>ULPZ01014285.1_pt1 | contig 15328 bp, 7 predicted proteins | sample 1953991 | NCBI WGS metagenome assembly ULPZ01 (sample SAMEA4835642, study PRJEB28245) | human gut metagenome | biome: gut microbiome; material: fecal sample | place: Denmark | collected 2008
ACAACCCGTCTGCGCCGCATCGAGAAAATCGACACCGTCAACGATTCGGTCGTCGTACAAGCGGGTGTTCCGGTCGCAGCCGTCAGAGAAACGGCCGCTCTGCAAAAGCGTCTTTTTGCACTCAGCCTTGCGAGCGACGGAACGGCTACCGTGGGAGGCGTTCTTGCGACCAACGCGGGCGGCGTACATGTTCTGCGATACGGCAACGCCAGAGACCTATGTCTGGGACTTGAAGTCGTTCTTTGCGATGGACGCGTGCTCAACCTGATGCGCGGTCTGCGCAAGGACAACACCGGCTATGACTTAAAGTCTCTTTTCATCGGAAGCGAAGGAACGCTTGGCATCATCACAAAGGCAATACTGAAACTGCACCCGCTTCCGGCTTCGCGCAAGGTGCTTTGGCTGTCGCTGGATTCTCTGCGCAAAATCGAACCGCTTTTCTGCGCCTTTCAAGCACAGGCAGGTCACGCCCTAAGCGCCTTTGAAATCGTTCATCAAACGCCGCTGCAGCGTGTTGCGCAGGTCTTTCCCGAGAAAGTCAAAACAATCGATACACACTCGCCCTGGTCGGTTCTCGTTGAACTTTCCTATTCCGACACCCAAGATGAAACTCAAAGTGCCGACCTTCTCGAGTCGCTGCTTGAAGGACTTCTCGAACAAGGAATCATCACCGATGCCGTTCTCTCGCAAAGCGAGATCCAATGCAAGGCGCTTTGGGCAGTGCGCGAAGCAGTCCCTGAAGCGCACAAGAAGACCGGAGGCAACGTCAAGCACGACATCAGCGTGCCGCGAAGCCGCCTTGCGGAGTTCGTCGAACAAACCAATGCAGTGCTCGCAAAGCGTTTTTCCTGGATCGAACCGAGTGTTTTCGGTCATTTCGGAGACGGCAATCTCCACTACAATATGGGCGTCGTTCCGGGGCAGGATCCCCGGCTTTGTTTTGCCTTTGAAAAGGAAATCAACGCCATCGTCTACGAACATGTAGCTCGATTTAACGGCTCGGTTGCCGCCGAGCACGGCGTCGGGCGCATGAAACGCGACCTCATGGAGCAAACAAAACCGGCAGATGAACTGCAGTTGATGCGCGAATTGAAGCGCATTTTCGACCCCGACAACCAACTCAATCCGGGCGCCGTCGTGTCGCCCCAAAACTGATCTTGCTACGGAGCGCGAAGAAAAAAATGAAGACGTCTCGCCTTTTTCTGAAAGCCACTTCCGCTGCATTTGCCGCAGCCGTCCTATTAAGCGGTTGCGCGACGCATACTGTTGACTACCAACCCAAAGCCAACTACAAGGAATTCACCGACGCAACGTGGCGACCTGAATCGAACATTCGTCCGCCCTTCCGCAGTACGGAAATTCCCGTTGACTCCGTTGCAGCCCTGCAAGAAGGCATCTACGCTTTCTACGACACGCACCGCAGTTTCTTTCAGCTGCAACCCGCTCAAACGGGTAGCTGGACCGTCAGTGAAACCGTAACGCAGGCCGGGGAACGCTGCTTTACCTGGGGCCAGGGTGCCGTGCAGCTCATCCGTAACTCCAGAGTGCTCAACAACGAAGGACCGATGGTGGCCTCCCGTCTGCCCGACGGTCGCATCCTTTTGCAGAATTCCGGTCAGGCGGTCTTTAACCTTGCCGTTGAACTGCGCGCCTACAACATCTCAGGCAAGCCCATCCGTCACTTCCTTCGCAACGGCAACAACCAGCCGGATTCGCTCGCCTGGTTTGTGCCGGCCGACGCTAAGTTTCCTCAGGGATCCGTTGCGTATCTCGCCACCTATTGGCTCGGCGACGATGAAATCGTGCAGCCGTCGCGGTCGGCCTTTACGGGCGCCCGTAATCTCGAAAGCTTGATGGCGCGCTACACAACCAAGACAACGCCCTACTGCATGAGCTACGTGAGCCATTTGGAGGCAACGCCCTACGGTCTGTCCTTTGATCGACCCGTGCGCGAGCGCGGCAAGTACCGTGCGTCAGCTCCCCAAGGACGCTTCACTCTTTCACAGGTTCAGCGCAGCAATATGTTCTGCGAACGACTGCCCAACGGCACACAAAAGGGCGGCTCCTGGAAGATAAGTCTTATTCAGGGAACGCGTGTTCTTGAACTCACCGAAGACGCCGACGTGCCAAGTTCCGACATCGGCATTCAGCCGATCAACAACGACGGCATTGACGTGGGCTTTGCCGAAGTCGTGCGCGGCAACAAAGGCCAGTCACGCATGCAGGTGGTTCCTGTTCGCATCGTGCGCAACAACCAACCGGTCACAGACTTCCGCCTGAAATTCAACGCCGCAGCCGCTCAGGCGATCGCTGAGGTACTGCCCAAAGCCGATGCTTCCCGCCGCGCTCATGATGAGAGGAACAAGCTTACCGGCAAACGCTAACCGAATCTCAACATCGGGCGGTCGCAAGACCGCTCGCTTTTTTAGGAAATTTCGTCTATGTCAGCACAAATCCTCGACGGCAAGACTCTTGCCGCTGAAATCCGCTCCGAAGTGAAAACACAGGTTGCCGCGCTTGCTGAAAAGGGCGTTTCCACGGCGCTGGCCGTGATTCTCGTCGGCGACGATTCCGCCAGCCAGGTTTATGTGCGCAACAAAATCAAGGCTTGCGCGGATACGGGCATCCGTTCGCTCGAATTTCGAATGCCTGCCGAAACGACGCAGCAGCAGCTTCTGGCAAAGATTGCCGAGCTCAACGCCGACGAAAATGTCGACGGCATTCTGGTTCAGTTGCCGTTGCCCAAACAGATCAATGCGGACGCAGTGATTTCAGCCATCGATCCTGCCAAAGACGTCGATGGCTTTCATGTGGTTAATGCCGGAGCTCTTGTTACCGGAAAGAAGGGGTTTGTTCCCTGCACACCTTTTGGCGTGATGCGCCTGATTGAAAAATCAGGTGTCAACCCCCGCGGTAAATCCGCCGTCATTGTCGGCCGCAGCAACATTGTGGGCAAGCCTATGAGTTTGCTGCTTCTAGCCGCCGACGCCACCGTAACGGTCGCACACAGCCGTACGCCCGATCTGGGGGCCGTCACCCGTAAGGCCGACATTCTGGTGGCCGCCGTGGGCCGCGCCAAGCTCATCAAGGCCGATATGGTCAAGCCCGGTGCTGTTGTGATTGACGTCGGCATGAACCGCGATGAAAACGGAAAGCTTTGCGGGGACGTGGATTTCTCTGAAGTAAAAGCAATCGCCGGCAGCATCACGCCCGTACCGGGCGGCGTCGGCCCCATGACGATCGCCATGTTGATGCAAAACACAGTGCTTGCCGCTCAGATGCGCCGCGGAATTTCTTTGTCTTGATGTTCTTTTAGTTTTTTTCAGTTGTTGTCATGACCAATCCCTTGATCGATCAGGGCTCTCTTTTAAACTGGCCCGCCATCAAAACCGAACACATCACGCCGGCTTTGGACGAGCTGCTCGCCAAGGCAAGCGAAGCCGTTGCCAAGGTCACGGCGCCCGAGACGCCTGCCACCTGGAGCGACGTCGTTGATCCGCTCGAACAGGCGCTTGAAAAGCTCTCGCGCGCCTGGTCGGCCGTGGGCCACCTCTCGGGCGTCATGGACAGTGAAGCGTTGCGCGAGGCATATAACGCCAACCTGCCGCGCATGACGCAGTTTTATATCGAGCTCTCTCAAAACGAAGCTCTCTTTGCCAAATACAAAGCGATTGAAAGCTCGGAAGGCTTTGCAGCCTTGAGTGAAGGATGTCAGCGCATCATCAAGCGTGAAATCCGTGACTTCCGTCTTTCGGGTGCGGAACTTGCCCCCGAACCCAAGGCTCGCCTCAAGGCGCTCGGTCAGCAGGATGCCGCCGAAAGCCAGAAATTCAGCGAAAACTTGCTCGATGCAACCAACGCCTTTACGCTTGACGTAGACAATGTCTCGGAGCTTGATGGCATTCCTGCGGATGTCATTGATATGTACGCTGCAGAGGCCAAAGCAGCAGGCCTCGAAGGGAAGTGGCGCATCTCGCTGCACATGCCGAGCTATCTTCCCGCCATGCAGTATGCCAACAGCGCCTCACTGCGTGAAAAGCTTCATCGCGCCTATTCGACTCGTGCCTCCGAATTCGGGCCGGCCGAGCGCGACAACACGCCGCTCATTCGCTCTTTGCTCAAGAATCGTCGCGAAGAAGCATTGCTGCTCGGCTTCAAGAACTACGCAGAAGTTTCTCTTGTACCCAAGATGGCTGATTCTCCTGCCGCAGTCGAAGCATTTTTAACGGAACTAGCTCAAAAGGCTCGTGCAAAAGGCTTGGCCGATTGGGAAGAAGTCAAGGCGTTTGCAAAAGAGAAACTGAATCTTGACGAAGTGCATCCCTGGGATGTTGCGTGGGTCTCCGAGTCGCTTCGCCGCGCCAAGTACGCCTACAGCGACCATGAAGTGAAACGCTATTTCACTCTACCGGCCGTCTTCAACGGGATGTTCCGTTTGGTGGAAAAGCTCTTTGACGTGCGCATCAACGAAGACTCGGCTCCAGTTTGGCATGATGACGTCAAACTGTGGCGGATTTCAGACGCTTCCGGCAACCTCATCGCGCGTTTTTACACCGACCTCTACGCTCGCGCCAGTAAACGCGGAGGCGCCTGGATGGACAGCGACACCACCTACTGCGTATTGCCCGACGGTTCGGTACGCACGCCCGTCGCCTTCCTCGTCTGTAACTTCTCGCACCCCGTCGGCGACAAACCGGCGCTTTTGACACACGACGACGTCACGACACTTTTCCACGAATTTGGCCACGGTCTGCATCACATGCTTTCACGCGTGCCGCAGGCGCAACTCTCTGGCATCAACGGTGTGGAATGGGACGCCGTAGAAATGCCAAGTCAATTCATGGAGAACTGGGCGTGGAACTACGACACATTGAAGACGCTTTCCTCGCACGTTGATACCGGTGAGGTTCTCCCTAAAGATCTTTTCGACAAGATGCTCGCGGCCAAGAACTTCCAAAGCGGTATGTTCTGTCTACGTCAACTCGAGTTCGCGCTTTTTGATCTGCGCATTCATGACGACGACAAATCGGATCATGCCGAGGATTTCGAAAAGGTTCTGGACAATGTGAGAAAAGAAGTTGCAGTGGTCCCTGCTGCCGAGTACTCCCGTTTCGCACAAAGCTTTGCGCACATTTTTGCGGGCGGCTACAGCGCCGGCTATTACAGTTACAAGTGGGCCGAAGTGCTTTCTGCCGACGCCTTCAGCGCTTTCGAGGAAGAAGGACTCTTTAACCCGGCCACAGGCAAGCGCTGGGTCGATGAAGTGTTAAGCCGCGGCTCGTCACGCGACGCCATAGAAAACTTCCGTGCCTTCCGCGGTCGCGATCCTTCGATCGAACCGCTGCTGCGCCACAGCGGCATTCTCTGATTCCGGCTCAAGAAAAACGGCGGCAACCTTCACGGTTCGCCGCTGCTTTCCTGATCAGACCTACGGTGCGTCGGTACCGAACACGTCCTTCCAAAGCTTCAGAACAGCCTGACGTTCATCCGCGACACTCTGGGGCTCGACGCGGCAACGTACGTCTTCACCACGTGAAAGGCGAATTTCGCGCTGGATATTGCGGTAATGGCGATAGGCTTTGACAGCCAGAGCTGCCGTTTCTTCGTCGAGAAGTCCCAGTCGGGCGGCCATTTCGGTCAAATGAATCGTACCGAAGTTGTTAACAAGTTCCGGAAAAACGGAGCTCTTGGCCAAAACCAGATACTGCACGATGAATTCCAAATCCACCATACCTCCGCGATCGTGCTTGACGTCAAACAGATCGGTGTGATTGGGGTGGCCCTCAAGCATCTTGCCGCGCATTTCAATGACGTCCTTTGCCACCTGAGCGGCATCGCGCTCCAGCGTCAGAATGTAACGACGCTCGTCTTCAAACTGTTGGCCCACCTGCGGATCTCCCGCACAGAAACGGGCTCGCGTCAACGCCTGATGTTCCCACGGCCAAGCGCCGTGCCCGTCGGCGTTGCGCTGATACTTGCGGAACATCTCAATGTTGGAGGCAATCAATCCGTCCTGCCCGTTGGGACGTAAACGCATATCGACATCAAACAAAATGCCGGAGCTTGTCTGCAGCGTGAGCCAACTCAACATACGTTTGACGAGCTTCACATAGTTGCTCTCCGACTCCGGAGCATCGTCGTCGTAGAGAAATATCAAGTCAAGATCAGACGCGTAACCGAGCTCTTTGCCGCCAAGTTTTCCATAGCCGATTACCGCAAACTTCGGGTATTCGCGATGCCGCGTTGCAATGGAATCCCAGGCAAGTTCAATCACCACCGCCAGCACAGCATCAGCCAGAGCCGATAAATGATCTGCCAAACGTTCCACCGTGAGACGTCCTTCCAAATCGGCCGTGAGCAACTGGAAAAGTGCGCTATGGTGAGCATCGCGCAGATGATTGAGCTGACGCTCACGGTCGCCGTCGGCCGCTCGCATCTGCGCACGCAACTCTTCAAGCCAACGACTGCGATCAACCGGCGTGTAGTCGTCAATCACGCGATTGCGCGCATCGACCAATTCGTCGAGCACCAAGGGATGCGCAGCAATGTAGTCGGCAGCCCAACGGGATACGGCAAGCATACGACCGACTCGATCGGCCGCATCCGGGTATTGGTTGAGAAGCGCAATATAGGTCGCGCGTCCGAGCACCATTTCCAGAATCGAAAGATAGCGCTCCATCACTTCGTCAGCCGAAACTCGGCTTTCTCGCAGCTGCGCCCATCCTGCCGCCTTTTTGGCAACCTTGGGTACAAAGCGTGCAAGCTGTTCACGCGTCTGTTGCGTACGAGCGTTCAAGTAACGCGAACGCATCATCTTGAGAATGCGTCCTGCTAACTTGTTGGCCTCTACAAACCCATCCTCGGCAAGCGCATCCGTCAGTTCGCTTTCAAGTGCAGGATCACCCGTCGACCAGCCGACCGGCCAATTGCTTACCCGATCCGACGGAGCCTTGGTGTGAAAGACACCGTCAAAGGTTGCCGTTACAAATGCTCGGATTTCGGCAACTTCCGTATCAAGTTCAGCAAGCGTCAAGCCCATCATCTTGGCCACGCGAGAGCGTTCTTCGTCGTCCTTAGGCAAAACTTGCGTCTGCTTGTCGTCAACGTACTGTAGGCAGTGCTCAAGATTGCGCAAAAACACGTAGTTTCGGTTGAGCCGCTCGGCCGTCTGTTCATCAATGCAACCGCTCGCGGCACAGGCCTTGAGCATCGGACCGGTGGTTTTGCCGCGCAGCTCGGCTTCGCGTCCGCCGCGGATGATCTGAAATGTCTGGCAAATGAATTCGATTTCTCGGATGCCGCCGCTACCGAGTTTGATATTGGTACCGCGGTCTTTGACGGCTTCTTTACGTGCGGTTTCCGCACGGATCATTTCGTGAATTTTCGCCAAGGCACTGATGGCGCCGAAATCTACGTATTTCCGAAACACAAAAGGCCGCACCAACGAATTGAGATTGCGGACGGCCTGCGCAAAGTTCTCTTCACCAGCAAAAACGCTACGGTTGACAACGCGTCCTTTGAGCCAGGCAAAGCGTTCCCAGTCGCGACCCTCGCTGTAGAGATACTCTTCAAGCATTGCCGAGGAAATCACCAAGGGACCGCTGTCACCAAAAGGACGCAAACGCATGTCCACGCGAAACACAAAACCGGTGCCGTCGATTTCGTTGATGGAGGCAATGACGCGGCGAGCCAACCGATCAAAGAACTCATGATTTGTCACCTGGCGACGAGCCGAAGAAAATTCACCGACTGCCTGCGTCTCACCGCCTTCGTCGTAAACAAACACGAGATCGATGTCGGAACTCACGTTGAGCTCCTCTCCGCCCAATTTGCCCATTCCGACAACCAGCAAATCCTGGGGGGCTCCGGACACCCCCATCGGAACACCGAAGCGCTGCGCAAGTTTTCGAGAATGCACCCGCACGGCAGCTGAAACGGTTTCCTCAGCCAAAGCCGTCACCGTGCTTACCACTTCCTGAAAGTCTGCACGAGCACTCAGATCCCGAACGATCAAAGCCGTCATCACTTCCCGACGCAACTGACGCATGACTATATCAAGCATTTCCGGGTCATCGATCTTTTCAAGACGGCTTCGCATTGAATCGCGCGTCACAGGTTGCTTCTCAAAGCGTTCGATCAAATCCTGAGGGGTCGAACCGCACTGCAGAGCCATGGCATTGAGAGAACGCGCGGCATACTGTGAAAACTGAGGAACTTCTTGCGGAGACAGACGCGGTTTGATGGAGTTCAATTCGCCCATGACGTAAAAACTGCGTAAAAAAATTGTTTCAAATCGAGGTCAATTTGCGGCGAGATACAAAATCGCCTGAGTTGTCCGCAACGAGCTTTGGTATATTGCCTTGTGTGAATTTTTCGTTTCATTTGCGTGACAGCTCGACCGGTTTTCGGCGCTTGCTTGTTCGGCTCATTTTAGCTGTGTGAGCCCCGCGCTGAGTCGTTTTTTCCTCTAAAGTCCGTGATCTTCGCAATTCCTGCGGCATGAGTTCGACGTTTTCCATACTTCCGGTCAGATTCAGAGCCTATCTGCGCCACCCCAAAGTGCGCGCGGCATGGGTATCTTTCTTTTGGGGCGTCGTACTCTTTTACTTCCTCTTTTGTGCTCTGGTGCTTGCCACACGTTGGGTGCTGTTGCCGCAAGTCGACAAGTACAAGGATGACATCGCTCGCTTTTTGAGCGATTCGCTACACGCCGAGGTAAGCATCGGACGCGTCTCTCCGCGATGGGACACGTTCTGGCCTCAGTTGTCTCTGCGCGATGTCGTAATTCAACGTCCTGATCCTCGCTCGCGCGACGCCAACATTCTGCATTTGCCTCAAGTCGAGGCAAGTTTTTACTGGCGCTCCGTCTTCGGGCAGCCTCTCTTTCGAAAACTTGAAGTTCCCAATGCTGAAATCACCGTTCGACGTATTGATCAGGGCGTGTATGACATCGCTGGGTTCGTTCTCAATTTCAACGATACCACCCGAAGAGATGCTGAGAATAGTTCATTGTTCACGGATTGGCTGCTTCGTCAGGGACGCATTGACGTCACCTCGTGCAAGTTGCGTTTTCAAGATTTGACCGCCAAACCGCGCGCCCGTACGACCACGCTCGAGAACATTAATCTTACGTTTGAAAAAAACGTCAGTTCCTATCGCGCAGGTATTCAGGGCGAGTTGGCCGGACGTCACGAAAACCGCATTGACATCCGCACGAAATTCACTACACCGCTTTTCGGCGACCGCAGTTGGAAAACCTGGTCCGGTGAACTTTTCTTCGGCGCAGACAACCTTGACGTCGCGCGACTCACTCGCCCCATTCCGGCGGCCCGCAACTTGTTGAAATCCGGTCGCGGCAGTACGCGCACGTGGCTCAAATTCCAAGACGGCAATCCGAGCGAACTGACAAGTTATCTGGGTCTATCTGATGTTCTGCTCACTTTTTCGAAAGACGCCGAACCGCTTCAGGTCAAAACCCTGTCCACACGGTTGAGCGAAACACTGGACCAAGGCGAACTTCACGCCAAGGCGGAAAACCTCAATTTCGAACTCAGCGACGGCACGACGGCGCAGAATTTACTGTTGCAGACCATCGTTCACATGGATTCAACACCGGACGCCGCCACACATCGCTCTGGTTTCAGCGTCGCTCAGCTTGATGTTGAAACGCTCAAACAATTGCTTCCTTCCGTTCCCTTTCCCAAAGCGGCAGCCGATTTGATTCGCATGCACGAAGCTTCCGGCACCATCTCCAACCTCGAGGTGTCGTGGCTCGGTTCGCCCGGAAATACACAGGACTGGCGCATTAAAACCGACTTCTCCGGCTTAACGGTCGCGCACAATTCTCCCGAAGACGCCAAATTGATCTTTTCCGGTTTTGAGAATCTTTCCGGTTCCCTTGAGGTCGCCAATAAACATGGACATGTCTCTTTTGCCACAAAAAAGGGAGCCGTTTCTATTCCGGGCGTTTTTGAAACTCCGCGTTTATCGGTGGATTCTCTCACCGGTGCCGTCAACTGGCAGCTGACCCGACCGGCAGGCTCCGACAAAGAGCGGTTAGAGATTGCTTTTGACAACATTGCCGTTTCAAATGAAGATTTGTCGGTCAGCGTGCATGGAACTTGGCAGCAAAATGAAACAGCCGCCGGCCGTATCGATCTCACGGGACAAATCGAACGACTTCAAGCCGACCGCGCCTGGCGCTACATGCCGTTTGCAGTCCCCGAAAACGTTCGCCGTTGGCTGCAGGGCGGTCTTGTTTCGGGCAAGGCGCAGAACGGCACATTCGAATTGCGCGGCGATCTTGTGAAATACCCCTGGGTAGGCCTGCACAAAGATGATGGTCACTTCATTGTTTCGGCAGAACTCAAGAATGCCGCCATTGATTATGTCCCGTCAATGAAAGTGCTTGACGACGGCAATTTTGAGCGCGCCGCCCACTGGCCTCTACTCACCGACATTCAGGGGCGTCTCATCTTTGAAGGCGCGTCAATGACGGTGCTGGCCGATGCCGCCAAAACACACGGCGCGACGGTTTCAAAAACCCGCGCCGACATTCCAAACCTAAGAGCCGGCGACGATACGCGACTGATCATCAACGGTAAAGCTGACGCAGAATTACAAAAGTTTTTTGACTATGTGGAAGCCAGCCCCGTCACCGGATTTGTGTCGGGTGCGTTCAAGGGCACCGCAGCCAAAGGACCGGGGCATTTGGATCTGTATCTCGACATTCCGCTGAAGAATGCCACGGCTACCAAGGTCAAAGGTTCAATTTCCATGCAAAAAGCCGACATAGCCATGGGGTGGCCTAAACCGCCGCTAAAAGATGTCGAAGGCACTGTTCATTTCTCCGAAAAAGGCGCGACAGCGAGCAACGTACACGCACGCCCCTTCGGTTCGGGCGACGCCTCCGTGTCGGTACACACCACGACCGATGGCTCTATCGTGATCAGCGCTTCGGGTTCGACGGACGTTTCTCATCTGACCTGGTTTGCACGAAATCCCTATTTCGATCCTGTTGCCAAGCATATGTCCGGCATGCTTCCCTTTGTCTCTACGGTTGTCGTGAAAAAGGGGCACGGCGTGACTGTTTCGGCACGCTCTTCGCTTCAGGGAGTAGAAATTGACCTGCCGGCGCCTCTCAAGAAAAGCCCGACGGAAACATGGGATACGGCCTTTAGCTTTACCCCCGTCACCCTTAACCGCCAGTCGGGTTACATGATCAAAGTGGGCTCGGCCAATCGCTTCGACGTACTGTTGCAGCTGCCTTCGGAAGGTTCCAGACTCGTCCCCCTGGGCAATATTGCCGTGGGACATCGAGCCGGACTTCCCGACAAGGGTATCGCCGTCACCGTCGAGGCCAAGGAATTGAGCCTCGTCGACTGGCAGCCCTTCGTACGTACCATGACCGATACGGCCGCTGCTCAAGCACCGAAAACAAGCGTCGAAAGCAATCCGCTGCCAATGTCGGCCGCCACCCAAGCGGGACTTTCTCGCGTGGAAGTGACTGCCGATCAACTGATGCTCGCCAGCGGCCCCATTCATAAGACTCATTCGCTATTGGAGTTCGACGACGCCAACAACATCTCAATTGATCTTGCTTCCGACGAAATTCGCGGCAAGTTACGTTACGAACCCGCCGGCCGAGGCAATGTAACAGGCAGCTTTGAGCGTCTGCAAATCGCCCCCAAAGATGTCTCCACGATTCGCCGCTTCCTTCAAGGAGAATCAGTCGATGTCGTACTCACCCCCCGGCCTACTGTGCTGCCGAGTCTTGACCTGGTTGTTGATGAATTTTCCTACGGCGACAAGAAAATCGGCCGCATGGTGCTGCAGGCAGAGGCTTCCGGAACCGCTGATGAAGAAACACTACGGATCACGAACTTTGCCATTTTCTCCGACGTCTCGGCTCTGACCGGTACAGGCTTTTGGACACAAGGCAAAAAACTGACACAGCAGCACCCGGGAGAGACTCAGTTCTCGCTGAAGTTCTCTACAAAGGATCTCGGCCAGACGCTCACGGATCTAGGCTACCCCGGCGTGATCGAAAACTCGACCGGAACAGCCGAAGGGCACTTCAAATTCGATGGGATTCCCTGGTCACCCAAGCTCGACACCATCGCAGGCAACTACGCCATCAACTTCCGTAAAGGCACCATCGCCAAGGTGGATACCGGCGCGGGCGGTCTGCTTTTATCTTTCGTATCGATGCAATCGCTCTTTAAGCGCTTGATGCTGGACTTCTCCGACTTCAAGAGTGGTTTTTCGTTTGATACCTTAACCGGAAGCTCAATTGTCACCAACGGCGTATTCTCAACCGACAACACCAAAATCGTTGGCACACACGGCACAATTCTGCTCTCAGGCAACATCAATGTTCCCGAAGGCAGCGTTGACAGTCGTGCAATCGTGTTGCCGGAAATCAACGCAGGCAACGCAAGCCTGGCTCTCACCTTCGTCAATCCCGCCGTGGGTATCGGTTCGTTCTTAGCCCAACTGCTACTGCGCACCCCGTTAAGTCACCTCTTCAAGGTCGAGTACACCATCAAGGGGCCATGGGCCAACCCCGTCATTACGAAGGTATCGTCGGGAACAGAAGAAAAGCCGCAGAATTGATGCGATTGTCGAGCGAGCACATCCCGGTTCCCAATTTTTGGGGATTTCAGTTGCGTTGCTGATCCTGCCGCTGCAAATGTGGCCAGGCGGCGGACATGTAGACGCACATCGAATAAATAGTCAGAATCGCCGCAATGTAAATGAGGACAGTGCCGATCCATGCAATCGGCAAACCGAAAACCGGATCGAAATAAAGAAGCATCGGGATGGCGGTCATCTGCGCAATGGTTTTGATCTTTCCGAACCAGTTTACCTTGACACTTGCTGCCGCTCCGATCTTTGCCATCCACTCCCTGAGCGCTGTCACGGCGATTTCGCGGCCTACAATGATCAACGCGACCAACATGTCGACGCGGTCAAACGCCAGCAACACAACGATGGCCGAACACACCACCAACTTGTCGGCCACACTGTCGAGAAACGCTCCCATATTGGTCATCATGTTGTAGCGGCGCGCAATATAGCCGTCGAGGGCATCGGTAATAGCAGCCACCACGAACATCACACACGCCAGAAGATTCTTGACGTGCGGACTCAAAATGACGTCGGGTACGTAAAAGACGCCGACGATCAGCGGAATAAAAGCAATGCGCGCCCAAGTGAGCGCCATTGGAATGTTGAAACGTTTGTCAGGCACAATCTGACCCATGAAGTTGAGAATAGATCTGTTCGGCAAGTTTGCGCGAAATGCCGTCAATTTTAGCGATATCTTCCACGCTCGCATTTTTTAGTGCCTTCATACCGCCGAAATGCGTGAGCAATCTGCGACGCCGCACGGGGCCGATGCCTTCGATATCTTCGAGACGACTCGTTTGACGCGTCTTGCTGCGCCTGGCACGCATCCCGGTAATGGCAAAGCGATGAGCTTCGTCTCGAATCATGGCAATGAGCATTAAAGCGGGACTTGCCGCACCAAGTACAAGAGGCTGCCGACCGTCTGCAAAAATGAGCGTCTCCAATCCGGTCTTGCGGCCCTCGCCTTTTGCTACACCCACGATGACGGAAATATCGAGACCGAGCTCGTGAAAAACGTCCTTGGCCATATGCACTTGCCCGCGTCCGCCGTCGACGAGAACCAATGTAGGCAACTTGGCTTCACCTCGAGCTACCGGCGCATATCGGCGCTCTAACACCTGACGCATGGCCGCATAGTCGTCGCCGCCCGTCACACCTTCGATGTTAAAGCGCCGATAGAGCGCACTATTCATGCGAGTTCCGTCAAAAACCACGCAGGAGGCTTGCGTCGCTTCCCCCGCAGTGTGAGAAATATCGAAACACTCGATTCGAAGTTCGGCTCTTTCCTGATCAGTGAGTTCGAGTGATAGCACATTGATCAAATCATCAATGCGTTTGGTTTCGCCTGCACTCTCGGCAATGTGACGATCCAAAGCGATTACCGCATTGGTCACTGCCATTTCATACCACTTGCGTCGCGTGAGTTGTGGTTCATGCACAAAGGCAACCTTTCGGTTTGCAAGTGCTGAAAGTAGCTGCGCGGTAACTGCCGGGTCCGCCGCAGCCTGTGATATCACGGTGTCGGGGACGGGCACATTACAGTAATGATGTGAAATGAAAGCATCAAACACTTCGCTTTCCGTGAGATCATCTCCCAAATTGCGTGCAAAGTCCGGAAAATACGCATGATCTCCGAGATGACGGCCGCCGCGCACTACAGCCAGATTCACGCAAACAGCTCCGTTTTTGACAAGCACCGCAATGATGTCCGCGTCCGTATCCCCTCCCGTCGTTTCTACGGCCTGCTGATGCATGACATCACGCAACAAGCTGATGCGGTCACGCAAAACAGCCGCCTCTTCATAGCGGCGATCTTCGGCGGCGTTCATCATGGCGTCTGTCAACGCCTGCATAATCTCCTCTGTCTTGCCATGCAAAAAAGCGCAGGCGTCTTCCACATCTCGCGCGTATTCCTCAGCCGTTACTTTGCCGATGCAAGGCGCTGAACAACGCCCCATCTGCCCCATCAGACAAGGGCGGGTTCGGTAGCGGAACACGGCCTCTTCACACGTCCTCAGATGAAAGACCTTCTGAAGCACACCGATGGCTTCGCGCACGGCTGAACCATTGGGATAAGGACCGAAATAGCGGTTTTTCCGATCAACGGCGCCGCGATAATAGCTCACACGAGCAAACGGCCCCTCGGAAATTTTGAGGTACGGATAGCTTTTATCGTCTCGAAAAAGGATGTTGTACTTCGGATTGAGCGTCTTGATGAGATTATTTTCAAGCAACAGCGCTTCGGCTTCGGTACGAACGACGGTCGTCTCAAGCCGGGCGATTTTCTGCACCATCAGCGCGATGCGCGGACTTTGCCCCGTTTTTCGGAAATAGCTGGAGACGCGGCGCTTGAGGTCACGCGCTTTACCGACGTACAAACACGTTCCCGCTTCGTCAAAATAACGGTAGACACCGGGCAAACTTGGCAGGCCGGCAAGAACTTCCTTATTGTTGTCGGCGCTGATAGCTGACATCATTTGTGTTTTTCAATCGTTTTTGGGGTTTTCTCAATCTAGGGGAGTTTCGACATGCGCACCTGCGACATGTTTTGCCGCGTTATCGACAACTACGGCGACGCCGGGGTATCCTGGCGTTTGGCTCTGATGTTAGCCAAAGAGTACAACTGGGCGGTGCGCCTAATCATAGACGATGCAGCCGTGCTTTCGGCAATCGTTCCGACGGCACAGACCAAAGCTAC
>ULPZ01025460.1_pt1 | contig 15294 bp, 14 predicted proteins | sample 1953991 | NCBI WGS metagenome assembly ULPZ01 (sample SAMEA4835642, study PRJEB28245) | human gut metagenome | biome: gut microbiome; material: fecal sample | place: Denmark | collected 2008
GACTTCACAGAATCAACGGCGAGGTGTGCTTGCTCGGCGATAGCATTGATTGTCAATCCCTGCATGGAAAGTGCCAGGATTGTTTTCTCGGTCTCGTTCAAGACCGGAGTATCGTTTTCTGTCCAGCGATGAGTGTCGAGGCTATATTCCCAGTATCTGGATCTGCCACGGCAGTGCATTGCTATTTGTCCGGCTTTGGATTGAGTGGACAACGACACCACCGAAAGGCCAAGCCAGACGGAGCCATCAGGCTGATAGGCAAGCCCGGTCAACTTATGGTTGATAAGAAGTTTGTCATGCTCGTTGACTATATGGAAATCGTAGGATATGGTGTATTTGTTTTTCTCAGCCGGAGGAACTTTGTTGATGAATGAGAATCCTGCCTGATTTATCTCAAGCAACATGGCGACTTCATCTGCCGGCACATGGTCAAGGTAGAACTGATAGCCTAACTCCTTGACCGCCTCGGCCGACATTCCGCAAAGGAACAGGGGATTTGGCGAGACATACAGGAAATTCTTACGATAGTAATCTATGATATAGACACTCTGATAAGTGGCATTGGCAAACGCCTCGGCAGTGCGCACGAAGGTTTCGGCAAGCCCGTAATCGGGTTCACCATTCACAGCATTTCCGGCAAAGAAGAAATCATCTACCTTGTTCATTAGCTTTTGTGGTTATATAATTCAAATAAAGTTACTGACTTTTATCCGATTGAGCTATGTAATGAATTGTAAATCTTATTAAAAGGTCCGAAATTATAAACATAGGTTTATGATTGTGCATACTGCGTAAGGTTTTCGGTGTCGATATTATATTTTTCGATGCGCCGGTAAATAGTAGGACGGGATATGCCCAACAGGTCGGCAGTGTGCTGTATATTGCCGCCTGTGCGGATAAGAGCCGATATGAGTTTTTCCCGGTCGTCGCGCTCCTTGTCACCCTCAGAAAAAGCCGAGGCAAAAATAAGATGTTCAAGGCGTATAGTGCCAGTGCAGCGATGAATGGCACGATACAGTGTTGAGTGAAGTTCGCGCAGATTGCCCGGCCAGTGGTAAGCACGCAGACGCCGCTCAACGGGGAGAGTGAGCCTGACAGAGTTTATACCCTGTTCGTGGCAAATCTCGTCGATCATCTGCCGGGCGATACCGAGAATGTCCTCAGGGCAATCACGCAGAGGGGGCACTGTGATGACAATTTTTGTGAGTAGGTCGAAAAGAGCACGGTTGAACCTTCCTTTCTCGACAGCCACGCGCAGGTCTATGTCGGAAGATGCAACAATGCGCCCCGAGAATTTGAACGGTATGTCTGAGCCAATTGGCCGAAACATACCACTTTCCATCACATTAGCCAGAACCTGCTGCACATTTATCGGCAATAGGCAAATGCGGTCGAGGAACAAAGTCGAGTCTTTGGATTTGGTAAAATAGCCGGCTATGCGTTTGTAGCGCGAGCCGCCACAGTGCGATACTGCTCCGAGAAAATCCTGCACCACCGTCTGGTTGTCGAGCGTCGAACATTCTACATGGATCGGGAGTTGCTTGCGCCTCGGACCGGAAAAATGCAGTCTGTCGGCATAGAAACTTTTTCCGCAACCGCTTTCGCCGATGAGTAACACCGGTGCAACGGCTGCCGCAAGACAGTCAATACGCGAGAGGCAGTTGTTGTAAGCCGGACTCGTGCGGTTATAAATGGTCTGTTTGTGAACTGCCTGCTCAAAATAATGCTTCAACATATCGAGCAACTTGTCGCTGTCTGCGTCGTCGTAGTCGCAATAGTCGATGGCTCCGAGATGAAAAGCCTCCGCCGACATTCTGTTGCTCTCGAAATCGCTTGTAAAAATAAAAGGAAGGCTTATACCGTGTCCTCTTATGTGACGAATAAGGCGCAAACTCTCGCAATTAAGGCTTCGTATGCGTATGAGCATCATATCGAAATACTCCGACGTAAGAATGGTACTTGCATTATCTATCAATGAACTGTGCTGCACGATATAGCCCCGCCTGCCAACCTGTTCGGAAAGCCGGCTACAACTGTTTATTTCAGAATCAAAAATAAAAATGCGCTTCATTGAGATGAATTATTCTGCGTCGATCCAGCCCGGTGAACATTTGAATTTTTCGGGCTTCCAAATGGCGTAGACAAATTATCTCAATAACAATAAACAATTGCAATTCGTTGGTGTAAATCGCTCGTCGGACTGCAATTATAAACCCATGTTTATAATTAGTGCAAATTACAATTTCATCAACTCCTTGCGTATGCGGCAAAGATGTACGGGGGTAATCTGGAGATACTCGGCAATCTCTTTTTGTGGCACATCTTGCTCTATCTGCGGGTGTGCATGTACGAGGTCGAGATAACGCTCTGTCGGTGTCTTGCTATACATATTATAATAACGGCGGAGTAAGGAATTGTAAGCCGACTCCATAAACAGGCGGCCTTGTCTGCCAATCTCTGCGTATTCTTCATACAAACCGGGCAATTCAGTCGAGTCCATAACCCAAAGCTCAGTCTTTCTGCCAGCTATTATATCAGATAAAGCAGTATTATTAAACATACAGGATGGGTAATCTCCAAACAGAGCCTCGGGAAAGGCGAAGCCGCCGATGAAACGCTGTTTTTTCGGCCCGTCAATTTTATATATAAGATAGCCTGATTTCACATATCCAAATTTGTTTGTCGGCTCGCCCTTTCTACACAGATATTCGCCGGACTGCAATGTGACGATGGTGCCACGGCTTTTAATCAAGTCGTGCCAGAAATTAAGGTCGAGGCCCTCGATATGTGTATTAAAGTGGTGTTTCATCAATACAAATTTATATAAAAATTCTGATATTTTTACACCAGCAGCATAAAAAATCAAGGCTGGCGCCATGATTCCCGTACCCTCCGACGTGCTCTATGTCATAATTTTATTAATTTGGAGGAAAATTTCTAAATCTAATAATATGGACAGGAATCGAACGGTCGCCGGCCTTGACGTGCACAAAGATAGCATTTATCTTTGTATTATGGGGCATGACGGGTCAATTATTTTTCAAAAGACCTACGGGGTTCTCACGCCGGAACTCCGTCAGATGTGTAATGACATGGTAGAATTCGGAGTCAGCGAGGCAGCGATGGAAAGCACAGCTTCTTACTGGTTTCCGGTTTGGAACGAGTTGTGCGAGTCAATGGAGCTGAAGCTTGTGAACCCCTATGTCATCAAGCAGCTTCCGGGCAGGAAGAGTGATGTGAAGGACGCACAATGGATAGCGGAGTGTCTTCTTAAGAATCTGATAAGGGGAAGTTTTGTACCGGGACCGGTCGTTCAGGACATGCGCAAACTCAATCGCCGCATCATGGATCTGAACGAGGATATGACGTACAACACGAACAAGCTTGACGCCGCATTGCAGAGATGCGGATTTCGTCTGAGCAACTATGTAAGCCATATCAAAGGCAAGAGCTACCAATCGGTGCTTCACGCTATCATAGGCGGAACGACCGATCCGGACGAGCTGTCAAGGCTGGTTCACGGGCGTACCGTCAACAAACATGGCCGTGAGACAATCAGGGCGGCTGTCACAGGCCTGTTCTCCAAGACAGACATCACGGTATTCCGCCAGACAAAGGAAATCATTGACACCATTGAACGGCAGATTGAGGAATGCCAGAAGGAACTCACCTCCTTGTGTGAGCGACACTTTCCTGAGCAGTACAGACGTCTTCAGACAATCCCCGGAGTCAAGGAACGCGCAGCCACGGCAATAATTGCGGAGACAGGGGTTGACATGAAGATGTTTGCGACGGCGGCATGTCTTGTAGGATGGTGCGGACTCAGACCACGCAACGACGTTAGCAACGGACGATACAAAAGCAGGAAGGTGACACACGGAAACAGATACCTCAGAAAGATACTGATTGAAATATCATGGGTCGCATCAAGAACCCGCAACTGTTTCTTCTCCAACTTCAGCTACGTCCAGACCACTGTCAAGAAAAAGAGCAAAATGAAAATACAGGTGGCCATAGCCCGAAAGATACTGGTCGCAGTCTGGCACATGCTTTCAAAAGAACAGGACTTCATCGATATATACCTCAAGAGGCTCAATGAGCAGAAGGAACTGGAGGAACAAATCAAACGACTTGAAGCGACTGTCGTCAACCGATAGTCATTCAACATACCTTCCGGTGCAATGTAATTAACTTTGTGGTGCATCGCAGCCCGGTTCACAAATTTGCAGAGGCATCGGAAGGAGTTGGACACCGGCATAAGCTATCCAAGCTTGTAGAGGAAAGTAACAATCTTATATCTGTATCTATAGCTTAACAGCCATGGAATGGATTGTCATGTGCGCCTGTTACTATCTTTGGCTAAATATCTTCTTTTTCCTTGTTTTTGGAATGAAGTTACCAAATACGTTTTAGAGGAAAGTTACGAATTTTTACTGACCTGATGAAGTGGAATCGCTTACGCAGCGGTCTGAAAAACTGTAACGCTTTACAGGTAGGTGTAAAGCGCATTACACAAATAACGAAACCGCAAGGCGTAATATTGCATCCGATTTGGCAGCTTAACCAAATATAAATCAATATATTGCAAAATCAGTTAAAATCGTGGTGAACAAAACGGCTGTGAAATGATTTGGAAAGGCACTTAACACAAATATATAACTGCGTATGAATCATTTTATACTCCTTGAAACCCCGTTTCTAACGGGGATTGTTGGCGGTGACGCCGTCGAAATCGGCATAAGCTACGGCGATTTCCGTAAAACCGTCGTGGGGCTTTGCCACAGCGACTTCCCCAAGCGCGATGTTCATTCCGCGTTGCTGCTTGCCGAAACCGAGCTTGCCGAAATCGTCAACCACTCCGACGACATCTGCCCCGAGGCATTGAGCCTCGCACGCCGGGCATTGCGCCTTGTGCAGAAGCTCGCCACACAACTGATAGCGTGGTTGCGTCACGGCTACGACAACCTCACTGCTACGGTGGCACCTGCAATGCCCGAGAGTGTGGAACCGGCAGAAGAAACCGAAATCCCTGTCGAGGAAACCAAAACGGAAAATACCGAGTCAACGGCGATTGCAACTGTCAGCACCTACACATGGTCACGCGATTTTGTGGAGTTGGTGGAGATTGTTGACTCTCTTTTCGAGTTTGACTGCATAAACAACGGCGAGGTCAACAAGTCGGCGTTCCTGCGCGACATCTACAAACTGTTTGGCATAAACAAACAACCCTCTCACTTCTATGCCGCCCGAAACAAGCTCTCGCAGAAAGCTCCGGCAGACGGAGAGGGGCGATGCCGCCTGTTGCCGTTGCTGCACGAAAACCTTGAAGAAACGTGGGAGAAACGCTATTTCGCCAGTTGATAAACACAATCCACAGACCCGGCGCAGTGCGGATCTGCGGATTGGGAAAAGAGAAATCAGCCGAGCTGGAGAAGGTGTCGCAGGTCGGGATCGGCCTCGATGCGCGCCTTTTCGGAGCGTACAATCTCGCGCACATCCTCCTTTATCTTATCGTAGTTAGCCTGAATAGTTGCCTTCATCATATCCTCGTCGGGGAAAGGAGTCAGTACCGGTATCGGCTCGTATGCGGCAGTTTCAGCCGCCACAGCCTTGTTGTCAACGATAATCTCGGCATGAAAAATCTTCTGGTCTATACGCTCGTCGAAGTTGTCGGACACAGCCCCGACGAACATACCCTGTGTGAGCGTGGAAATCTTGCTCGGAGGTATGAGCGAGTCGAGCTGAGTATTGAACGATGTTGACACATCCTGTCTATTGATGGATATAGACTGTCTTTTCTGCAACACCTTGCCGAAACGCTCCGAAAGCGTCTTTGCCGTCGAGCCTACCACCTGACCTGAGAAGATGTTGCCGACCGTATTCATCACCACAGCCGCCTCCGCCTTGCCATAGTCGCGTTCAAGCTGCGAAAAATCCTGAAAGCCGAGGCAGACCGCAACCTTGTTGCTTCGTGCTGTGGCGATTAGATTGTCGAGGCCCTTGAAATAGATCGTCGGAAGCTCGTCGATAATCACGCCGGATTTGAGCATACCCTTCTTGTTGATGAGTTTTACAATTCGGCTGTTGTAAAGACCGAGTGCCGCGCCATAGATGTTCTGGCGGTCAGGATTGTTGCCCACGCACAGAACCTTTGGCTCGTTAGGGTTGTTGATGTCGAGAGTGAAATCGTTACCTGACATGACCCAGTAAAGCTGTGGCGAAATCATGCGCGAAAGCGGGATTTTTGCTGAGGCAATCTGACCCTGCAACTGTTCCTGTGCGCCACCGAGCCAAGCGTCCATAAACGGCGAGAGATAGTTTTCCAGCTCCCGGTAGGAGGTAAGTATAGGGAAAATATCCTCGTAGCGGCGGTTAAGCAGTTCGATGGCGTGTGGAAATGTGCAATATTCCCCGTCCTTGTAGATTTTGAGATACCAGATTATACTCGCCAAGAGGATAATCGGCGACTCCACGAAGAAATCGCCCTGTTTCTGTATCCATGTCTTATTGAGATTGAGCATGATAGTGTATGCGCTCTCGTAGGCATCGGCAATATCTGTCATGAAATCGGGGTGTATCGGGTTGCAGCGGTGGCTCCGCATAGGGTCGTCGAAATTGATGACGTAGAATTTCGGAGGTGTGTTACCGTAAGCGTCGATATGGTTGTTGAGGTGGTTATACACGATGGTCGACAGATCGGGGTACTTGAAATCGTAGCAGTAGAGGGCAAAGCCCTTCTCAATCTGCTGTTTGAGGAAATTGTTTACCACTGCGTATGACTTACCCGAGCCCGGCGTACCCAGCACGATCGAGGCGCGAAACGGGTTCACGACATTTATCCAGCCCCTGTTCCACCTGCGGTTGAAATAGAAACGTATAGGCAGGTTTACCGAATACTCGTTTTTCAGCAGCCTTGTTTCCTGCATGAAACTTTCGTTCTCGTTGTTGAAACGGTCGTCCATCATATTGTTCTTCAGGCGGCGGCTTATCCACACCCCGCCCATGAGCAGCGACACATATCCTACGGCGGTAGTCATTATATATGTGTATTTCCAGCCCAGAGGGAGCATCCACCAGTTGAGCAGATACAGCAGGGTGCCAGCGGCGACGGCGATGCCTATGTGCCGCCATGTTATCGTTTCGTTCTTCACACCCTTCGTGCCGAAACACGAGAGGGCGAGAAGCATGAGCGCGAACAGTTTGGAATTCCATGTGGAGCGGAACAGCCCGCAGGAATTATTGAAATTGTTAAGAATTTTATGTGCCGTGTCGTGGAACCAACTGCTTTCAACCGGCATATAATCGAAATACCAGTAGAGGTTGGCAACCACAAGCACGATGCTGACGGCGCGGAGAAAATCCATGATTTTCGCGAGTGCCCTTAAATCATCTTCCTGTTGTGACATAATAATTAAGGTGTTAAATTTTCGGTCCCTGACCGCGTTTTTTCTTCTTGCGCTTCATCCGGCGGATAAAGGCTTCCTCGTCGGGGTTGAGAGTATGGCCGTTGTGGAACTGGTCGAGGCCGGGAATAGTGAAATCGTAATCGTCCGACTGCGCCGCTGTCTGTGACTGACGTGGCGCGTGGGTCTGTTCCGGGTCTGTGTCGTCTGCGATGTCCTGACCTCCGGTGTTCGGCCCGGTGTCCATATCATTGACGGGCACAAGCGTATCGACAGGCTGGGTCTGTTCCTGCGGCTGTGGGGGCGTCTGCTGACCCTCGGCAGAGTTGAAACGCTCGTTGATGGCATTAGCCGAATACACGCGTCCGAGGCGTGAGCCATTGAACACGCACATCGAATTGTGGTCGATGAACGTAACGCCGTAGATGCGCCCTTCGTCAGTGAAACGTAGCACGAGGTCAATCCCCGCCTCTTTAAGTCGGGTCTTGAAATCTTCCAGACCTGTACTCGCGGCAAGTATCGGCCCGATTCGCGCGCGAGTGGCGGCAGTGATGTTCTTGTCGTCAATCTCACGGGCTGCACGCTCAAAACGATTGTCAATGGCAGTGCGGCTCGCAAACTTGCCGAGCCTTGCGCCTTTGAGCGGAGCGGCTATCACATTGCCGTTGTTGTCGAGGGCAAAATATACCATTCCATGATACTCCCTGCCTCGGGCGCGACCGTCAACCTGCTCGCATTTCACATTGAAAAGACCGAGTACGGCATTGAACTCGCCCATTGTGCGGAACCGGTATCGCATTGCCACGAGCTTGACAGTGTTGGCAAGCTGTTTTTTGATGTCGCCCGACGGGTCGAGTCGTGTAATCGGAGTGTCGGGAGTGACCCGCTGACGCTCAGCCGGGCGAAGATTGTATTTCGCCTCCAACTCACGGCAGATGTTTTTACTGCGGTAGAAGTTGTTGCGGTCTGATATGCACTTGCCGTCAGTATCGACGCGCAGAGCCACGATGTGCAGGTGGTGGCGTCCGATGTCCATGTGCTTATATACCATATATGGCATATCTCCGAAGCCCATTTTCTCCATATACTCATGTGCGAGCTGTGTGTACTGGGCGTCGGTCAGCACATCGTCGGGATGAGGATTGAGGGAGATATGCACCATCGGTTTTTCTGTTTTTGTCGTTGACGGCATCCAGCGCATAAAATCGGCGAAGGCACGTTTGATGTCGATCGCGCCGGAGCCGTCATTGTAGATTTTGTTGGTGTCGAGCAGCCTCCCGTCCTCCTTGTTGATCTTCTCGCCGTTATAGGCGAGAGCCCCATAGAGGGAATTGCCTAAAGAAATTTTTGCGACCATCGCCCGTCAAACTCGCGTGCGAGTTTCACGATGTCGTCACTGAGCGAAACGAGCTGCATAGTCAGTTTTTCGAGCCGCTCTATTGCTGCTGCGGCTCTTTTCTCGGTGAAATTCTCACGCAGGGTTTTCACAAGCAGGTCGTAACTGACTCCGATTGTGCGGTAGATGGAGTTGAAACCGGCAAGACGGTCGATGAAAATCCGTGTTTCCTTATCGACAGTGAACACCTTGAAAGGCATCTGGAACAGGAAATTCTTGATGAACGCCGCCTTGTTGATCGCGCCGGAGCGGTCGAACATGTCGAGAAATCGCGCGTTTTCCTCGGCGTTGAAACGCACGACATAGCGGTTAACCGACGGATCGGTCTTGGCAGGCCGTCCGCCTTTGTTGAAATTTTCACTCATTTTATACTGGAAATTTGAGCTGTTTGCATCGCAGATTGGCTGTGGACTGCCGCAGGCATCACCTGTGATTTTCGACTTTGGAGAAAATCATCAATCCCCGAAGGGCAAGGGTTGGGAGGCACCATCTCGGTTTCGAGTGCCGCCCAACATACCTTGCTCTTCCCAATGGAAGCCTTGAAAATCTTGGAGAATGTCGCCTACCTTAATATAGATGTGTTTTTGTACCGTCGCCCCGGTCATGGCGGCGGTCTGTGTGTCTTAGGACTGGTATTCGGCGATGAAAATAAGCCTGACGGACTTGTTGCCGTCTGCAATGCTCATATAAAATTACGAAAATAATCGCGGTATTGCAACTTTTACATGTCTGCTGGAGCGTTTCGGGCAACAGGCACCGATATGGCGACTGGAGAGTCGCCACGCAACGGAGCTGAAAACCGCCTCAGTGTGCTTTTCAGTCCGAAAAACGTATTTACGCCATATCGCGTCACAACACGCCAGCCATTACCGCAGGACTGCCGAATTTGACTTTACCGACAAACAGACAGTAACTTTGCAGCGTAATCGTCACGACAGACGGACGCCGCCATGTTCAAATTTATGTTTGCAGGAACACCCGGCCGCTTGCCCTTATCGAGTGACGGTTCGACCTTCGGGCATACAGCCCGGTGCAATCACTGGCATACGCAGGAACACACGCCGACACACCTGACCGTTCAAGTTAATGTCCATAGGAACAGAGTCACGACCGTGTTGACCGAAATTCCGGCAACTGCACCGACTGCCCGGCTCACTGACCGAAATCCTCCCACACAAACGAGCGGCCAGCCGCTCAAACAAAAGTACAGACAAACGTCCGTAAGTATACACGGGTATATGTAGCCTCGTAGCTTTACGGCCTGAACTCCCGCCGCCATTGCTGAAAGCACCAGTTTCCGGGCTTCTTGAAAAAGACCGGTCAGCCCTCGCTGTGCGCCGACACGAGGCGGCAGGAAACAGACAAAAACAAACCCAAGAAAAATTTATGAAAGAACCCGTTTTCGTGGCTTTCTCTACCCAGAAAGGAGGAGCCGGAAAAACCACCATGACGGTATTGATGGCAAGCTATCTCTACTATGTCAAAGGCTACAAGGTGCTGGCGGTGGACTGTGATTTCCCGCAGTACAGCATCAAGGATATGCGCGACCGCGACATCGAGGTGATGAAATTCAATCCGGTGTTCAAGAAAGCCTATTTTGAGCAGGCCAAGCGCCTCGGTACCGACCCTTACCCCATATTGACGGCCCGCCCCGAGGACGCCATGAGCAAAGTCAGAGAGGTAATCAACAGCGACCATGAGTATGACATCGTTTTCTTCGACCTTCCCGGCACAATCAACAATCCGGGCGTCGTCAAGACCGTCGCTTGCATGGACTACATCTTCTGCCCCGTCGCTGCCGACAAGCTGATACTCGAAAGCTCGCTGGCCTTCGCCCTGAAGGTGCATAACGAAATTATCACTACCGGCAAGTCGAGCATCCGTCAGTTTCAGATGTTGTGGAACCTCGTCGATGCCAGAGAGCGCACCGAGCTTTACGATCTCTACGAGCGCGTCTTCGAAGAGTACGGACTCGTAACGATGAAAACCCGCATCCCCGACACCAAACGATACAGACGCGAGGGGTCGAAAGAGATCAACCGCCCCGTGTTCCGCTCCACCATGCTGCCGCCCGACAAGACGCTGCTCAAAGGTAGCCGTGTGGAAGAACTCGCCGCTGAAATTCTCTCGGTAATCGGCATAACGGGAAAATAGCGGCTATGGCAAAGAAATATGACTGCGACCTCGACGCCGACCGTATCATCGAGTCGTTCAGGGCAAGCGATGACCCGGCCGCCCCCCTCGGCGGCAAAGCCAAACAACACGGCCGTCCGACACAGACACACGACACCACGGAGTCGCTGACTCCGGATACCCGCAACGTGGCGAGGAAAGAGAAATCCGTTCCGACGGACTCCGCTGAAGAATACAAGGCGACCTTCATCGACAATCTCAAATACCGCTATCCCGATGAAAGGTATCCCGCAATCAGCATACACCCGAGCTTCTGCTCACGCATCCGGGAGCTGGAGTCGCGCAGCGGCACACGGCGGTGCAATGTGTCAACCTACATCAACAATGTCCTCGAAAAACATTTCAAGGACTGCGAGGAACAGATAAACGAATTTTTAACCCGGTACAGAAATGACTAAGACCCGAAACAGGAACACCTCTCCCATAGTGGAGAAAATCAGCGGCGCACTCGCCGAAGGTATCGACGATGCCCTCGACCTCCAGTCGTCCACACTTGCCTGCTGCAAGAAATACCAGCAGAAATACCTCTCCAACAACCGCATTTGCTCCATGCACCGTGTCTATATCTCCGAAGAAATGCACGAGCTGCTCACGAGGATCGCGGGAGCCGTCGGCAAGGATAAAGCCTCAGCCGGGGCGTACCTCACGGAAATCGTAAAGGACCATTTCGAGCGCAACCGCGACACGGTCAATGCGATTTACCTGATGAACACACAGCCCCTTTTCTGATGGAAACACTCTTCATCATCGCCTTGCTTGCCAGCAATATCTGGCTTATCAGCAAAATTTTCAAGAAACCCGACAATGTCGCTCCGCACCAGAATCCGCAGGAAAGCGCACCGCAACCGACTACCACCGCCGAGGATACACAGGCTGAAACAACAGAAGGCGGCCAAGCTCCCGTGCGCCGCGTCATCGCCGGTGAAAGCCATCTCGACATGGCGCAGTTTGAGGAACTGATCAACCGCGCCGTTAAAAAGGCCGTGCCCATTGCGATAACCGAATACACACGCCTATCCGATGTGAAATTCGCCGACGAACCCGACCGGACTGAAACGCAGCCCCTTGACTCAACACCCGCCACTACCGCAACAAACGGCAGTGACCTCGACAAGATGTTCACGCATACCACCGTCGGGGAAATGTCGGGCGAAGTGCCCGAGCCTGACGAGCCCCGCACCGGCGGCCACGGCTTTAAGGAGCTTGAAACCGCTGTGCGTGTGGCAAAGGGCGAACCACATACCTCGGAGGAGGCAATGACGGCGAAAGTGGTGCTCACTGACATTCAGGGCACGGAGCTGGGCGACAAACTCACTCTCGACCCCAGCGTGCGCCGACGGCTTTTCGCAATCATCTATGGTGACCCTGACGAGCCTGTCAATGAAGAAACCATCACCAACAAGAAAGTCGTATTCTCGGCCACAATCGACACTTTTAATGTCGATGAAATCAATCTCAACATTCTCTCCTGAGAACACACCTAAGACCAAAGAACAGTTTATGATTAAATTTTTCAAAAATCTCTACAACCGTATAGTGGCGTTTTTGAACGCGCCGCACCTGCGCCGACCTATGGCAGCGATGCTCCTTCTCACTGCCGCCGTGCAGATGTGGGCCGCCGGTAACGGTCTGGCGGGTATCAACGAGGCGACATCTATGGTGACATCGTATTTCGACCCCGGCACCAAGCTGATCTACGCCATCGGCGCAGTCGTCGGTCTTATCGGCGGTGTCAAGGTCTACGGCAAATTCAGCTCCGGCGATCCCGACACGAGTAAAACCGCAGCCTCGTGGTTCGGTGCCTGCATCTTCCTTATCGTGGCGGCCACTATCCTCCGTTCATTCTTCCTCTGATGCCGGAATACACCATAAACAAGGGGATAGGCAGAACGGTGGAATACAAGGGGTTGAAGGCTCAGTACCTTTTCATCTTCGCCGGTGGTTTTATAGCCGACTTCGTGCTGTTCGTCATCATGTATATGTGCGGACTGCCCCAGTGGTTCTGCATAGGCTTCGGAGCCATCAGTGCCTCGGCTTTGGTCTGGTACACTTTCAGGCTCAATGGCAAGTACGGCCAGTACGGACTTATGAAACTGACCTCGGCAAAGTACCGTCCCCGCTATATCATCAACCGTCTGCGACTTAACCGACTGATTAAAGGAAGAAGAAAATGAGAAACACCCTCAAAGCAACAACCCTCGAAAGCAAGCTGCCGCTTCTGGCTGTGGAGCATGGCTGTATAATCTCGAAAGACGCCGACATAACGGTGGCCTACGAGGTCAGCCTCCCGGAACTGTTCACTGTGACTTCGCAGGAATACGAGGCCATGCACGCTGCTTGGTGTAAGGCAATCAAGGTGCTGCCGCATTACTCGGTGGTACATAAGCAGGACTGGTTTGTGAGCGAGAACTACCGCCCGGAGCTTGACAAAGACAACCTGTCGTTCCTCGACCGCTCTTTCGAGCGTCATTTCAACGAGCGTCCGTATCTGGAACACAAGTGTTTCCTATTCCTGACAAAGACGACAAAGGAGCGTATGCGCCAGCAGTCCAATTTCTCCACCCTCTGCCGTGGGCGTATCACGCCGAAGGGACTCAATCATGAGATGATTGTGCGCTTCATGGAGTCGGTCGAACAGTTTGAGCGAATTATCAACGACACTGGATATATCCGCATGACCCGTCTGGGCGACGATGATATTCTCGGCACCGAAACGAGATTCGGTATCATCGAGAAATATATGTCGCTGTCGCTTGACGATGTGACCTGCCTCGAAGATATTGATCTCTCTGCAAAGGAAATGCGCGTCGGCGACAAGCTGCTCTGCCTGCACACGCTCTCCGACACCGACGATCTGCCCGGAAAGGTCAGCACCGACAACCGATATGAACGCCTGTCGACTGACCGCTCTGACTGCCGCCTGTCCTTTGCCTCGCCGGTGGGTCTGCTCTTACCTTGCAACCACATCTACAACCAGTATGTGCTGATTGACAACCACGACGAGAACTTGAGCCGCTTTGAAAAGACAGCGCGCAATATGAATTCGCTTTCAAGGTATAGCCGTTCCAACGCAATAAATAAAGAATGGATAGACCGGTATCTGAACGAGGCACATTCATACGGACTTACATCAGTGCGCTGCCACTGCAACATCATGGCTTGGAGCGATGATGTCGAAGAACTGCGCCGGATAAAGAACGATGTCGGCGGTCAGCTCGCCACTATGGGGTGTATGCCACGCCACAACACCATAGACTGCCCGACGCTGTTCTGGTCGGCAATGCCCGGCAACGAGGCTGATTTCCCTGCCGAGGAAAGTTTCTATACTTTCATCGAACCTGCCGTATGCTTTTTCACTGCCGAAACAAACTACCGCAACAGTCTGTCGCCATTCGGCATAAAGATGGTGGATCGCCTTACGGGTAAACCCGTCCACTTGGATATCTCCGACGAGCCGATGAAGCGCGGCATAACAACCAACCGCAACAAGTTCATTCTCGGCCCGTCGGGTAGTGGTAAGTCTTTCTTCACCAACCATCTGGTACGCCAGTATTACGAACAAGGCGCGCATATCCTGCTGATTGACACCGGCAATTCCTACGAAGGTCTGTGCAACCTTATCCACAACCGCACCCACGGCGAAGATGGCATCTATTACACCTACACAGAGGAAAAGCCGATTTCTTTCAATCCGTTCTACACCGACGACGGAGTTTTCGATGTGGAGAAGAAAGACAGCATCAAGACGCTGCTTCTCACGCTCTGGAAATCAGAGGATGACAGAGTTACCAAAACGGAGAGTGGCGAATTAGGCTCCGCACTGTCTATGTTCCTTGAAAAGATGAGGAAAGACCGCGACATTGTTCCATGCTTCAACTCTTTCTATGAATTTATGCGGGATGAATACCGCGCTGAAATGGCACAGCGTCCTATCCCCATCTACAAGCAGGATTTTGACATAGATAACTTTCTGACAACGCTACGCCAGTATTATCATGGCGGTCGCTTTGACTTTCTGCTGAACTCCAGAGAGAATATTGACCTGCTCGGTAAACGCTTCATTGTCTTTGAGATAGATTCGATTAAAGACAACAAGGAGCTGTTCCCCATCGTCACGATTATCATCATGGAGGCTTTCATCAACAAGATGAGACGGTTGAAAGGCGTGAGAAAGATGCTTATATGCGAAGAGGCTTGGAAGGCTCTTTCCTCCGCGAATATGGCAGAATACATGAAGTATCTCTACAAAACCGTCCGTAAATATTTCGGTGAGGCTGTGGTGGTTACGCAGGAGGTTGACGA
>ULPZ01039456.1_pt1 | contig 15074 bp, 10 predicted proteins | sample 1953991 | NCBI WGS metagenome assembly ULPZ01 (sample SAMEA4835642, study PRJEB28245) | human gut metagenome | biome: gut microbiome; material: fecal sample | place: Denmark | collected 2008
TCCAAGGATCTCACCAACTTCATCTACCAGAAGCAGTGCAACTGCATCTCCGGCCTTTGCCTCATCAAAAATATCCTTTGCAGTGATATTCTCATATTTGCGTAAAGAAGTCTCATCCTGTGTTTTTGCCAGCTTACGCTTTGCCATACGAACAATACCTGTTGCAGATGTATACTGCTCCAGACAACCATACTGTCCACAGTTACATGGCTCAATTTCATCATTATTCACAGTAATATGTCCGATCTCACCACCGGCTCCGTTGTATCCGGCTACGATTTTACCATCAACAATGATTCCGCCACCGACGCCGGTGCCAAGCGTTACCATGATGACATCCTTGCTTCCTTTTGCACCACCCTGCCACATCTCGCCAAGTGCTGCAACGTTTGCATCATTGCCTACTTTAACGGCAAGACCGGTGAGACGTCCAAGTTCCTCTGCTACATTAATGATTCCCCAGCCAAGATTGACACAATTTAAAACAACTCCGTCATTTCTTACCGGTCCCGGAACTCCGATACCGATTCCTTCGATTTCTGCCTTACTGATACCTTCCTGCGCCAGCTTATTGTCAATGGACTTTGCAATGTCCGGAAGTACAGCCTTTCCATTATCATCCGTATTGGTTGTAATCTCCCATTTGTCGAGAAGCTTGCCACTTGTCTCAAAAAATCCCATCTTTACTGTGGTTCCACCCACATCTACTCCAAAACCATATTTCTTCAATTGCTCTTCCTCCTGGATCTCGTATTTATCTGCCTCTATTTTAACATAGGAATCTGTTTCATCCAACCCATATTTTTCAGCAAACGAAGCAAATAAAACTTTTTACTCCCCGGTATTTTCTCCACTGTCTCCACCAGTATCACCACTAGTATCATCGCCTCCAGTGTTGTCTTGATCATCCCCACTATTGTTACTATCCGAATTATCATTGTCCTGATTGTTGTCCTGATTGTTGTTCTGATCATTATTCTGGCTGTCGTCTGAAACATTGGTATCTTCACTGTTATTGTTCTTATCCGAAGTATTGGTATCTGCAGGCTCCTTCTTTGTCTCATCTTTTTCAGAATCTTTCTGGTCTGCTTCAGAATCTTTTTCAGCTTCAGAATCTTTCTGATCCTCCCTCTCTTGCTCCTTTTGTGATTCCTCCTCCTGTTCTTTCTGAATAAACTCATCCGAAAGTTTTGCATAAGGCAGAAAATCCATTGGATCCAGATTTTCGTGAATCGCAGACATATACGCTTTCCATATCTGACCCGGATAGGTACTTCCACTGAGGTTGCTGATAGACTTTGGATAATCACATCCAACCCACACACTGGTCGTATAATATCTTGTATACCCCACAAACCAGCCATCCTTATGATCATTGGTCGTTCCTGTCTTTCCAGCACACGGCATATTGCTCAGTTTCAGTGCCGCACCTGTACCACTGTCCATAACAGTTGTAAGTACATCTGTCATTGTTCTTGTAGCATCCTTCTCATAAATGGATACTTCTGCCATTTGTGAAGAATACACAACATTCTCATCTGCATCCACAATCGATTTGATACAGTTTGGCTGACGGAACATACCATCATTCTCTAATGCGGCATACGCTGATGCCATCTCAAGAGGAGATACCCCCTTGGTAAATCCTCCTAACGAAGTGGCAAGTGTATAATCATCTTTCACAATACTGCTGAAATTCATATTCTTAAGATATTGCAGTCCAACCTTAGGTGTCACCTGCTCGTATACCTGCCATGCAACTGTATTCAATGATTTTGCCACAGCATAACGAAGCGGTATTTTACCTGCATATGTATTGGTAGCATTAGACGGACCTCCTTCAAATTTGTGATCGTCGACAATCGTATTTGGATCATATCCGCGTTCAAAAGCCGGCGTATACACAATCAAAGGCTTAATCGAACTTCCCGGCTGCCTGTGACTCTGGAATGCACGATTCAGTGTGTACGAATTAAAATCCTGATCTCGTCCACCGACAATAGCCACTACATATCCGGTATTATTGTCAATGGTAACAGCTGCTCCCTGCATATTGTAGGTGCCGTCATCATTTTTCTCTGTAAATCCGGCAAGCGTATCATCTACCGTGCTTTGTAGCTTTTTCTGTTTATCCATATCAATGGTGGTATAAATTTTATATCCACCGGAATAAAGCTTTTTCTGGCAAGCTGCATAAAGTTCATCATACTGCTCGTTGTAAGCTTTCTTTTCCTCATCAGAATCAAAATAATACTGGAATGTAAATCCCTCCTGCTCCATCAACGCACGTGTTGCGCAATAATAGGCGTACGTATCCACATAATTGTTGATCTTGTCTGTATTTTTCTTCTTTGGACGGTTAAGTTCAATATCTTCCTTCGTCGCCTCGTAATACTGTTCCTGTGTGATCTTACCATCATCCTTCATATTTTGAAGAATCAAATCCCGGCGTTTTAACGTATGATCTATATTAGTCACCGGGTCATAATATGTCGGACTGTTTGGAATTGCACATAAAAAAGCCACCTGCGACACATCCAGATCCTTAAGATCACAGTTAAAATAACCACGACATGCAGCATCAATTCCATAATAACCATTTGCAAAATATACATTGTTCAAATAGAACTCCAGTATTTTTTCTTTACTGTAACGTCCTTCCAGTTCAATCGCCAGAAACATCTGCTCAACTTTGTACTGCCAGGTGTCATCCGGATTCAAGTACATCAGTTTTGCCAGCTGCATGGTAATTGTACTGCCACCCTGCGTAATTCTTCCATGAGTCACTCGTGCTTTCACTGCACGCATTACTGCTTTAAAATCTACCCCGTGATGCCTGTAAAATTTTTTGTCCTCAATACTGATAATTGCAGTAATGAAATCCTGTGGTATGTCTTCGTATTTGACATATTGCGCATCCTTTGTACCTTTTCGCTCAGATATCAGCTTTCCATCTTTGTCATACACCGAACATGTCTGTGACGGAATAAAAATGGAGTCATCCGAATCTGCTACCGTCTGTACCGCTTTCTCTTTGAGAGCCTGTACCTCCGTGGCATAACCACCAAAATAATAATAGCCAAAGCCTGCTAGGACAACTACCATCAGAACAATCTGAAGCTTGATCAGAAACCAGAAAAAGCGATGCTTTTTCTTTGTTTTTTTCTTACGTTTATCTGTTCTCTTTGCCATATAATCTCCTTTATTTCCGGTTCTCCCTCCTGGGCTTACCTATGGAGTATTTTATCTCTTTTATATCTTATATGCAAATTATCTTTTTCTTAAGAAAATATAAAAGAGCTCCGGTCACCCGAAGCTCTTCATAAAAAAGGCGTCAAAATGCTTACAAATCCGACTTATTCTCCTCAGAATCCTGGTTCTTACGATTCTGCAAGATCATCGTAACTGCAGACACTGCTGCAACTGCAAATCCAAATACAAGAAAGTAAATGTCAAGATTGCATTTCTGAAAAAAACACAGAATTATCAGACCTACTACTAATACTGCCAATACGGCATAATCTAAAATCTTTCCCATTTTTGTTTACCTCCTATTAATTCTCATTTTCAGCTTCTTCAGAATTCTTGCGTTTTCGTACAAAAGCACGTATAAGATTGTATACACCACATACTAATGTAAGAATCAGAATAATCCAGTGGATAAAGCAATTGTCCTCAGTTGCTGCAAGAGGTGTTGCATTATCCTCGATATTTTTAGTATCATCTGCTACCGTATCATCTGCCGCATCTGCAAGCGGAGTCTGCTCATCAGCGATATCTGTTGCATTTGCTGCATCTACATCATTGTCTGCTACAACAACCGGTGCATTTGCCACATTGTCTGCGTTGTTTGCAACTATATTTGCTGCATTGTTTGCTGCAGGAGTATTTGCTGTATTATTGGTTCTGTTATTGTTATCGTTATTTTGATTACTGTTCGTATTGCTGTCTGGACGATTGTTGTTTGTATTATTATTTGTGTTATTGCCTGGACGACTGTTATCATTGTTACTATCGTCAGCATCATCACTGTTATCTGCATCGTCGTTGTCTGAACTATTATTGTTATTATTATCAACATCATCGTCAGATGGGTCTACGGTTGGTGTCGGATCTGGCATTGGTGTTGGATCTGGGGTCGGCGTTGGATCCGGAGTCGGTGTTGGATCCGGGGTCGGTGTCGGATCCGGGGTCGGTGTTGGATCCGGGGTCGGTGTTGGATTCGGAGTCGGTGTTGGATCCGGGGTCGGTGTTGGATCCGGGGTCGGTGTTGGATCCGGAGTCGGTGTCGGATCCGGATTTGTTGCAATCACATACTCAACATAATAATTGCCTACATCTCCCTTCAATCCACTAAAAATTATTTTTGTAACTGCATCTGCACCAGTTGCAGACTTAATTTCTTCTGTATATGCTTTCCATAATCTTGCATCTGCATCTTCGGCCTTAGTTGCTTTATTCTCTTCAATCACTACACCATTTTCAATTGTCTTGCTAAAAATAGTGTTTTCACCATTCTTGATAATATAAGTTAAACTGTCATATTTTGGATCCTGTGTAGTCTTCACAATCTGAAAATCAGCATGCCACCCGTTGCGTCCTTTTGCAGCATCACCAGCCTCATACTGGAATCTTCTAAATACAACTGTTGTGTTCTCCGGATCTTTCAATCCAGCGATTGCCTTATCTATTACAGATTGCTTATCAAAAGAAGTAATGACCTCTCCGCCTTCATTTTCTGTAATTGTCAAAGTGGAATCACAGATCTTTGTAAACTTGCTGTTTGAAGCATGCTTACCAGGTTCTGGAATCGGGTAATCCGGATCCTCACATAAATAACAGCTTACATTCTCTATCGTTTTCTTTTCTCCGTCCTTTTTATCTCCACAATGCTTACATGCAAGATCTTTTGCATGACCAACGATAATATTACCTCTCTTATCCATTGTGGATCCTACTGTTGTACCAGCAATCTCCTCATACTTATGTTCAACTGTATAAGAAAGATTTACATGTTTATTTGATAATCCGATTTCTTTTCCGTATCCTTCGACATTTGAACCATTAACCAGAACAGATGTAATTTTATCATAGGTTGCAGAAATCTTAAATTCTACATTTCCAGACAAATTGGTAGTTCCGGTTCTTTCAAGATTACATGTCTCTGCAAATGGATTACGATCATGTGCTTTAATGGTAACCTGTACATCCTTGGCATCCTCACCATTCTCACAAGCCACGTGAACAGTAATGGAAATTTTTTCATTTCCATTTGTAGTATTTTCATCTGCCTTCATTTGAAACTCATAGGTTGCAAGAATTGGCTGCACATATGGATAACATCTGTCCCCGTGTGTATGCGCCTCTTTGCCACATGTACGTACCGGTCCCGTGCAACCGTTCTCCTCGGTGGAATGGGTATGTTCTTCCAAGCTACATATCAAATATTTTTCCTGGCATCCGCCTTTTCCCTGTGAATGCGTGTGCTCTTCTTTCTTGCACCAAACTCCTAATACCTTTGTATAGCATGCACCCCATGTGTGCTTATGTTCTTTAATATCACAATTTTTATATGCATAGCAGGATTCTGTATGTACGTGTTCTGTATCGTCGCATGTATTCTTTGTGTAGCATGTTCCAGTATATGCCGTATGCTCATGCTCTGTCTTAGCACAAATTGGTTTTTGCTTTGTATCATAATATCCATCTACATAGTCTGTAAGTTTCTTGTAATCCCAATGATATCCCGGAAGAGCCTCTCCCTTTGCATCAAATTTATTCTGATCCCCGCGATAAACTTGTCCCGGCTTATACCCCTGTGCGTTTGTCTGCTCACTGTCCGCATCTGCCATCGTAACCATTGCAGATCCAAATACCATCGATCCTGCAAGCGTCACCGCTACGATTTTCTTAAAAAAACCTCTTGCATTCATAAACAACCTCCTTCTGTTATCCCTCAAAATTAATTTCAATCCAATTTATATCATTCACTATATCGTCAGATGGTCACATAGTGGTCACACGGAACTGTTTTTACATGTTTTTTTTTAAAACATGTTACCAGCGGCCATAAAAATATAAATAAAGAATACACATCTTTGCAAGGGAATTTCCTAATACAATGAAAAAGGGAAACATATGAATATTCTAACGTGATTTCATACATTTCCCATATCCTTTATTGTTCCATGTGCTTTCCCATAAAACTTGCTGCGGACTGTGCCAATAACTGAAAAGTTTCAAGTCTCTGTGGATCATCACTTTTAGATACAATGATGACTGCCCCCTGGCAATCACCATTACAGATAATTGTGGACAGCACTGCGCCCTTGTGGTCACTTACCCATTCTTTTGTGACCAATGGTAACTCCACATGCACGTTTTTTACAGCATAGGTACCTCGTTTTTCCATAAGTGCCTCCACCTCGGGACTCAAGCGTTCCCCTTCCAACTCTTTTTTCCCATTGCCGGAGGCTGCAATAATATAATCACGATCCGTAATACAGACAAGCGCATCTGCCACCTGTGCCAATGCCTGTGCATATGCTGTTGCAAACTCCCCAACTTCCCCAATTGGAGAGTATTTTTTTAGCATAATTTCTCCCTCTCGGCCAGTATATATCTCTAACGGGTCACCCTCACGAATACGCAGTGTACGACGAATTTCCTTTGGTACCACAATACGTCCCAGATCATCAATTCGGCGAACAATTCCTGTTGCTTTCATATATCAACGTTCCTCCATATAAATTCTGATTTTACTCTAGTATCTGTAAAATTCATGTTTCTATACCTCAAACCCAAAATTGTACTCATACGATCTCATAATGTTCCATAATAATTTTGAAATTAAACTTGTAATATGCTCCAAAATAAACTAAACTAAAAACTAGTAAATATTTCCTATTTCTCTATACGTTTGGAATATATAGGAGGAGTAACATATATGAATTATGATGCATCTGTTTTTAAGGAAAAAGCCAACCGGAAAGCCCGGATTATCTGGCTGATTTTCTCCATTCTTCTGTCTGCCAATTATGGTTCAGATACAGGGAACGGACTATACCCTGTGAACAATTACATTATCTTTTTAATTTTGTGCTGGCTTCCGGTAATCATTGGCGAAGTAATGCTTCGAGTCAAAGGCTGGACAACCGACATTTATAAACACATTCTTATTGTCGGTTATGGTATTTTTTATACTTTTGTACTCTGCACGACAGCCTCGCCTATCGCTTTCACCTACATTCTTCCTGTGATGAGTCTTCTTGTCCTGTATAAAAATCAGAAGTTTATGATTGGATGTGGAATTGCCAATACATTAAGTGTAATTTTCAGTGCTGTCTACCGCGGTATGATTCTTGGCTGTAACAGCGCATCTGATATGAAAAATTATCAGCTTCAGTTTTCCTGTCTGGTGCTGTGCTATATCTGCTATGTAATGTCTATTCGCCACCTGAATGAATCTGATGGTGCATTGACCGACAGTATCAAATCAGACCTGCATCGTGTGGTGACTACTGTTGAAAAAGTTAAAACTGCCAGCAACTCCATCATGGATGGAATTACTGTCGTCCGGGAACTTGCCTCTGAAAACAAGCATGGGTCTGATGTCGTAATGCTTGGTATGAACGAACTCTCCGATAACAATCAACATCTACAGGATCGTACTTCCTCTTCTATGGACATGACATCCGATATTCGTACACAAGTGGAAAATGTAGCAGCTATGATTGATGAAATGGTCAATCTTACTGTAGAATCAGAGGAACACGCAAAGACAAGTTCACAGGATCTCGACAGTCTTGTGAAAACAGCCGGAACGATGTCCGAACTTTCTTCTGAAGTTGAACATATTCTTCATGATTTCAAAACCGAGTTTACCATGGTTCTTGAAGAAACCGGAAAAATCGACAACATCTCCAACCAAACAAACCTTCTTGCACTCAATGCTTCTATCGAAGCTGCCCGTGCCGGTGATTCCGGAAAAGGCTTTGCGGTTGTTGCCGAACAGATTCGTACATTGAGCACCGAGACAAAGACTTCTTCTGCGCAGATTCAGGACGCTCTGACCCGTCTCGATGAAATATCGGGAAAAATGACTACTTCCATTGAGAAGACACTTGAACTGATTCAGGTAACTTTGGAAAAAGTAACTCTGACCGGTGAAAATGTACAGAAGATTACAGAAGATTCCACCCAGCTCGGAGAACATATTCAGGTCATTGATTCTGCCATGAAGGAGGTGGAAAATTCCAACCTTCAACTGGTTGATAATATGGAACAGGTATCGAATACAGTCAATGTTATTACCGGATGCATTGATCACTCCAGCGACATCAGCAAGCGAATTCTCAGCAAATACACAGAAAGTTCTACCAATATTGATAATATCGAAGACGTCATTCAGGCATTGATGTGCGAGCTTGGTATCGGTGGCTTTATGGGAATTGCAGATGTAGGTCCTGGTATGAAAGTACTCGTTCGTACATCCGATAATGCCGCCTATTCAGGAGAATTGATTTCCCATACACAGGATCGTGTGCTTATCTCTTTAGAAGAGAACCCGGCTTTATCAACTCCGATTGATTGTAATCTTCAGATTACGGTTGGCAACATTATTTACTTCTGGGAGAAGGCACTGCTTGATACGTCCGATACAAACTACTCTGTACTGTTGCAATCACGTTCGAAGATTCTCAACAGACGAAAATATCCACGCATTGATATTTCCAACACATGTACCGTAACATTAAAAGACACAGGAGAAACTTTTACAGGCAAATTCGATAATCTCAGTGCAAATGGTTTCGCTCTGATTATGACCTCCCCTGTTTTTGCTGATTGCCATGGAAAAGAAATTTCGGTTTCAATTCATAATTTTGCATTACCTTCCCATGCAGAACTCAACGGTCGCATTATCCGTTGTTCCGATAATGATGGCATGTATATTATTGGTTGCCAAATGCCGGAAGACGACTATCAGATCAAGAAATATGTTGAATCCTGTCTGAAAAAAGGAGAGCTTTCCTTCAGTTAACCTGAAGGGGCTCTCCCCTTTTTGGATTCTATCACACCATCTCCCTTTTCTATCTGTCTGTTTTAATTTACTTTACGTGAATAATCACCTTTGCTTTGATTCCATCCTCATTCGCATAAATATATGCTTTTCCTCTTCCGCAAGCATAAATATTACCCTCCTCATCCACGGTTGCTACCGTAGTATTAGAACTGGAATACATTGGTTCATTGCCGGACGAAACCTTTGCTTTCAAGCAAATTTTCTCCCCTTGTTTCAGTGATAATTCTGACTGTTCAAAGCTTACTTTCGGCTGTTTTACCATAATCTCGCAGGTAGCCCTGATGCCGTCTACTGTCACAGTAATCGTTGCAGTTCCATGCTTTACTGCAGTCACATTTCCTTTGTTATCTACAGTTGCAACACTGCTTTTATTCGATTTCCACTTTGGTTCTGTTTTGGAATTTGTTAAGACAGAGAGTGTGATTTCTCCCTTTCGATAAAGTGTTACTTTGGTGCGATCCAGCTTTACCCTGGTCTCCCGCACCTTGATTTTACAGATTTCAGATGTGCCATCTACCGAGATAGTGATTGTTGCCTCACCCGGCTTTTTTGCCGTAACAAGGCCTTTCTCATCTACCGACGCTATACTCTTTTTACTGGATTTGTAGGTCAACGCATGTCCAGTGGAGGCCACTGCCTTCAACTGAAATATGTCACCATTGTCCATAGAAATATTTTTTTGTTTCACATCAATGCGTGTTTTTTTTACAATAATCCGGCAGCGTGCCTGCGCTTTCCCTGCCTTGACTGTAATCTTTGCCTCTCCAGGTTTTTTAGCAATGATCTGCCCATAGGTACTGACTGAAGCAACCTTTGAATTGCTTGAACGGAATGTTATTTTATTTCTATTCGAAGCTACTGCTGAAATACAGAATTCATCCCCGACTTCAAGACTTTTTTCGTATACACCTAAAATAAGAAAATCAATTCCTTTTGCAGATATATCTTCTCTATTTCCTGGAAAAAGCAGCATGGACACCATGCATAGAACCAGCATTACTGCCTGTAATCGTAATTTGTGATTTGTCTTCATATGATTTCCCCCTATAAGGGAAACGTATGTGATAGAATCCGTGTCATTTCATGACCTCTTCATCATACCACATACGTCTAAAATAGCAAGCACTTTATTCTAAAATATCCATATTCCAGTTATTTTTCATAAGCTCACCTTCCGTATTAATCAATTAATCCATCTTGTCGAGCATATCTTTTTCCTTTTCATTAGCCAAATCTTCCGGTGACATATACATACGGAAGATACGTTCCAAAATCAAATCAAATATCAAAACAATACATGCCGGCATCAGGAATACAAAAATCGGGATCAACCATGTCAGAAAAATTGCAAGCAAAAGCAAAATGATGATAAGTAATGACCATGGTAAATGTCGTAGTTCCATAAGAATGGCATTTTTCAAAGTAATCTTGACCGTATTTTCAAATCTTGCAATATATGCGAAAGTATAAATGACCCATCCAATCGAAAAAGCAATCAGAATGAGGAAAAAATAGAAAAATGCTCCCATATTGTTTCCAGTCTGGAGTACTTGCCAGGTAATATAAGCATCCATAGCAAGAATAATCTGAACCGCAAGTGTTACAATCCAGGACAGTGTCGCTGGTTTAAAGTTATCTTTGAAAGCGTGGAAAAAATTCTTTGTAGTGTAGCCTCTATTTCCGCGAATAGACTTATGTACTGTATAATATAGTGCCGTGGATGATACCCCAATTGTGATGACCGGTAAGCAACAGACAAGCCATAAGACACTCAAAATTGCACAATCAACAACCTTTCCTAACGCTACGAAAAGTTTGTTGTCAAAATTAAATTTCATATTTATTCCTCCAATCTGTCAGTAATTTCATCGCAGATTTCTTCTTTTGTTTTTCCATCCGTCTCAATAGTAATATCCGCAGCGCTTTCATATAACGCACGACGCTTCTCCATAAGCTGTGCAATGTATTCTACATTCATGTGACCATTTAAGATTGGACGATCTGTGCTGTTTTTCACACGCTCATAAATTGTCTCCGGCGTTGCTTTCAAAAAAACGATTTTTCCTGTTTTTTTCATGTTCTCGACGTTCTGTGGACGAACCACCACACCACCACCGCAAGAAACAATGGATGCACCTTCCCTGCCAATAGCAAGAATCAGATCTGACTCAATGTCACGGAAATGATCCTCTCCATACTTTTCGAAAATATCATTAATGGACATTCCCTGTTCCCGGACAATCCGTTCATCCATTTCAACAAGCGGGAAATTCAATTTTCTCTGAAGATTGCGTGCAATGGTGCTCTTTCCAGCTCCCATGAAACCAATCAGGAAAATGTTGCATTCAATTGTTTTACTCATGAAAAAAACTTCTCCTTTACTTCATCGACAGGCATGTCCATACCTGTATACAGCTTAAATGCTGCAACTCCCTGCCACAACAGCATTCCTTTGCCGCCAATGCAGGTGCAGCCAGACTCCTTTGCCTCTTTCAAAAGACGTGTTTCTTCCGGATTATATACAGCATCACATACTACAAGTCCCGGACGGAATGCAGACAGATCTTTTACCACACTCTGATCTTCCATCGGCTTCATTCCAACGATGGTAGCATTTGCAAAAATATCACTGGACTGAATTTCCTCTGTCATCTTCCCGGTGTCTGCAATATCGTACACATTTACAACAATACCCGGGACTGCCTTGCGAATTTTCTCCGCCGTTGCAAGTGTTCTCTCAAAGAACGCATCCTTGATATTAAAAATTGTAATCTCTCTTGCACCATCTAATGCACACTGTACCTGAATAGCAGTAGCAGCTCCGCCACCTCCGGCTACTGTAATCTTTTTGCCTTTGATATCGATTCCATGATCCTTGAGATTGTGAACAAAACCTTCTCCGTCCGTAATATATCCTGTGAGCTTTCCATCATCATTTACAATCGTATTTACTGCACCAATAATCTGTGCAGCCGGAGAGAGTTCATCTACGTGCTTTGCCGCCTCTGTTTTGTCCGGCATCGTCACGTTGCATCCTCTCATGTGAAACAGTTTCATGGCATCTAAGGCTTCCTTTACCTGTTCTTCTTTGATATCAAAAGCTACATATGCGTAATCCAAACCAAGTTTCTCGAAACTGTAATTATACATTGCCGGCGATCCGGAATGGCCTACCGGTGACCCGATCAATGCCAACAATCCTGTATGGCCTGAAATTCTTCCTTCCATTTATGTGTTTCTCCTTCCATTCGGCTATTTACCATTAATAATTTATTTTACCATGAATCTTACACAAGATACAATAGTTCAAGCGGGTTTTCTATTAGTCTTTTCGCTCCGTGCTCCTTTAAGAATTCGACATCGCGAAATCCCCATGTAACAGAAATACAAGGGAGTCCGGAATTTTTTGCTGTAGCGATATCCACATCGGAGTCACCGACATAAACGGCATCTTCTTTGTCAACACCCAACTCGCGCAAAGCTTTATTGACCATATCCGGTGCCGGTTTACGTGCAACCCCATCCATCTCTCCAATGGCAGAAGTTGTGTATGCTGCAAAAAACTGTTTATTTAACTCTTTTACAGCTGAATCCAGCTTATTGGATACAATCGCTATCTTCACACCATTTTCCTTCAGTGCTTTCATCATCTGCATAATATCCGGATATGGCGCTGTGTGATCCAGACAATGTGCTCCGTAATACTCCTTAAATGCCGCAAAAGTCTCCTCAAACAAAGGATTCTTTTCTCCGTCAGGCACTGCACGAATCATTAGTTTTCTTACACCATTTCCAACATACTGTCGTACCTGCTCCAATGTGCACACCGGCATGCCTTTCGATTCCAGCGCCGCATTGGTCGCATCTTTCAAATCCTCTAATGTGTTTAATAAAGTCCCATCCAAATCAAAAATAACTGCTTTTTGTTTCATAGTCTCATCTGCTTTCCGATATGTCTCTTCAAATATTTTTCTTTGCATTACATATATTTGATTCTGCTGCTCCGTGCTATTGACCAGATAATCCCCTTCTCGGCCTAATGTATAAACATGTTCCCCATTCTTCTCCTGAAACAACTTGACTTTGTGTTCCAGCTTTTTAGCATAAATGGTGCGTTTTCCTTTCGGAATGCACACATGAATGTGATCTACCGGCTCAATCGTCGTACCATCATCCTGATTTCGGAACGTCGGAGAATACTCCACATCCTTCAACTGGAATTTCCAATCGGGATACATATAAAACTGTTCCTCAAATGCCTTTTCTTTGCGAAAATACACTCCCCCTCTCGGGCCAATTGTCAGCACAATGCCTTTCTCGACAACAGTATCTACATCTCCCCAAAGTGTTCGAACTGTAATTGGTGTACCATCCTCGTACAATTCCGAAACGTGCACATATCCCCATGGAATTTTTCTCCGATAATATGTGTTTGCATTCTTTTGATCCAGTGGATATTCTTTTGCATATATGATGTCCGTATTGTTCATATATTGCTCGAAACGATAAGATAATACTGCTTTGACTCCAGATAACGAAGGATGTTCCCACTTTCCCTCATCATCAAATTCCATCCGTGGCTCAAAATTACGCTCCTGGCAGAATTTTGTATATTCTTTTGTCAGCAGGGGCATAGAAAGAAAGCCACCTGCTTTTCCCCAGTGTCCACCACCACTCCCAATGTCTTTGCTTAATTCGGCTGCAAGTTCACTGGCGTTCACTTCCTTAATGCAGCTTCGCACAGAAAACTTCACGCCACCTCCTTGAAAATTGAATACAATACAGATATCTACCGCATCTACTTCAAGTACCATATCACTGATGACACCGAGAATATTCGGATCACAATGACCTGCTTTCACAATCGAAGCCCGGTACTCATCCATGTAGTCACTGTTGAGCAAAGCCGCTCCAGCCACTTCCAGATCTTCCAAAGACATATTGGCATTGCGATATTTTGCCATAAGAATATTGTCTACATTTGCCTCATCTCGTAAATCCTTATCCAGCGGATGCACGATTTCGGTAAATCCACTGGTGTCGGTATAAAGACCATAGCTTAATGCCGTACCCAATCTCTTATTTGCCGTCACATTAAAATTCTCGTTTTTCAACATTTGCCAGATCAGAGTAGAACATGCGCCAAGATTGCTTTTTACCTCCGAAAGTTCCGGCAGATTCGTGCTGATTCTGTGATGATCGATCACTGCAATGTTCTGTGCCTCAAATTTTTCGGCATTTCCGCCACCATACTGGCAGTCCACCATGAGTAAAAGCTCCGGATTTCCGATTGCAGTCACATGTGTGATCGGTATTTCCAAATCTTCTATCATCATAACCAGATTGGTTTTTCGAATGAAATTTCTTCCTCCATAAACCAAAGATGGACTTTTGCCATATTTCTGTAAATACAAAAGAACCGCATATCCACATGCAATAGCATCCGCATCCGGATTATCGTGACATTGAATTACAATTTCATCAAATTTCAGTAAATCCTTTAATCTCAATCGTTTTCCCCTTTAACTAAACACATCATTTTCCTATGTTATACGGGAAAAACAGATTGCTTCGTCCCTTTTTATCAAACATAGAATTATACTGCAGCATATGATAATTTTTTATCCACTCTGCTTCCTCTCCAGTAGCATCATCAATATGCTGATAGCATTGCTTTTCTTTCGAATAATATCCTCTGGAATTAACTGCCGGTACCGTTTCCATCATATCTGCAAGAAACTTATTATATGCCGGCAGCTCGATGCCTGCACGTTCCAAAGTCATGGTTGACAGGAAATTCAGACTCGTAATATCCACTGTTTCTTCCGGTGTATCGTAATTGGTCCAAATAAAAAATGGTACCGTATACAAAGCTTCGAGTTCATCTTCTGTAAGACCCGACATTCCTTTTCCGTTAAGAAGCGGATAAAAATTACTATTCAGGCTTGGTTGATGATCCCCAAAGAATACGATTTCTACCGGATCATCTACT
>ULPZ01033190.1_pt1 | contig 15016 bp, 10 predicted proteins | sample 1953991 | NCBI WGS metagenome assembly ULPZ01 (sample SAMEA4835642, study PRJEB28245) | human gut metagenome | biome: gut microbiome; material: fecal sample | place: Denmark | collected 2008
ACAGCCAGAAATTTCGATACACCCTCTTATTGGACGCTTACCAACAATAAACGCTTGCAAAGGAATCTTGGAATTTTAACGCCAATGGAAAAACACGAAAATTACTTGCAAGCTACATAAAAACTGCCAGCAGATAAATTTCTACTGGCAGGAAAAATTTATATTTTTTCAATTGTCTACTTGATGGGGAGCGGTTCATTTCCCGACAGCCCCTTGCAAGTTAAGCTTTGTTATTTTTTTTTGATGAAGGCTTTTTCATTTGCTGATGCTGGAAGGTCTGGAGTTGTTCCCTTTGGAACCAGACGAACCTCAATTGCCTCGAGACGTTTTGCGTATCCTTCTGTTCCTGAAGATTCTCCATTCTTAGCCCATGCAAGCCATCCATAATCCTGAGCATGAACTCTGTAGTATACATCATAGTTCTTTGCTACATCACCAGACAGTTTGATCTGAATTGCTTCCAGACGTTTACACTGTCCAGTTGTTCCGGATAATGATCCGTTAGATGCCCAATTCTTCTCCCATCCAATATCCTGAACGTGAGATCTGTACTGGATTGAGCTGTTCACTGAAGACGGGAGTTTCATACGGATAGATTCCATACGTTTGCACTCGCCTTCTGTACCTGCCATAGCACCGTCATATACATATGCCTGTGTACCATAGTCCTGTACATGTGTCTGGTATCCGACCAGTCTTGCTTTCATAGCTTCTTTGATAGTACCAATAAGTTCTGGTGCTTTGTCCCCTTTGGTAACCAGCTGAATCCTGATTGCTTCAAGACGGTATCCGTAACCAGCTGTTCCTGCTTCTTCGCCATTCTTAGCCCATCCGAGCCATCCGAAGTTCTCGGCATGTACGCTGTAGTATACGTCATAATTCTTTTCAACTTCACCAGTCAGTTTGATCTGGATTGCTTCCAGACGTTTACACTGTCCTTCTGTACCGGATTTTGCTCCGTCTTTACTCCAGTTCTTTTCCCAACCGATGTCCTGAATATGTGTACGATATTCGATAGATCCAGAAACATCATCTGGTAACTTGATCTGGATTGCTTCCAGACGTTTACACTGTCCTTCTGTACCAGACGTTTGTCCGTCTTTCTTCCAGTCTTTTTCCCAGCCATAATCCTGACCGTGAACTATGTAAGATACGGACATTTTTGTACTCTTTGTAGCTGTAGCTGTAAATTCCTTACCAGTTTCATCTGTGTATTTAGCAGTTGCTTTGTAGATGATCTGACTGTTCTTGTCTTCTTTAACAACATCTGCAGTTACGTCATGAGAATCTTTACAACGGCTGCATACGAATGTTGCAACAGCTGTATATCCTTTTTCTTTATCAGCTGTCCATTTCCATCCGTCTTTTTCTGAGACTTTGTAGTCATGACCGAGAGCTGCTACTTCTTCTGTCTTAGTACCTGTGTAATCTTTGCCTTCAAATGTAACTTTAGCTGTGTAAGTAATCTTACCTGCCTCTGTACATGTTGCGCCATCAGATTTCTCAGTTACTTTTGCATCAACTGTTTCTACATGTTTCTCATCATTTGCACATGTAAATGTTGCTGTTGCTGTGTAAGTGTTGTTCTCACCCTTTGTCCAGTTCCATACAGGAGCACCATACTTATGGCCAAGGGCTGCCAATTCAACTTCATATGTATCTGTTAATGTACCAATTTCTGTCTTACCTTCAGCATCCTTTACTGTTGCTGTTGCTGTATAGACATCTTTACCTTTTTCTGTACATGTTGCAGCTACAGATTTCTCTGTATCTTTAACTGCATCAGCAACTGTAATCTGCTCTGCTTTAGGTTCATCATCACATACAGAACACTTAACACCTGTTACAGATGCTGTATATCCAGTTACATTGCCGTTGTCATCTTTTACTGGTTCCCATGCCCATGTACCTGTGTACTGGTGCTGACCTGCGTCAGATGTCTTCTTATCAGATGCAGTATATCTGTAACCATCATCTGTCTTACCTGTTGCTTTGTAAGTAGATGTTACACCCTGATCACATGTACCAGTGTGACTAACAAGTTTAGCCGTTGCAGTTACTTTTTCTGAAAGAGCTTTCTCAATAGAATCTCTGTTAGCTTTGTTTGTTGCATTTTCATCTGATTCAAGGAGACAATCCAGTTTATTGATCTGATTTGCACAAGTTTCACATTTCAGATTCTGGAATGTAACGCTTGTGTGATCATCGCTCCACTCAGCATCTGTTGCTGTGTAAGCATGTCCTTCTGCTGCGTTCTTCTGAGCTTCATCCCAGATAGCTTTTCTTTTCTCGTATGTAGAATTAGCCTGTTCATATTTGGACTTAACAGGTTCTGTAATACAAGCACCGCACTCTGGGCAAACATAGTTGTCTGCTTCATTCCAATTGCCATTATCATCTTTTGTATAATATGTTTCATGGAACTTGATGTAATGATGCTCGTGTGCTGTACCTTCTTCTTCAACACGTGTACCGTCTTTAATCAGGCCGCAGTCAGAACAACGTTCTTCTGTAAATGCGTTGCGTCCGCATGTTGCAGGTACAGAAACTGTCTTATAGTTATGAGAATCACCTGTCAAAGTCTTCAAATCAACTGTATCAACAAAGTTTGCAGACCACATGAACTCGTCATTATCATTGCTCTGACTGCCCATGAACTGCTGATACTTCTTGTAGTTTGTATAAGTCGGATTGTAATCTGTCTCTTCGAATTCATAACCGTAGCTGGAATGGTCAAGCAGTTTGCTCTTACCTGAAATGAACGCGAAGTTTGTACCGATTGAAACAACCAGTTCGTCACCCTTCACAGTCAGACCTGCGATTGGATGATTTGTGACAGTGAAATCTGCACTCTTTTCATCTGTTGTTGTAAACGCCATACCGCCAAACAACTTTGTATTATCACGTTTTGCAGATACTGTGTTATATTCCTTCACAACGGCTACTGCACCGTCTGCAGGATTGTAGGAAACGATATCGTTGGATACGTTAAAGTAAATCTTACCATCTGTATACAGTGCTGCTGTCAGACCGATGGATGGGTAAATGCTCTGTTCATCCACAAACTGTGCATACAGTTTGGTCAGAAGATCATTCTTCTCCATCTTACCGTCTTTGTTCAGAACGCTTACAAATGTATCGTCATCATCGTCGTTTTCCTTGTCTGTGAAATTAATCAGTGTCTCATAATCGCTGTCGCCATCGCCTGTATCCTTATTTGTCAGTTTATGACGAACAATCTTGTACTCTGCAGCCTTCTGGCTCTGATTCATGCTTGTACTGTTTACTCTGTCAAACAGGTCTGTAGAATCATACATGTAGTACGCATAACCGTCTGCATAGTAAACATTACTTGCTGCACGAGCCATCCATGCTGTCTCATATGTTGTATCTGTTGCTTCATTCTGATAAAGTGATCTTAAAACACTAAAGTTATCCTGATACAATTTTCTTGCATCTGTATCGCTGAACAGGAAGAAGACATGGTTCATATCACCATCTGTCTCGACACGGTCACGACTCATAACTTCTGTGTAGACATCTGTATAACAAGGGTCTACATAGTACCACTTACCATCCACCTTGACTGCATTCCAGTAATGGTCGGAACCGAAGTCTTCCTGCTCCTCGCCATACATTGTAACGTTGGACTGGAAGGAAATTCTTACAAGGTCAACTGTGTAGCCTGCATTGATATCCAGTGTCTTACCATCTGAACCATAGTACAGTTCTTTGGCTGTCTTCCAGTTATCACATACTTCTGAAGTTGTACCATCATCTGCTGTAACAGTTTTCTTGCTGTCATAACCTTTACTTGGATCTTTAAGATAAATATCTTTATCCAGGCACTGCACAAGATATGAAAAAGCTCTGGAGTAACCCAGACATACAGATGTACCCATACCGAATGCACCAAACTGAGTACCTTCCCAATAGTTGATGACACCAGTTGTCATACCGGTTGCAGCCTGCTTCGCATAGATTGGAATCGCCTGCTTAAAGCTTGTTTCCTTCGTTCCATCACCGTCCATATCCAATGCCGGATCATCGCTATCTAACTGCTGCTGAGTAAGCTGCTCAACAGTCACCTTAACTCCAGGAGCATTCTCAGGGTCTGCCTCAACACCATTTTCTTCCGCATCTTTGATAAATGCGTCTGCCTGCTCTTTAAGCTGATCAGCAGCATCATCACCAAAGTTAGTTCTTGCAAATGCATCTGGATCTTTATCAATATCTGTCTTATGCTGTTCAACATAAGCCTTTGCCTGTTCCTGAGCTGCTTGTTTTTCAGCATCCGTTGGATTCTCAGGATCAGCAGCCTTTGCTAATGCCTGTTTATAAACAGCATCCTGAATGGCATTCTCATAAAAAGTAACAAGTAAATTCTGCTTAATGCCTGCATAAATCTGATCATGGAAATTCTGTTTGATCTGTGGTTCGTAAACCTTATAGATCTCATTGTAAACTTCATCCTCATGCTCCTGCTTCTGAGGATCCTTTGCAATCATCGGCTTGTCATCATCTGATTCCTTACCAGAGTTCATGATGTAGGACATATCAAATGTATTGTTATGGGCCAACCAGTCATTCAGAACAAGCAGCTTCTGTGCCTTTGTCTGTGCACCTGATGCTGTAACTGCAGCAAGAGCTTCATCTCTTGCATTTGTTACATCTGGACCATAATACTTAATACCTAACTTATCACCATATGTGAAAGTAAAGATCATACCTGTCAGGTCATCGTAGCTCACCTTGCCATCTCTGACATCCTGAACAGATTTGCCGTCTAAGGCAAGCATCTCACCAAGGATACCAAGACCATCTGTATCATCGTTGAAATCCAGAAAGAATGGATTCTGAACACCGAGTACATTAGCATTGGCTGACCACTGATTCAGATACTGCTGATACATACCAACAACTGTATTAATCTGGTCTGCTGTCAGCTTCTTGGTTTCAGCCTGTTCATCTGCTTCATACAGGTCTGCTGTGCTGATATTAGATTCATTGGATTCTGTGCCGGCTTCTCCGCCAACCATTTCGAGATCCCCCAATGCTTCACGCAGGCTCTGGATTGCCGGATCGCTTTCATCAATCTTTATATCTTTTGTAAGTGCTTCTGCTACTGCTGCATTAGCACCCTTGAACTGGATGACTGGTGTCTGTATTGTAATACCTGAAATAGTTACTTTATTTTCATCATTATCTGTCTGGGCCACAGCATCATTATCTGTGTTTGAAGAATCAGTAGTTGCTTCTGTTGCATCATCTTCTGTCACAGAATCTTCTGTTGCTGGATCTTCTGCCTCATTTGTATTGGTGTTATCCTGCACGGCTTCTGTAGGATTTTCCTGCACTGCTGGTGTTTCTTCAGGTGCAGTCTCTGCAAGAACTGTTGAAGGCACTACACTGAATACCATCATAGCAGAGAGGAATAAACTCAAAAGCATTTTACTTCTCTTTTTCATAATGTCTACACTTCCTTTCGTGTTTGTATTAGATAATTCATATTATGTTTTTTGTTTGCCCCCACCTCATTTCCATTGTATTTTATTTATACTCCACCCTCTATTATATGCTACTGTAATTCGTATTTTGCATATATTTTTGCATATAATATAGTAATTAGGTATTTACTTTAATATATCACTGCTAACTGTTTTTTTCAAGACATACTGACGTTTTTTAGCACAAAAACACATCGAAAAGTCTGGTTTTCAGGTTTCTGGCATGTATAAACGTAATAAAGAAATTCCCCCGTATCTTATGATTTGTTAAAATACGGGGAATCATCAGGTTTTTTCTTACTTATTTATATAGAATTTACATATTGATGCGACAGAGGAGTCTTTTTTAGTTCAGTTCCTCAAGAATTGCTGCTGTGAGTTCTTTTCTGTTTGTCTTGAAGTGGAAATACGGTCTTTCCTTGATTACGCGGATGTCTACCGGATATTCATATTCTTCCAGTGCATCTGCAAGACCTGCTTTTACTTCATCCAGACTCTTTGTTTCATCAAGGATTACAAAGAAATATGGAAGGAAATATCCTTCATGATCCTGATCTGGTACAAAGCAGAAGAATCCATCTTCTACACCAGCTACACGTACTGCTTTTGTCTCCATTCTCATCATGTAAAGTTCTCCGCCACCGAAACGCTTTGTTGTTCCACGTCCAAGAATGTATACAATTCCGTGTTCATTGATGTAAGCTTTATCTCCCGTATGTAACCAGCAGTTCCCATCTGGATGATTGATCAGTGTTCTTTCAGTAAGTTCATCACCTCTCCATCCCGCATAGTGGAGCATCATAGCAGGACCCGTCATACATAATTCTCCGATTTCTCCATAATTCAGTTCTTCCAGATCCTCTGAGAATACTGCCATAGTTGTTGCCGGCATTGGCATTCCAACGCATCCGTCTACCAGCGGGAACATCGGATTTGGAAGTGTAAAGTTTGAACATCCTTCACTCTGACCATATCCGGCACTTAAAGTTGCTTTAACATTATGCTTATGGAAGAATGCTTCTACTTCTTGTGTTTTCCTTTCGTTCATTGCTTCAGCTCCGGTTCCGATACTTCTTAGATGAGACATATCGTAATCTTCCGGAATTCTGTCACTCTTCATAAGCATTTCACAGAACATTGGAATCAGTGCCCAGAAGTTTGGCTTCTGCTCCATAAATGCGATATCAATATCTTCCAGCGGACAGAATGGATCAAGTACCATAATCAGTCCTGCTGACAATGGGAAGATTGCCATTGATACAGTTACTGCAATCAGTGCAGGTGGTAAGATTGGCAGCCACCATTTTTCCGGTACATCTGACGGCGGAATAAAGATGGACATCTGGAATGCAGTTGCTACTATATTAGAAGAAGAATGAATAACTAATTTAGAGATTCCTGTGGATCCGCTTGTATATGCGCCAAATACTGGTCTGTTCGCATCTTCTTGTGCCATATAGTCTTCTGTATAATCTTTCCCAAGTGCCAGGAACTCGTCCCATGTAAGATCTCCTTCTGTTGTCTCTATCGCACCGGTATATCTGGATGCAATTTCTTTTTCAACATAGTCCGGGACAGATTTTCTATCTGCATAATCATATGGAGAAACCTTAATTACACGCTTCATTGGTGTCGTTGCACGGAACAGATCTTCATCTGACTTTGATGTATAATCCATGACAAATGCTGTCTCTGATTTTGATTTTCTGATTGCAAAACATAATTCTTCTGGAATGTCATCTCTGCAGATAATTGCAGCTCCGATTCTTTCTGCTGCGATCAGAAGGATAAAATGTGCCGGAACACTTTGCAGAAATACAGGAATTCTGTTTCCTTCACCAAATCCAAGTATCTTTAAAGATTTTGCTGCTTTATCAACTTCTCCCCAGAATTCTTTCCATGTAATTTTGTTTCCGTAATATTCAAATGCAATTTTATTTTCGTCTGGATTTTTTGCTCTTAAAAACGTTTCAACAGTTATTGTTGGCACTTCAACGTTGCGCAGTGCTTCTGGATAAAACTGTAACCATGGTTTATCAACGCTCGCTTTTCCAGTTAATGTTGCTCCTGTATTTTCCATAATTATTTACTTCCTTTTCCGATTATTTATTTGTTTTATAATGACGATTCGTATTCTATCATGGATATTTTTCCTTTTCAATAGAAGTGGTGAATTTGGCATATTGAATCAAACAAATCAACTAATTCATTTTTTTCAGGATTTCATTCAATAGGAAATTTTTTGTATAAATGTTCTTGTTTTCTTATTTTGTATGCAGTACACTAAAATTATGATAGAAGAGAGGGGCTTTTGATTATTATGAAAGAAAAAAACAGATTCAGTGTTCTGTTAGAGCATCTGACATCTATGGCCAATTTAAAAAATTATGTACTTGCCAAAGCTGTGCAGTATGATGAATCTTATATAAGCAAATGGATTAGTGGAAAATCACTTCCAACAGAAAAAAATCACGAAATTATTTTGCAGAATATCAGCCAGTGTATTGTTGAGGCTCTGACTGATGATAACCGGGACACTTTTTTAGAAGAATATCAAATTTCTGACGTTTCGAATCTTCAGAAAGCGATTTACGATCATCTCGAATCTGAATATACATATGTAAAAGAACTTCAGGTAACAACTGGTTCTAAAGTGGCTACTAAAATTTCATATTATCCGGAAACTACACTGGATCAGTTTATCTTTAAAATGAAACATCCATCACTCCGTAAAGTAAAGTCGCTAAATATTTATGCTATGGTGGATATTCTGAATGTAGACACGAATTATCAGCTTTTAATTGCTGAATTTAACAGCATGCACAATGACATAGGACTTGTGCTTCCAGGAGTTCATTTTTCTTTAATGATTGATTTGGAATCGTCTTCAGATAATCCGGTTTATACGGCTGGTTTCCTGATGAATTTGCTTTCAAATCTTTCGAATATTGATTTTAATCTTTATTGCGGAACACAGGCACAGAAAAAAATGGTTTTTGCGATTAAAGATATTTATTCGCTTTCAGGTATGTTAGTTGATCAGAACCATTGTCTTGCTGTTACAACAATTGAAGATTCGTCTCTTTCAACGGAACTTTATTACAAATTAAAATTACTTTGCAGCAAAGAAACATTGCTTATTCGACGGACATCTATTCCTGAAATGATTCGTACTTACGAATATGAGCATTCACTGTTTGCCCGGAATTCTTCTTGTCTGCTTGGACATTTTACAGAACATTTTCTTCCAACTGATTTACATAATGAGCTGCTTGATAAGTATGGCTCTTTTATAGGAAAGACATACAGACCTGTACTTCAAAAAATGCATTCTCTGGTATCGCAGATACTTGCTGTTACACCGATAAGAGCACTGATTTATGCTTCTGCATTTACAGATTTTACAGTTACTGGCGAATTGGATTTCTATGGTTATCGAATTCAGCTTTCGCCGGAACAGCGTCTTCATTTTTTTAAGCATATGAAACATCTGCATGAAATTTCAAATGCGCTTCAGATTAAGATTTTGCCGAATGGTTTGCTGTCTGATTACCAGCATATCCCAAGACCGACACTGTTTTTTGCAGATGAGTTTTCTTATTTGCGTTTTAGGAGAAATACACCGTATTACAATATCTGTATTCCGAACAAAATTAGTTTGAATCGAATTTTTTCGGCCTTTTACGATACCGTTTGGGAGTTTGAATCCTGTATTGCACCGGATGCATATCTTACTCATGCAATCCATTCTGTAGAAATTTTGCAATCAGATGCTTCAGGTGATGTGCACAATTAAGAGAAGTCAAGTGGGCTGTTGCAAAATAGATGAGTAATCATCTATGGAGCAATAGCTCCATTTTTATGTCCAAAAGCAGAAAACGGACTCCGAAGAGCCCGCAATCCATGGTATAATTAAGTATGACCAAATACATAAAATACCATAAAAATTATACCGAATTCGGCGAGCCTTATCAACTGGTTTTGCCATTAAATTTGGAAGGTCTGGTTCCTGATGATGATTCTGTCCGACTGCTGAGCCACGAATTGGAGGATTTAGATTACAGTTTACTGTATCAGGCGTACTCTACCAAAGGCAGAAATCCGGCAGTGGACCCAAAGACCATGTTCAAGATCCTGACCTATGCTTATTCCCAAAATATTTATTCTTGCAGAAAGATTGAAACCGCTTGTAAACGTGATATTAACTTTATGTAGCTGCTTGCTGGTCAGAAAGCACCGGATCACAGCACGATTGCAAGGTTCCGTACTGGATTTTTGGCAGACACCTGCGAAGCCCTGTTTTATCAGATGGTACGTCGCTTGGAACGAATGGGAAGAAAATATGTTTCTGAAAATACAGGAGGCGGTCACCCTACTGAACCAAGAGTACCTACAGGCTGTCCGTATAAAGAACGATGTTCCCGTGCTAAAGGGAATAAACGTCTGTACATCTCCAAAAGTTTCTTAGAGAAGCGTCAAGAATCCTATGAAAATATCCTGAGTGAAAAGGGGATCTTATACCGGATGAATCGCTCGATATGATGCTGGGATCCTTTCAATTATTACTGGGGATGCCGAAATTTGCTATTCGTGCGACAGCCTCTTTTCTCTTTCAGGCTGCCTGTAACCGTATTTTTTCAGAAGCGGTACGGTTTCTGGCATTATTTTCCATATTTTCGCGGCTGGTCGGAAATACCTGCGAGGTAATCGAGACTGCAGTCGTACGTCTTTGCCAGCAGCATCAGCGAGTCCAACGGGATCTCACGAATGCCTTTCTCATACCGGTTGTAGGTGTCCAGATGGCTGAAAATCTTCCGCGCCGGCGTTTCTTCTATTTTTCTGTACATGAATGAACTTCTTTTTCCTGTCCTGCTTCTTCTGCGGCTGCCACACTGAACCGGCCACGGCTGCAGCAGATGATCATCTTTTTCGTCCGATCAATCGCATCGCTGGTCTCAATTTCTTCTGTCTTCATCGCAAGCGCCCCCGGAATGGCTCCGTGGGAAATCTCTACTGCGTCGCGGATATCCACGATCTGATAGCTCGACGGATCGAGTTCTTTTAATTCTTTTATTGAAATACTGGTACTCATGTAAATTTTCCTTTTCTTTCTTCTTTTGATTTACTTTTTGCGGATGTCTGCCATCGTATTCAACAACAGTTCCCGTTTCCAGAACACCAGGCCTGCACTTGCGAACAGAATCGCATACCGCAGGATCCTGTATGGGAACAGCAGATTGCAGATTACGCTTACTCCAATCAGAAATGCGGAACATGCCAGCAGAAATCCGGCATCCATCAGGTTTTCCTCAATGCCTTCTGCCACCAGAATCCGTTTGCTCACCACATAGTGTCCAACCGAATACAGAATATAGCATGCCAGCGTCGTGTAACCGGCTGCAACATAACCGAAAATACGGATAAAAATAAAGTTCAGCACTACGTTGGCTACCGCTGCTTCTCGTACTTTGCCATCGCATTGTCGTAAACACCATTGAACAGGTACAGCGATGTCAGAATCGTCAGGATCTGCAGCCAGGACAGATAAACCGTGTAGGTACCGTACTCCTCCGTGCTCATCAGACGTGTGAAAATCGGAACGGTAATGAACGAAATGCCCTTTTGAAGAAAGCTGCAGATCGTAAACCAGAGCGCCGCCCGTGCCTGAATCGAAAGAGAGCGGTATTTTGAAGTAATGTTCATGAAAGAACTCCCTGCTTTCAAATTATTTGCGAGTTTTTGACGATTCAGAGCCATGCGAAATGGAAGAAAAATTGCGAATCATGGTTACATGAATGAGCTATTTTTGTAGAATTTCATATAGCGAGAAGCAACATCGAGATGCAGCGTAAGCGGAATCAAGATGGGGTTCTGAATCGTTATGTGTATTTTATGATACCAGCTCTTACATAAAGGTTAGTTTTTATCTGTCTGCGGAGTTTTCTTACATTCCAGTTGCATTTCATACACTCTGTTTCGTAAAAAAATCGTTCAAACGCATCATTTAATACCATAATTTCTCGAATATGTGAAAAAGACAAGTTATTAACTAAAACATCTGGATCTGTTACAAATTCGTTCGACACTGTCGAACTTTTTCCAAAATCTGGTAATTTAAATTCGCTCGACACTGTCGAACCAATTTGAGGATATACTTTATAAAACTGTCTACAAGCCTTAAAAAGCGTATAATTCATTCCTTTTTGATCAATTTGCTTTTCCAGATTTTTCAAAAGATGAGAACCATATTCTGCTCTGTCGCTGCCATCTTGTTCGTATTCAACTATATAATAACCAATCGCCCAATTGCGCAATGTCATGAGCTGATTTACAGCTGATTTACTGCACTTTTTGCTGCTGAACTTGCTTTATCATTTATTTGCTTAATACTATCTGCAAGCAGTTCAAATTCCATTGCATTACCTCCAATACGTAAATGCACCATAGCGAGTACTCCTTAAATTTTACAGCCGCCATCCCTGGCGACTGTATGTTTGATATTTTATTTTCTGATATGTGCTGGAAGATTCTCAGACCATGGTAACAAATCTTCTAGGAAGCTACGGTCTGTATCTTCCATATGCTTTGGTATCTCCTCCAAGAGATACTCAAAATAATCATATGGTTTAAGATTATTAGCTTTTGCTGTTTCAGCAATACTATATATCATGGCTGATGTTCTGGCACCATTGATTGTATCAATCATCTGCCAGTTCTTCTTGCCTACACAGAAACCTCTGATAGCTCGCTCACTTGCATTATTATCGATTGGTACATCGCCATCTGTGAGGAATACCTTGAGGTATTTTTCCTGGTTTAATGCATATTTAAATGCATCCTGAAGCTTACATGAGCCCGATACATTTGCCTGATTTTGTTTTAGGTACATAAACAAGGCATCCACAAGCGGTTTGATTATTGCCTGTCGTTGCTCAAGTCGTTCATTGGAAGTCAGATCCTTTAGCTTACCTTCTTCCCGGTAGATTGCCTGAATCTGCTTCATGGCAATGTATGATACGGTTCCTTTTTGAGATTCCTTTGGAATCACTTGTAGCGCCTGCTCGAATCGGCGTCTCATGTGAACCCAGCAGCCCGCAATGGTTAGGTCTTCTTTCTCTTTTTCAAGAGTGTGATAGACCTGATATCCATCGGTCACACAGATTCCACTGAAATCCTTTAGGAATTCTCTAGGATGTGAGGCATTTCTGGTGAGCTGATAATCATATAGGATTATCTGTTGTTCAGGATTCATATACCCTGAACGGTAGACCCACATATAGCTCTTGCTACCTGCAGCTCGGCCATCCTTGTTTACGAGAACCGGAGTTTCGTCGGCCTGGATTACATGATAGTCATAGATTAGCTTATGCAGATAATCATACATAACTGATATGTAGGTCTCACCAAGACGGATCATCCAGTTGGCCATGTTTTGGCGGGTGATTGCCAGACCATAGCGTTCAAACTCTTTTTCTAATCGATAAAGAGGAAACGCATTTACATACTTACCATTCATGATAGCTGCAGCAATAGATGCTGATACAGGACTTCCTTTAAGAAGAGCCTTTGGATGATCAGCTTTCACTATACGATTATCCTTCTTGCTGGCATATACACCTACATGATGCTCTGTAACTATGACCTTTGCTGGGATAAATTTATATCGCTTTGAGATTGCATCTGGAAGCTGCTTCCAGCCATTCTCGCCAAACTCAGCAATAAGCTCTTCTTCTGTCATGTAGTGATTAACACGATTTACAGGAAGACCTGACATATCAGCTTCCTTTTTGCCAACCTTTTTCTTTCCGCGTGGCTTAGGCTCCAGGTCTTCTGGCTCCTCGGCGGATAGATCGCATACTGCTTCAGATTCATTAAAAAATATGATGTTTCCATCTACTTCCATAAATGAAATCTGGTCAGTATTATCCATCTTTTCGGAAGAACGTCCGAAGCGGGCATTGTTGGAAAGAATTATCTGTTCCATCATGCGCTGCAGCTTGTCGTTACCAGATTGAACCTCTTTTGTTAGCTGCTCAATCTGATTTACGGCTTTACTCAACTCTTCCTGCTGATTGAGAAACATTTGTATAATAAGCGACTTGTCTACTGTATTAAGTTGTTCTTCTGTGTACTTAATTGCCATAATGGAACCTCTCTTTTTACTAGTTCTATTATAGCGTATTGCCTTGAATTATGCCAATTTAAGGCATTTAACCAATAGGCATTTTGACGGTGGATAACACCTCTGAGAAACTGAATATTTCCAGTTTTTCAGAGGTATTATCCACGAAATTAATAATGATTGTGTAATTCAGATGACTTATTACACTATCTGTATTCTGTTCGTGGATAAGTGCCGGTAACAATTAAATATGCTCCATAATGAAGGATTTTATTTTCTACGTATTGCACAAAACTAAATGGCTCTAGGCGGGTTAGTAAGCTCTGTGATAGGGCGCTTTGCAACAATGGAGAAGCCTTCCATGAGAAGTTTGTATTGTTCTGAGGTAATCTCAAGGGCCTCTGCTGTATTACGAGGCCAGCTGAATGCTCCGACATCAAGTCTCTTGTAGAGAAGCAAAAAGCCGTCACCTTCCCATAGAAGGCCTTTGATTCTGGTATTCTTTTTGCCGCAAAATAGAAACAGGGTGTCCTTATCATATGGATCCAGCTGGAACTGAAAACGGATAATGTTTGCCAGGCCCTCAATTCCACGCCTAAGATCCGTTTGTCCGCAGGCTATATATATTTTTTTGAATCCACCAGTTGCATTATTAAGCATGCTTCATCACTCCTATTAACTTTAGTAGAAAAGCTTCTGATACTGATTCAGATATTTCAATCTTAAAGTTGGGACATGATATCACTGCTGCTGGCTTGTCTTTACATGAGTATGTGGCAACTGGTAATTCAACAAAAGCTGGCATAGCGGGCTCTGATAATACTGAGAGTTCAGAGGATTCAGCTGATATCTGACATGATTCCAGGCATCTGTCCTGAACCTTTTGTAAGCGTGTTGCAAATGTAGACTGCGCAATTCCCCGTGATTTACACCAGGCGGACATGCTCATGCCATCTGGCCTTTCATTGTACTCTTTAACCTGTTGAATCCACTGTTGGAAGCGGATTTCACGTTTTACTGAAGTAGATTTACCCATTTAATTTTGACTCCTTACGATTTATTCGACGTAATCGGCGAATTCGACGAATTCGGCGAAAATACCGATTACCTTCGTAAGCTAATTATCTAGGAAAATGGGCAGGTCTACAAGAGTACCACCTATGGAGCGTTTACTCCAATACATTGTCCTAAGACTGTTATAAATTCGCATAGACACAGTATACCACAGCTCCTGTGTCTATGCGATTTCTTTGGCCAACTTGACCAAAAGTTCTCTCATATGTTGACAGCAGGCACCCGTAGCCGTGCTTTTCAGCACGAAGAAAGGCCCTGACTCTCCAAAATCATTAGGGTATTCAAAGTTTTTTAGGGTCTTTACTTTTTAGGG
>ULPZ01002314.1_pt1 | contig 14988 bp, 10 predicted proteins | sample 1953991 | NCBI WGS metagenome assembly ULPZ01 (sample SAMEA4835642, study PRJEB28245) | human gut metagenome | biome: gut microbiome; material: fecal sample | place: Denmark | collected 2008
TTTTATGGACCACACGTACCCGGCTATCCTGCTGTGCATAGGCATCGCAGATTTCGCCGGATGCATCCTTACTGCCGTCATCCATCAAAAGCAGCTCAAAGTCGCGGTAATCCTGACTTAAAATGCTGTCCACACAGCGTTTCAAATATTCCTGTGCATTGTATACAGGAACAATAATGCTTACCTTCGGTTCCATACTTCCTCCTGTTTTGAATTGGTTTCCTCTGTTTTCAGATATTTCTGCTCCATATCTTTTATCCGTCTGCTGCACGGTTCATGCAGATTTTCCGGTATTCCCGCGGGGATATCTGCATCCGCCGCTTAAAAATCTGATTAAAAAATTTTATGTCTTCATAGCCGACTCTGCGGGCGATCTCCACCACCCTCAGATCACTTTCTTCCAACAGTTCGCAGCTTTTTTCGATGCGAACATTCTGGACATATTCGCGCAGCGTCACCCCGGTTTCCTGCTTAAACCGCCTGCTGATATAGGCAACGCTGTAATGCTTCTGCTCACAGAATGTTCCCAGCGTCAGGCTGTCCTGATAGTTCCCGTTTACATATTCCAGCACCTCCTGCACAGACGTACTGTAGGGGCGCTCGTTTTCCGGTTCGATCAGCCCGCGCAGCGTCAGAAGCAGGATTTCCAGAAGCTTGAACCGAAGCAGCGGATAACATCCGACTTTTTGCTCCTGATATTCCAGAAGCATTTCCTGCATCAGCTGCCCTACCTGTCCATCCCGGTCGTGAAACACTCTGGCAAACTTCGCCTGCCCAAGTGACATCCGGTAATATTTTAACAGACAGCCCTGCAACAGCTGGGAAAAACTCCGGCAGCCCTGCAGTGTTTCATCCACCGTCTCCGGCAGAAACAGACAGTTGATCAGCGTCAGATTTTTACAGTTCTGAAATCCATGGAGACAGCCGTAATCCACAAAAAAATAATCGCCTGCAGAAATGGTTTTCCCTTCGTTTTCCAGCGTATGCTCCGCTGTCCCACCCGTGATGTATGCCAGCTCAAAAAAATTATGGCCGTGCATTTCAAGATCCTCCTGACAAAACGGCATCATAATGAGTTTTTCCGCTTTCCTGTTCTGATAGAACTGGAATTCTGTAATCTCCCCTCGGAACATAAAGACAAGTTCACCCCCATTTTCAGTCAAAATCAGGTGCTTTTCTTTAGGCTACTATCTGTTATCATAAAAGTCAATACGAACCAAAACAAGGAGGGTATGTTTATGATTCCAAACGCAAAATGGATTCGTCCGGCACAGACAACAGGGGACGTCTGCCCGGTCTATTCCAAACAGTTTTCTCTTTTTTCTTCTCCCAATCAGTCGTTATCTTCTGTTGCGCACGCAACACTTTCTGTTACAGCAATGGGAGTTTATGAAGCATCTTTAAATGGAAAACGCATCGGCGATTTCGTCCTTGCTCCCGGCTGGACATCCTATCGCCACCGTCTGCAGGTGCAGACCTATGATGTTACCGAGCTCCTTTCTTCGGAAAACGAACTTTCCATCCTCGTCGGAAAAGGTTGGTACCGCAGTCCGCTTGCCTGGCCCGATGAAGCGCACCGTCAGCAAAAAGCACAGATTTCAGCCGGACTGATCGCACTTTTGACGATTACCTATACAGACGGCAACACGCAGCTTCTCCCGACCGGAGCAGACTGGTCGGCATATGAAAGCAATGTCCGTTTCAGTGAAATTTATGATGGCGAGACCTACGACGCGGCATTTGATCCGTCCTCTGCTCCAATTGCAATCGAGGAATTTGACGGTCCGTCCGATACGCTGATTGCCCAACAGGGCGAAAAAATTACCGAACAGGAGCGTATCATGCCTGCGCGGATCTTCACTACGCCCGCCGGGGAAACTGTCATCGATTTCGGTCAGGAAATTACCGGTTATGTCGAAGTTTCTTTAGACGCCCACGCAGGCGACTGTGTTGAGCTTTCCCATGCGGAAGTTCTTGACAAACACGGAAACTTTTATACAGAAAACTATCGCGCTGCCAAAGCGAAATTTTTATATTTCTGTAAAGAAGGATTCCAGACCTGGCATCCGAAGCTGACCTTCTTTGGCTTCCGCTATATCCGTGTCGATCACTTTCCCGGCGGAGCGGATGCAGTACGTCCGGACATTTTTACCGCAGTTGTCGTCTGCTCCGACCTGCAACGCACCGGTTTTCTTTCCAGTTCAAATCCGCTGTTAAATAAGCTGTTCGACAATATCATCTGGGGACAGAAAGGCAACTTTGTCGATGTCCCGACCGACTGCCCGCAGCGCGATGAACGTCTCGGCTGGACAGGCGATGCGCAGGTATTTATCCGTACCGCCTGCTACAATTTCGATACGGAAGCATTTTACCGCAAATGGCTTTCGGATCTTGCCGCAGACCAGTATCCGGACGGTCATGTAGACCACGTCATTCCCGCCATACTCGAAAATCAAAAGAGCAGCGCAGCCTGGGGCGACGCAGCCTGTGTCTGCCCGTGGGAACTTTATCTGGCATTCGGCGATGCAAACATTCTGCGCAGCCAGTTTAACAGTATGAAAAAATGGGTGGGCTATATCACCTCCTCCACCACGACCAAATACCTCTGGACCGGAGGAGAACACTACGGCGACTGGCTCGGTCTGGATGCACCGTCCGGCAGCTACAAAGGTTCTTCTGACGAAGACTTAATCGCTTCTGCTTTTTATGCGCATTCCACGGAGCTGGTCATGAAAGCCGGTAACGTGCTTGGCGAAGATGTTTCGGAATATGAGACGCTCTATAAAAATATCGTTGCCGCTTTCCAGGAAACCTGGCCGGTTTACCACACGCAGACCGAATGCATCCTCGCCGCCCATTTCCACCTGGCAAAAGACTGTCAGGCCGCAGCAGATCAGCTTGCAAAGCTCGTTGCAGACGCCGGTGTGCAGTTAAAAACCGGCTTTGTCGGAACGCCTTACCTGCTCCATGTACTTTCGGACTACGGCTATGTCTCCCTCGCCTGGTCACTTTTGCTGCGGGAAAACTATCCTTCCTGGCTTTATCCGATCACAAAAGGCGCAACGACTATCTGGGAACACTGGGACGGTATTATGGAAAACGGCGATTTCTGGACCCGCGACATGAATTCCTATAATCATTACGCTTACGGCGCAGTCGCTGACTGGGTATATGGAAACGCCGCCGGAATCCGTCCGCTTGACGGCTATCCCGCCTATGAAAAGATTTCTGTCTCTCCGCTTCCCGACAAACGCCTCGGCTGGCTTTCCTGCTCCTATCGCTCCCGCCATGGTCTGATCCGTTCCGACTGGAAACTGCAGGGCGATCAATGGAGATACGAAATTGAAACGCCGGTTGATGCAGTCATCACGATTGCCGGGCAGAAACATGAAGTTGCTCCCGGAACGTGGATCTTCTTCAGTGCGGTAGAATAAACAGTGAAACTCGCAGTCTGCAGCTGCGTGGAAAAAATGCCCCGGGCTGGCGATCGTGTCACCGCTGCCCGGGACAATCTTGTACTCTATTCTACGCCTTCCAACAGCTCCAGATAATTTCCCTTATCGATATGCATCATTGAGATCTGGTTTTTATGGCGGCGGAAGCCATACACACAGTCCACGTTGCGGATCAGGGACTGTAAGCGTTCGTCAGGCACGCAGACAATCAGCTGAAGATCCATCTGCCGGGCATATTTTAAGCAGACCGCGCTTCTCTCCTGATCCATTTTGGAAAAGGCCTCGTCCAGAAGCACCAGCTTAATTCGACTGTCGCGGTTGGTCTGCTGCATGTAAAGCATCGCAAAACCGGCAAGCAGTGCGACGTATTTCGGATTCTGTCCCTCACCGCCGGAATCACGGCCTGCCATGTCATCCACGAAATTTTCACGGATCACGTTTCCATCTGCATCCGTAACCTGCTCATACATGGAAAAGGACAAATAATTGCGGTAATCCGCATACTGCTCCATTTCCCGACGGTGCTGCTCCAGCACCCGCTCATCGTCGTCCTTTACCGGCATGAACTTGTCTGTCAGCAGCCTGATCTTTGCTTCGTATTTCTGATAAAAGCTGTCCTCTCCAAGGGACAGCTGCCCCTCGAAGCCGTCATTGTCCAGGTTCTTGCTGTCTAACTCCGGTGCCATGAGCATGTCGTAAAACTGACCGTTTTCATTGTAGGCAGGCTCGATTTTAATCTGGTAAATACTATCAGAGAAGTTCGTCTTTTTCAACAGGCGGTTGATCTCCGCAGCGTGCCGCTTTGCCGCCTTAATGTCGCCGTGAATCGTTGCGATCACATTCTCCCGCAGGCTGCGGTAAATGAAATCGCATTGTTTTTCAAACTCTGTCCGATACTGGGGCTCAAAATCTGTCTCATACTGGGAAAGCAGCTGCTCATAACCCTCATTGGATTTCTCCGAGCCGGAAAATCCGCTGGAGGGATACTGCAGAATATAGGCGTTTCTTGCCCGGGACAGCTCTTCTGTCTGCTCCTGCTCCTTTTCACAAAGTACTTCTATCTCCGCATTTTTCTGGGCCCTGACCGCGCCGGAGGATCGTTTGGACAGCGCCTCCTGCACCATTGCGGTGATCTCCGGCTGCTGTGTATAACCGACAGACGCCTCCTTTAATGCTGCGTTTTTGGACTGCAGCTCCGTTCGGATGCGCTCCTGATTACCGGTCTGCTGTGCAATTTCGTTCTGCATACCGGATATTCTCTTTTTCAGCTCGCTGCGTTTTTTGCGAAGCTCTGCTTCTTTTTCTTCCAGCTCCTTATATGCACCCATCCGCAGACCTTCGATGGTTGCTTTCGTCTCCTGTGTTTCCAAAAGCACGGCTTCCAGCTCCTGCGCTGCCCGAGAAAGGCTTTCCAGATACGCCGGCTCTTCTTTCAGGCTCTCCATCTCCCGGACCGCCTTCAGACCGTCCGCCATGCGCTTTGCTTCTTCCAGCTCTTTTTTCAGACGCTGCGCATCTACTTCATAGTCCTGCTGCCGTGCGCGGGAAACCTTGCTTCCGATGCACGCACCGACGGTATAATCCCGTTTTTTCAGATGCCGGAAAATAAAATTACTGTAGGAATAACAGTCCGGCGTCACACCGTCTTTGGCGCTTCGCAGCTCCTCCACCGTGCGGCATTTCATAATCCGTCCCAGATAGCGTTTTAAGCAGCTGTCTGCAAAGGGCTCGACCGCCCGCACAGCCTCGTATAACGAACCCTCCTCCGCCCTCGGATTGCTCTTTGTGACCGCCTCAGAATGAATCAGATCGATTTCCTCAAACTGCCCCATCTCCCGGAAGGCTTTTGCTGCATCCGCCGCAACCTTCGGCTCTGTAATCAGGCTCAGCTTCAGACGTCCCAGACGTCCTTCTACCGCATTTTTCCATTCCTCATCCTCAACATCGAACAGGTCTGCAAAAATCCACACCTTGATTGTTCTTCCATACAGTGCAGAAAGCTTCTGCTCCAGGGCAGCCCGTGCCTTTGTCAGTACCTCCGGATAGGATTTGCGGTTGTTTTTCATATCGTCCAGAAGCTTTTGCTTTTCCTTCAGGTCTTTGGACAGCTGCCGCTCCTGCTCGTGATAGGTTTCGTACTCTTCCTCGATATTCTGGCGTTCCTCTTCCAGACGGCTGCGCAGCTCCAGACACTGCGCCTGTGTCACCGGTCCGGTGCAAAATGCGCCAATCAAATTCAGCAGCCGGTTGCTGATATAGTCCGCAACGATCTCGTCGCTCTCCCATCGCCGCAGTCCCTGCAGGATTTTGCGCCACTGTGCCGCGTTATCCGCCAGCATCCGGCTTCTTTTTTCCAGCTCTTCCAGACGCTCCTGACGGTTGCCAAGGTCGCTGCTCTTTAAGTCCGCACTGACAAGGATCAGCTCGTTTTCCAGCTGGGCAGACAGGGCTTCCAGCTCTTCTTCCTGCTGCCGAAGTTCCCGCAAACGCTCCTGTGTCCGATCCTGATCCTGTAAAAGAGCGTCGATCCGGTTCTTCAAATCCTCAATGTCGATACAGCGGATCACCGCCTGCTGCTTTACGATATCCGCACGCGTCATCGTCAGCTTTTGTCCGGCTTCCCGCACTTTTTTAAGCATTCCGATCTTGTTTTCCAGCACGTCGATCTTTTCTTTGATGTCCCGGTAAGCGCCCAGCTGTTCGCTGATCGTTTCAATGGTGTCTCCCTCGCTTTTTGGGAACATGTAATCCCGGATAAACTGTCCCGTCCCGTTGGACATTTTCAGCGCGATCGCACTTTTTTCCATGGTCATAAAACGATTCCCGTCAATGTAGCCGAGGATCTGGTCATACAGCGTGCTGATATACGCCTCCCGGGACGGATAAATGCGGTTTAACTCTGCCCTGCCGCCTTTTGCCGTCTCCTTCATCCGCGTCTCTGTCAGTGCCCGGATCTCCTGGTTCGAATAAGGATAGCCCTCTGCCGTCAGATACCCGCCCTCCGGCATTTTTCCGAGATGGCTGAAATAAACGAACTTTCGTATTTCAGAATCGTTTTTCCGTACTTCAAAAGCAATTCCCATGCAGACATACTGCTTTGTCCCGGTATCCTGCAGCTCCAGGACGATCTGGGAGCAGAAATCCTGTCCTTCGCGGTTTGCCGTGCCGTCCTTTTGTTCACCGCGCAGATAGCTCAACACGCTTCGTCTGTTTTTGGCGTCGTCCGCCGCTTTATTTAAAAAACTCGGAGAAAAGCTGCCGTATAAAATCACCTGGATCGCATCCATGACCGTGGATTTTCCCGAGCCGCTCTTGCCGGAAAACAGGTTCACATATTCGTGAAATTCCAGAATCTTATGGTTGATTCCGCCCCAGTTATTCAGACACATCCTGGTAAAGATCTTCTTCGCCTGTTTCACGTTCCTCTTCTCCTTCCGTCGTTTTTTCTTCTGCGTCATCCCGATAACGCTGTACCAGCTCGTTGATCGCCAAGGACGAGCAGAAAATATTCACCGTACTGTAAATATAGATCGGCGTCTGATCCTCCACGTTCAAAATCGCTCCCGGCAGCTCGATCATCTGGTGGGTTTTCATCAGATTTAGCGCAGCCTGCCAGTCCTGTGCGTTCAATTTTCCCGGAAGCAGTCCGGTATTTCTGCCGTATTCCCGGATTTCCGCCAGGGTCGTCACCGTTGCATGCAGTCCCTCGCCCATGATTTTATCCCGGTAAATCAGCTTTAACAAAAGCAAAAGCTTTGTCGTCGTCAGGCTCATTTTTTCCATCGCTGCACCGTCGCCTGTGATCCTAAACAGATGATCCTGCGGGTCGTGCACCAGCTCACAGCCCATCACAGAAAGATAGTCCGCAATAAATTCCCGGTGCTTTAAACAGACCTGATAGCGCCCATTATCCCGGGCCGTCAGCGTCACCGGATCGTATTTTACCTGTAAAATACAGGTCTGACGAAGCAGCTCCTGTATGGTTCTTCGAATCGCCTCCACCTCGGCGGGGGTGCGTTCCTCCAGATATGAAAACATGTATCAATTCTCCGTTTCGTCTATACTAAAACCGGTGTAGGAAAAGCCGTCCTTCTGATGGATTTCCTCCTGCAGCAAAATCCGGTCTTCCTCCTGTCTGCTCTGGGTCGCCTCCTGCCAGATAAACAGAAGCTTTTCCAGATCCTCTGCCGACTGCACCGTATCCTCCAAAACCTGAAAAACTCCGTTCCTCGTATGCCGCCGTCTGAACTCCTCCAGCTGTCTGCCGGTATAGAGCGGCTTCGGGACGAAATCTGCGATTTCCGAGGACGCCTCCTCCTGCAGAGCCAGCGGTACGAACTGATTTTCCAGCCTTGGCCGACGGTTGTAAAGGCTCGCGTCCCCGACGATGGAAAACGGTGCCGTCACATACATGCTGTCCCGCAGCTCTTCCAAAAGCGCTTCTTTTTTGTCGCCGTGATTGAGCAGACCGATCAGCTCCAGTGTGCTGTCCTCTACGCCTGCACCCTCCTGCAAAAGGTAGTGGATTCTCGCCAGTGCCCGCCGCGCAAAGACGGTTTTCAATTCGATCAGGCGGTTATACTTTTTCTCGATTAAATCAAATTCGCGCTCCACCAAAAGAACCAGCTGCGCCGCCTCTTCGCAGAATTGAATGCCGCGCTCCAGCCTTAAAAGGGCGGGCGCAGACGCGCCGGATGCCAGTGCTTTCGCCTGCATGGACGCTGCATAGCTGCCTCCTGCGCTTTCTGACGGTTCGGGCGCGCTGCTGTCGCTGCCCTGTGCAGCCATTAGCATCCGCTTCTGCACCGTCAGCCCCTCCCGGCGGTTTTCATTTTCCTCCAGGATCTTCGCAATCAGCTCCTTGACCGCCTCCTTATAGCGGTAAAAACTGTCTGTCGTTGTTAAAATTGCATATTTTACGCTCTCGCGATTGTTGATCTCGTTGACCAGAACCTCCTGAATTCCAATAAAGTCCTTTCGTTTGGAAAGTTCATCGAACCACAGCCGCATGCTGTCCTGCATATTGGACAGCATCTGTCCGAGGCTTTTGGATGTGCGCAGGGCACTTTTTAAAATGCTGTTATTTTTTTCCGGATCCGAATCATAGGTGTAAAGGGCGCTGTATACAGACAGAATACTTTCCCGCTCCATGCTGTCATCCTCTTTTTCAAGACGGTCAAACAGCTCCACATACAGCCTGCTGTACTCCGGAAAGCCAATGATATAGCAGTTTAATTTTTCATCAAAATCCTTCGAAAGCCAGCCCCACTTCACAAACCTGTCCAAAACAGCGGAGGGCGAAAGCCCGGGAAAGCCTTCGTCCTCCGTTTTTTCTGTTTCATCCTCCCACCAGACCAGGTTGACCCTGGCGATCGTTTCCGCCAGAATGCTCCTGCATTCCGAATCCGTCAGCTGCGTCAGGGCATAGGCTTCCTGATCCGCCTCGTACAAAGCGGTCAGAAGCTGCATGTAATACTCCATGTTCTGGGTGCGGAACAGCTTATAAAAATCTCTCGGTATCTTCTTTTTCAGAATCATCTGTCGTGTTAAACCTCATATTCCAGTTCTCCGTCAAAGACAAACTCCGCCGGACCTGTCATAAAGATATGGTTCGTCTTTTCGTCCCATTGGATCGTCAACGCACCGCCCAGCACCTCTACGGTCACTTTCCGCCCCGTTTTACCGTTTAAAACGCAGGCAACCGCCGTCGCACAGCAGCCTGTTCCACAGGCAAGGGTTTCACCGGTTCCGCGCTCCCAGACCCGCATTTTTACATATTCCGGGGATACGATTTCCACAAACTCGGTATTGGTGCGTCTCGGAAATCTCTCGTGATGCTCAAAATGCGGTCCGATCTGCTCCAGTGGCAAATCTGCCGTGCTGTCCACGAAAACAACGGCATGGGGATTTCCCATAGACACGCAGGTCATGCGGTATGTTTGATTCTCCACAGTGATCTCTTCATCGATGGACTGTCGGTTTTTAGAAACAACCGGAACCTCTGCCGCCGTCAGGATCGGCTCGCCCATATCCACACGGATCGCTTTTGTCACGCCGTTTTCCACCGTCAGATCCATATATTTCACTTTTCCGCCGCTGATAATGGAAAACCTTGCCCGATCGGTCAATCCTTTGTCATGGGCATATTTTGCCACGCAGCGGATGCCGTTTCCGCACATTTCCGCCCTTGTGCCGTCTGCGTTATACATCTCCATCTCAAAATCTGCTTCGTCAGAAGGATTGATAAAAATAACGCCATCGCCGCCGACCCCGAAATGACGGTCGCTGGCAAAGCGGACAAATTCCGGCTTCTTTTCCTGCGGTATATGCTCCGTAAATCCATTGACATAAACGTAATCATTCCCACAGCCCTGCATTTTTGTAAATCTGATCTTCATAAATCCTCCATACAGACATAATCTGAAAAAAACCTGCGTACACTGGAATAACAAAATATCCGGGGGTATCGCAATGCGTTCCAAAACAAAAATTATCGTACTTCATTTAAAAGAACTGATCTATACCGGAATCCTGCTCGTTTTAGGCGTTGGACTGCTTTTTTTGCTGCTGCAGATCTTTCTGCCCAAAAAGGCAGTTCCAAAACCGGACTATGACGCAGAAACCTCCCTGTACCTGCCCGGAAAATACACCTCCACGGTTCAGCTCGGAAACGACCACGCGGATGTAGAGGTCGTCGTGGACAGCTCCGATATTCTTTCCATCCGTCTCGTCAATTTAAGTCAGACTGTCACAGCCATGTATCCGCTGGTCGAACCCTGCATGGATACACTGGCGAAACAGATCTGTGAAAAACAATCCCTCGAAGGCATCACCTACCCGGACGAAAACCGCTACACGTCACAGCTTCTGCTGCAGGCGATCGACGCTGCGCTGCAAAAGGCGACATATCCCCAAACCTGACCAGCCCAGCGCATTCGCAAATGTAGGCTTATTTATCCCGGCAGCTGATCCAGTTCCTTCTGCCATGCCATGCGGCTCGCATCCGAAGGCATCCGAAGGTCTCCCCTCGGCGATACCGCGACACTTCCGACTTTCGGTCCGTCCGGCAGGCACGAACGCTTAAACTGCTGTGCAAAGAAGCGGCGGCAAAAGGTCTTTAGCCACTTGCCGATCGTTTCTTTGCTGTAAATGCCTTCAAATGCCCTGCAGGCAAGCCGGTAGATCTTCGCCGGGCCAAAGCCACAGCGCAGCAGCTGATATAAAAAGAAATCATGGAGCTCGTAGGGGCCGACCAGATCCTCTGTTTTCTGGCTGATCTTCCCGTCCTCCGGCGGCAAAAGCTCGGGGCTTACCGGCGTGTCGAGGACATCCAGCAGCACCTCCTGCAGCACTTTTTCGCTTTCGCTGCAGGTATTCGCACAATATGCCACCAGATGGCGCACCAGTGTCTTGGGCACGCCGACGTTTACGCCATACATCGACATATGATCGCCGTTATAGGTCGCCCAGCCCAGTGCAAGCTCCGACATATCCCCGGTTCCGATGACAAGTCCGTTGCTCTGGTTGGCGAGATCCATCAATACCTGAGTGCGTTCCCGCGCCTGCCCATTTTCATAGGTTACATCGTGCTTGTCCATATCCTGACCGATATCCCGAAAATGCACCTGCACCGCCTCGCGGATGTTCACCTCGATTAACTTCGCGCCAAGGGTCTGCGCCAGCCTGCAGGCATTTTCATAGGTGCGGTTCGTCGTACCAAAGCACGGCATCGTCACCGCTAAAATATCGTTTCTGTCTTTCCCGAGCAAATCAAATGCCCGCGCCGTCACCAAAAGGGCAAGGGTCGAATCCAGACCGCCGGAAACGCCGATCACCGCCGTTTTCGCCCCCGTATGCTCGTAACGTTTTTTCAGTCCCTGCGCTTGAATCGATAGAATCTGCTCACAGCGCTCCTTTTTCAAGGTTTCATCCGACGGGACAAACGGCATCTGGGCAAACGTGCGCGTCAGCTTTGTTTCTTCTTTTTCCAGGGTAAAACCAATCCGTACACAGGTTTCTGTGTTTTCGGGCACAAATGTGCTCATTCTGCGCCGCTCGTGGCAGATTTTATGAATATCCAGCTCCGAAAAAATCGTCTCGTTTTCAAAGCGTGCAGCCTCCGCCAGAACGCTTCCGTTCTCTGCAATCATATGATGCCCGGAAAAAACGAGATCCTGGGTAGATTCTCCATCCCCCGCGCTCGCGTAGACATAGCCACACAGAAGCCGCGCGCTCGTGGCAGCAATCAGGCTCTTACGGTAGGTGTCCTTTCCGACCGTCTCGTTGGAGGCGGACAGATTGACAATCACCGTCGCGCCTGCCTTTGCCAGCGCCGTCGAGGGCGGGTCCATCACCCAGACGTCCTCGCACAGCTCACAGCCCACGACAAGCCCTTTCAGATTCCTGCAGGAAAACAACAGATTTCCGCCAAAGGGTACGGTCTGTCCCAGCACATCCACCTCGGACGCTTCCCTGCTGCCTGCCGCAAAATGCCGCACCTCATAAAATTCCCCATAGTTTGGAATGTTCTGCTTCGGGACAAGCCCCAGGATCCTTCCATCCTGCACTGCTGCTGCCACATTGTAAAGCTTTCCGTCTTTTTCAAAGGGAAGCCCCACAAAGGTCAGCGCATCGTGCCCTTTCGTATGCTCCAGCACCGTCTGCAGCCCTTCCAGGCTTTCTTCCAGCAGGCGTTCCTGTAAAAACAGATCCTGACAGGTATATCCGGTCAGACACAGCTCCGGCAAAACGATCAGCTTTGCACGCTGTGCATAACAGGAGTCCAGCGCCTTACAGATTTCCAGTGCGTTCCAGGCAGGGTCTGCAACACGGATTTTCGGTGCAGCCGCCGCAGCTTTAAAAAAACCGTCTTTCATCGGGATTTTTTCTCCATTTTTTTCAACTCATCCACGTCAAACTTATAGGTTTTGCCGCAGAAATGACAGTTTACCTCGATCGGCTTGTCCTCGTCGATCATCTCCTGCAGTTCTTTTTTGCCGATGGAAATCAGCGCTTTTTCCACCCGTTCCTTGCTGCAGTTGCAGGTAAAGCTGCAGGGCATCCGGTCGGTAATCTCCACATCAAAGCCATCCAGCACCCGCTCTAACAGCTGCTCCGGTGTCATTCCCTGGTCGAGCAGCGCCGTCACAGAATTGATCAGCGACAGGTTGTGCTCCAGCTTCGAAATCGTCTCTTCCTCTGCAAAGGGCATCAGCTGAATGATAAAGCCGCCTGCACAGCGCACGGTATTCGTCTTTTCCATCAAAACGCCCAGACCCACCGAAGAAGGCGTCTGCTCGGAGGTTGCAAAATACGAGGTCAGGTCATCCCCGATCTCTCCGGTCACCAGGGCCGTCTGTCCCACATAGGGTTCCTTTAAGCCGAGGTCACGGATGACAGAGAGCGTTCCCCTGCCGACCGCCCCTCCGACGTCGAGCTTGCCCTTCGCATTCGCAGGCAGGATGACGTCCGGCACCGTCGCATAGCCCTTGACCTCGCCCTTGGCGTTTGCCGTCACGGTCAGACCGCGAACCGGACCATCGCCGCGAACCTGCAGGGTTAAAAGATCGTCGTCGCCCTTTAACATGCTGCCCATCATCACGCCGGCTGTCAGCAGACGTCCCAACGCCGCCGTTACTACCGGGCTGGTGTTGTGTGCCTGTCTCGCTGTCTCCACAAGCTCCTTTGTTGTCACTGCAAACGCGCGCACCTGTGCATTCGCCGCCGTCGCACGTACCATATAATCTCCCATAGCTCCTCCATTCCTCAGGCTTACTTTACGGCAAGCCCCTGCCATTTCCACGCTGCGCTTTTCACCGCATAGCTTTTCTGCGTTGCGCAAATATTTTCATTTCTTATCCCAGATTCTTCCCGTGCTCGCGCGCGATCACATAGATCCGCTCGCTCGTCTCCGTTACGCTGCCATGCGTGTCTGCATCCAGTGCCTCGACAAAAATCAGCCCGGACTGTTCCACGAGCTGCTTCATTGTTTCCAGCGTATAGCCGCGCTGCAGATGGGTCTCCGTAAATTTGCGGAACAGGTCTTTTTGCTGTTTCACAAAAATCGTCAGATCGTATTCGTTGATCTGATCCTCCGCCGTATAATAATTTTCCCAGATAAAGCTGCAGTCCTCCCGGTTTTCCGCAATCGTGCTGTCACCGATGACTGTTTCGTATTTATAGACCGTATTAAAATCGAAGATAAAAAGCCCATTCGGGTCAAGATAGTTGTTTACCAGTTTAAAAGTTGTCAGTAAGTCGTTTTCTTCCAGTAGATAATTTAACGAGTCGCACAGACAGATCACCGCCCGGACCGTTCCGTAAAGCTCAAACTCCCGCATATCCTGCTGCAAATACAAAATATTATGGCCGGACTGCGCACGCTTCTCCATTGCAATGTCCAGCATGCTGTCTGACAGATCAACACCGATCATGTCGTAGCCCTGCTTTGCCAGAAGCTCCGTCATGGAGCCCGTGCCACAGCCGAGATCCAGCAGGATTCCGTCCGTGATCTGATCCTGTTTCAGGCGTCCGACTACAAACTGACACCATTCTTCATAGGGCGTTTCATCCATGAACCGATCATAAACTAACGCAAAATCCTCATACATTTCCATTCGTTATCCACGCTCCTTCTGCCGCGCAGCGGCGTTTTTCTGCATCTGTCCGCGTGCGTTCCTGTGTCTGCATGCGAACGTATTTTCCGCTGCTGCCCGCGCGTTTTCGAACATGCCGCGCCCTATTTCACCAGCTCTACCAGCACTTCGACCAGCCGCTCCATCTCCGCCTGCGTGCCGACTGTAATCCGCAGATAGTTGTCGATTCTGGGCTTTTTGAAATATCGCACATAAATTCCGGCTGTTTTCAGGTTCTCGAATAACTCCTGCGCCGGGACAGTTTTGTGCGTTGCAAAAATAAAGTTCGCCTTCGAATCCGGGAACGTAAAGCCAAGCTCTGTCAGCTTCTGCTTCGTCCATTCCCGCGTCGCCACGATTTTCCCCGTAATCTCCTGAAAATACGCACGGTCCTCTACGCATGCCTTTCCGCAGGCAATCGTCAGGCGGTTCATTGTATAGGAGTTGAAGGAAAATTTGACATCATTTAAATAGGAAATCAGCTTCTTTTGGCCGATTGCAAAGCCGATTCTCATACCCGCAAGTGCGCGCGATTTCGAAAACGTCTGCACGACGAGCAGATTTTCATACTTATCCACAAGAGGCAGGGCGCTCACACCCCCGAAATCCACATAGGCCTCGTCTACAATCACAACGGAATCGGGATTTTTTGCCACGATCTCCTCGATCGTATCCAGATTCTCCATCAGACCGGTCGGTGCATTGGGGTTCGGGAAAATAATGCCGCCGTTTTCGTTCAGGTAGTCCTCTTTTTTCAGGCGGAACCTTTCATCCAGCCCAGGCGTCCGATAGGGAATGCCGTACAAATCCGCCCAGACGTCGTAGAAGGAATAGGTGATGTCCGGGAACAGAATCGGTTTTTTGCTGTTAAAAAAGGTCAGAAATGCCAGCGCCAGCAC
>ULPZ01031155.1_pt1 | contig 14924 bp, 35 predicted proteins | sample 1953991 | NCBI WGS metagenome assembly ULPZ01 (sample SAMEA4835642, study PRJEB28245) | human gut metagenome | biome: gut microbiome; material: fecal sample | place: Denmark | collected 2008
TGAGCTACCCGTCGTTAGCTTATCTGCTCCAAAAAGGCATCTTTGAAGTGCTCAAATCTGGCGGTACGACGCGGCCCGATACCGTTCAAGGTGGCGACCCGGCGAGACGAGATCATGTCCACGTCTACATCTTTGTAGTCGTTGTACCAAACACGATCCCGTATGATTAAGTAGCGCAACTCCCTTGCTTCCGGGTCAGCGCTTCGATCCAGCCAATCGCACATTGCGGCCAACGATATAGGACTCCCATTCAGGTAGGACCTCTCATACGCTTCGACCAAGAATTTCGCCCTTTCGTATGACGGGAGAGACGGAGGTCCGAACACTCCAATTTCGGCGTACAAATCTTTGTAGAAGAGGAACCGATGATATTCGAACATAGAGACAATATCAACCCCGGCCTTTCCCGTGGCGGCCAACCACATGGGGTCTATCAGTATCAGCGGAATATTTTCGAACCGCTTGACCAACTCCGGATCACACATACACTCAATCGTGAGCTTGCATCCCGGCGGCGACTGATTTTCGAACCACTTTGCAAAGTCGCCGAAGGTATGGTGGTCATGCTCCTTCCACTTCGCTTGGGCGTAGTCGATCTCTCTGTTGAGGTCTCGATTCTTGAACGCCCGTAAATAATCACTGCTTTTCATTGATGTTTCGCTTGGTTTTAAATGAAGGAGGGACCCGAAGGCCCCTCCACTTGTTCTACTTCACGGCGTCCTTCACCGCAGGCGAGAACTTGAACGAGATGCGGTTCTGGGCCGGGATCGTGACCGACTTCCCTCGGCTCATGTCGTAGCCCTGACGCGCGGGGCACGCCTTCACGCTGAACGTTCCGAAGCCCTTGAGGGAGACTTTCTCCCCGTTCTTGAGGGTCTCGACGATCTTGTCCATGAACGTCTCACACACCTTGTTCACGACGGTCTTGGTGATGCCCGTCTCTTCGGCGATCTTCGCCATCAATTCGCTTTTCTGCATTTTCGTTTTGATTTTTAAGTTGATAGAGTTTTTCTTCAAGGGCCTCTATTTTACCCATGCAGTAGTATATCAGAGCTCCCATTATGATAAGCAAAGAGAGCCAAAGTTCATCGAATTGCATGTTTGATGATAACTTGAACGGGCGTAGAGCCCACATAATCTTCGTATTTGAGCGTACTCGGGTCGATCTGTCCGTCGGGCCGCAGAACTCCGTACATGCGGACCTTCTGGATCATCATGCCCCCAAGTAGCTCGTTTAAACGCTCTCTTATCCGGTCTTCCAGTTCTCGGTACGCCGGATCGGTCTCGATCATCGCGCTCCGGGTCTCACGGGCGTTGATGACCGCGCACCTCGTTCGGTTGATGTACGCCCCTATCTGCTCGTCCTTGATGCCCGGAACGATCTCTTGGAGTATCTGGATGATAGCGTATCGCGCGAAGAACCGCTCGGTCGTTCGGCGCTTGTCGCGCACATCCGACATCCGGAGGTTGCACTCGATCTGGACGGCCCGGTCAAGGCAGATCACCTTCTCATTTTCCTCCAGCCTCATAGCGGTCGAAGTGGATGTAGGGGAGTTGATTCGGTAGGAATTTCCATGCCGAGCGCGGAAGTGTGAACTTCGCCAGACCAGCGGCCATAGCCAAGATCAGGAACTTCTCCAAGACCATCGGCTCTCCGGTCCACATCGTGCCATCTCGGCGCGTTGCGAGGAGCGAGAACGGCCCGGAGAGATCGAAGAACTCGTCGGGGAGATCGTCGATCATCTTCCCGATCTCGGGAAGATGTTTCTGGAACTTCTTGCGGTAGATGAACTGGACCCCACTGATGGAATCCACGATGATGTCCGGACCCTTCGGCTTCTCGCCGATAGGGTAGGCGCATTCGGCGAACAAGTCGTTCACCCGGTCGTATTCGAGATTATACATAGCGATTGAATGATAAGTGATCGAGAGAAACTCCACCGACGACGTTTTCCACGCGAACAACCCAGTCGCCAGACCCAAGTTGCCACGGCATGCCGCGGAACTTAGTCTTGACTGGTTCGCTATGATCAACGTCGGAGATGTAGTGGTAGTAGTAAACGTCCGCGCCGGGCACTACCTCTTTCGGCCGTATGCCGAATTTCTTACTGCACATTGTCGCTGACTCTTTTGAACTCAGACGCAAGAATCTCTTCGAAGTCGGTCAGGTCGCCGATCCAGCCGAAGTCAACGCACACGACCATATCCCCATGATCGTGGGCAAAACCGGGGGTGAATATCTTCGTTTCGATGCCCACAGCCGAGGATAGCTCGTGTTTGTACACCGTCGGAATCGTTTCGAGTTCGGTCTTGATGCGTTTATACTCAGGGCTCTTGGTGTTGAGTTGGTAATGGTTCTCGCCTCGAACCTTTTTCCAGCCGATCTTCGCTTCCTCCGAAGTAAACGTTACCGGGAGAATATTCGGGCTGTAAAACACCCCGCCAAAATGTTTGTAGGTGGCGACGCCGAGCTTAGTCAGCACTTTTTTCTGGATTTCGAAGACGCGATCCCGCTTTTCTTCGAACTCAAGTACCCGCTTCCACGTCGGAGAGCCGGGTTTCACTTTGTAGTACACGTCCATGACCTTTGCTTTTTTAATGATTTCTTACTTCGATTCGATTTTTCATAGCTCTCCTATGCTTTTAGCGATAGCTACGACACCGTTGAGGTTTTCTTTCGCTATCCTGAGCCCGCAGTGTGCGATCATCCCCGCCAAGAGGATGGTGGTTCCGATCCGGAAGTCGTACTCGCTGTTTGCCTGATCTTTGATCTCGTTCACCTCCTCTTCGGTCTTGATCTCCGCAACCGGGACCGGGTTCGGGTAGCCTTCCAGTGCCACGAAAGCCGGGCTCAGGTTTGCCTCAACCACATACCAGTGCTTGTTCTTGGTCCAGAACACCGTCTGGCCGATCTTGAATTTACTCTGCATCGTTGTATTCTAATACTCGTTTGACTGCAATTTTATGCCACTTTCCGCCGCGCGGCCGTTCGATTTCCACCTCGTTGAAGTGGTCGGCGATCTCGGCCAGCGACCAGCCCTTGCGCTGTAACGCGAGGGCGTACTTCTTTGCCTCAACCATGCGCGGGTCCACGACCCGGTTCTCTGCGATCCGCTCCATCCGACGGGCCAACTGATCCGGAGACATCGGCCCCCGCTGGGGTCGCGGATTCCCGAGCCGTGTCACCCGGCGCCCGGCCTTGGAAATAAAGAAGCCCTGCTCCTTGAGTTGCTTCTTCCGGACGCCGAGTGCTGATTTCGTTCGGCCCGAGATAAGTTCGCGCTCTGTCTGAGCCAAGCCGATGGCGAGGCAAAAGGTGATCGTTGTCGCCTCGGGGTAGTCTATCGCCAGCAGATCGACCCCCGTATTGCGCAAATACAGCGCGTACTCCGCATCACGGGAGAGTCGATCCAGTTTGGCGACGATCAAAGTTGCACCTTCACGCGCGGCCAATTCCATCGCGCGACGAAGGCCCGGTCGATTCCGATCCTTTCCACTGCGAATGTCACGGAACTCGCCGATATTCTGCCCGTGCGTCCGGGCAATATATTCGCGGCACTGATCGAGTTGGGCTTCCAGACCGAGGCCCGAACGCCCCTGCTCTTCGGTACTCACGCGAGTGTAGATGCAATACTTTTTCATGTGCTATAAATGTAGTTTACAACATAGGGAAGGCACTCCTCAAAAGACTGCATTTCGGCGCATATATCGTCCTTGTGAGGACAGCCGAGGCATTTCCCTTGCCGAGCGTAATCTTCCATCACAATGCGCCGAAAATCGTCTTCTGTAAGACCGTCGTCATAATCGGCATCCCGGGCAACCATCAGGCATGTGAGATGTGCCTTCCATGTGTATATCTCACCGTCGTCCTTGATGGTCTGGATGTTGTATTTCTCCCCCTTTTTGATCTTTCCGGAGCAGAAATTACAGACGTGATCCTTTCGCGCGATGATGTCGTTGTTAGCAAGAACTTCCATCCTTCTCTCTGGTTACAGCCTGCATCGCCGCGATCTTCATGCCGTTGATCTTCTGGTGTTGCATGCCGAGTTCCATGCCGATGATGACGAGGAGTTGGTCGCGGCGGTTCGCCATCACTCCGATCTGCTTCTCCACGACGCTCAGGATGATCTCGGCCGCTTCGGTCAGGATCGGACCCCGGCCGTTCTCCTCCTTGAATGCTTCCGTAGCCTTCTCCACTTCGTTCCACATCTCGTTCCACTTCTCCTCGTCAAAGTAGTCGCCGAGCATAGCCTCAACGAAGTTCATGTTTTTGTGGTCCCAGCGAGCCGGAGCAAGCCAGTCGAAATTCTTGTTCATGTTATTCGATAATTTTGATTAAGGCCACCGAGGTGGACTGACTGGTGATACCCGTGATCCGGGCCTGACACTTGGAGCCATAGGGGACGTAGGCGAGACCGTCCGGCAGGCAGGTAATCCGCGCGATGGTTCCGTTCGGAAGTTCCGCCATAGGCCACTTCTTCGAGTCATCGAAGGGATTCTGAATCGCCTTTACGAGAATGTCGGCGCCGACGCGGTACGGACCGTGGCCGGAATCCTCTTCGAGCGCGGGTGCGGTCGCTTTCTTCTCTTTGCGCGGGCGCAGGATATTCTGGCCCATTGCGATGCTAACGAAATAGCCAGCCTTTTTCGCGTTGTCGAAATCGCGGATGAACCACCAGATACCCAGCACCCGGACATAGGCGGCCCATTTGCCATTGTGAAGTCTTCTCTCGAATTTCATAATTAATCAAAAAATTTATTAAGCATTAGCGGCTCTGTTTCGCGGAGCCGTGCCGCGGTTATTTGTACTTGTGATACTCCGAGGCGTAATACGCCCCGATGACATACCTGCCCATAGCGATATAACTTTTCGATCTGGACATCGGTGAGAGTTTTGCCGAAGAACGGCCCGGAAAACAGAATCCAGTCATGGTGGACCTTTACCCAGCCGTTCTCTTCCAGCCAGCGATCCGGGTTCCGCATCTCTTTGACCGGAATCTTTTTCGAGGCCAGCAACCGTTCAGTGATGTTGGGGTGAAGCAGGTTTCCCGTGCTACCGTTGAGACCGTAGAACTCGCCGTCGGGCGACAGCCATCCGGCGTCGTACCCTTCGATGATCTCCACGGGTTTCAACTCCGTTTTGTGGTACTCTTCTATCTTCATCTCGTTCTCCATGTACTCCGACAGCCGTTGCTTCTGGAAGTCCTGCTTCCGGATGGAAGCCTCTACTTCGGGATCGGAGCACGCGAGGGAATCGAGGATCGCTCGTACACGAAGAACGGAATCGGAAAAGAGCACTCGGGATATATTCAGGGCGTCGCACATCCATACGATTACCCCATACACTTCTTCGACCTTCGCAAAGAAGTCATTCGCTCCCTCTATCGCTCCCTTGATCTGCTCTACCGCACCGGAGTGAGGATTATCGAGAATACCTGTGTCCGTATCGCCGGAGATGTAGCTGACGAGTTCCGGGTATCGCACCGTGAACTCGAACTTGCCGCCAGCGTCGGCGATAGTCTGCCGGAGCCGTTCGAGGACCTCGACCCACTCCGTCGCCTCCAGTTCCAAAGCAGTTCGCGTTATGCCGATCCACCACTCGAACTTTCCTCCGGCGTTGGGGGGTTCCTACGACTTCCTGCGTCGCCTCGTCTTCACTAAGGATTACCTTGCCGTCCAGAATATCGACGGCCATGCCTTCGGTACACCCCGGTAGAGACTTGGTGATGACTTCGACGGCCTCTCGCGGATTATATTTTTCCGTCAACTTCTCCCACGCAATCCGCTGGAGCATCTGGCCGAAGCCCTTACCTATTGTGAATTTTAAATCTCCTTCCATGATGCAAAGATAAATGTTTAATTTTTAATTTGCAAGTTAAAACTCCCTTATTTTTACGACACCCTTACGACGACGCCCTTGTGTCGGTCATCGTCCCGGTTGAAGGACATGAAGTGCGCGTCGTTAACATTCAACCTGATGATCGCATCCATCTCGTCGGCCAGCGCATATTTGAACTCATAATCGTTGCTGTCGCTCACTTCGTCGTTCAAAGCGAATTTGTACTCTCCGAAGGACATTGAGTCTGCGTCCCACCACTTCGCTACAAATCGGCGGCTCAGCAGTTCGTTGTTGTTGATGTAGTTTAAAAACGTTGTCATAATTTACTCGATTCTTGTGATGTAACCGACTGTCCGGTTATCATCGGGGTTATACATGAAGGTAATGCCTCCGCCGGGAAGCATGTAGATCAGTTCGTCGATGTGGGTCTCGATGTACTTGCGCATCATCGGGTCTTCGCACGGATTCGAGAGTTTGAACTCGTACTTTACATTATCCCGAAACTGGGGGTCGTTGTAGTAAGCGATAAACTTACGCTTGCTCACAATGGTCTCGATGATGGATTTCTGTACCGGGAATACTTTTCGTACCTTGATCGTTCCGACCTCGTTCTCTCCGATGGTGGTAATTTTGCATTCATCATCGCCGTATACCCGGACGTATCCCTCCAGCGGCCGGGTGTTGCTGAACTCGATTTTTCCAACCACGGCCCAAAGTTCTCCGGACTGGTTGAACCCCAGCAAGCGGTCGGGCCTGCTGGGATGGAAGTGCATGATTTCTCCGTTGAATTTCATTGTTTCAGTTTTTTGAATGGCCCTGATTCGTTCTCTACATGGTCGATTCTGAAAGGGTAGCCCTTCTTTCCGCTCCGTAAAAACCGAAGCCGGACGCTGTGGGTAGGGATCAGAAATACCGTGTCGTCTTCGATCTCGTTTACCCGCATCACTACCTCGTCGGGTAGGTACATATATCTGTCTCCTATCTTCATGGCTATCCTCGTTTAAACGTTCCGTTTTCTTTCGTGGCTTCCTCCTCGATGTATTTCACCGGGAAGGGGTATCTCCCATTATCATCAAAATACCCGCTCATGCTTTTACTTGCCGGGTCCTCTGGTCTCAAATACGCCGCAAAATACCCTTTCCACTTCTCCACGATCTCTTCGACCCGGAGCCGGGTATTGGTCATGGTGTGGATATAAATGTCTCCGATTTTCATAGTTGTTTAAATTTGCCCTCCGCTATGTATTCTTCGAAATATTTGAGTGATGTCGGGTAATAGTAACCGTCCACCAAAGTCCAACCTCGGATGATTCCAAAATTGCCTATCGGCTTCAAACGAACTTCGAAACACGCGGGCGCATATTCTACAATGTCGCACACCTTGAGGATAGTTCCCGACGCAGTGTGCTGATAGAGTTCCCCTTTTTTCACGATTTTCCGTCGTAGTTGCCGAAGAGTTCCGACCCGAAGGTCAGGAACGCGACGGCATAGATTAAAATTGTCAGCATATTTTTTAAAATTGAATGTTCCAGATGTCGATGTCTTCGGAGCAGTGGGTCTGCGTCATCTTGCCGCCCAAAAACTCCACGGCCTGCATATAGGGCCCCGTGCCTACGCCTCCCTGCCAGTAGCGGCCATAGTCGCCGATGCAGAAGGCGACCGGAATGCCTACCCACTTGCCATTACCGCGCGGCGTGTAGTACTGCCCCATCTTCTCCGCCCGCCGCCGGACTTTGGCCGGGGTCAGTCGCCAGATCATGCCCTTGAAGAAGGCATTGAAGACATAGGAGAGGGCCTGCGAATGCTTGTCATACCCGCAACCACTCACGACCGGGGAGACGTACTCGTGCCACTCGCCGTTCTCGGTCTCTACCTGAGCCCATGCCGTGCAGGTCGATCCCCATGTACGATTCTTTCGCCATCTGACGACGATTTTAGCGCATTTAACGTTCATCTGAGACTTCTCCTCCTCTTCCTTCTCTTTACGCCTCAAATCGGCCTTAAATTTGTCCAGCGCGGCCCGGATAACCGCGTCACTCTTGATTCCGGTGAGTTTGCGGACGCTGGGGACCGTCAGTCGGCGGCCCTCGATGTTCAGCGTCTTGATCGCTTGATTCAGTGTCATAGTTTTGTTAGTTTAAATGTATAGTACTTGTCGAAGGTCACGGTCGCGGTGTGGCCTTCAATGCTCAGTTCGTAATGATGCGACACTTCGCCATATTGCATGGCCTCCTCGTAGTCTTTTGCTATCACGGGGCCGGGAAGTATTCGTTAGCGGCAGAAGTAGTCCAAATACCGCCGCCACGCAATCTCGGGCAGGAACTCGTCCGGGCTCTGGATAGCGAGGTTCGAAAGGAATCCCTCGTAATTGTTGCCCCAGGTCTTGCCGAAGATCGGAGTGTCCGTTCTCGGATTCACCGCCGTGAAGCCCTCCAATTTCCAGCCCGGAATCGTGAGGTAGCGGTCGAGAACCTCGTAACCGTATTGGCTCCGGTAGTTGCGGACCTCTACCCGTTTGCAGAAGTCCACGTTCGTTCGCCGCTCGATGATTCGTTTCATCGCCGCTCGTATTTCGGGAACCGCCCGGCGTGCGTGATGATGTAGGGGATGTTGATGTCCTCGATGACGTCGAACTTTACCCACGTCCGCAGGTTTTCGCTGAGCCAGTAGACCCGCGCCCGTTTCTTCTCGTTGTCGATCTCGACGACCTCTCCGATCCGGCCGACAACGTAATCCCCTTTGCTCCGGACAACTTTCTGCCCGATCTCTACATGTTGCATAGTATTGAATTTAAAATTTCGTTTGCTTCTTTCTCTTCGGCCGCCCGAACAGCGGCACGGTATTCGGGCCATTTTCGGTCGGCGAAGTCCTGCACGGTCTCCGCCACCTTGTCGATACCCTTGTAAATCTCTTTCGTTTTGTTGAGGCTCACCCGGTTCCCGAAACACTTGAAGCACTTCATCTGTAAGTCTTGCGTGTTTCGAAATGCCGGGATATACTCCTCGATGTGACGCTCGTTCCCTACCTCGACGTAACCGAATCGGTCGCCATCGCGGTAGAAGTGCAGGAACTTGAAACGCCAGTTGTAGTTGCTTGCTCGGATGTCGGTGCACTCGTCCGGCAATATAATGAACCTTTTCATGGCATAAGAAAGTCTGCCGCGAGGATCATTTCCTCCGGGATGTAGTTGTCGCCGTTATCCTTTAAAAACGCTTCGACGGCTGCCTCTTCAATCTCGGTATACTCCCACGATTCGGAGCGGTATATTTTAAGTCTCAGTAGAATATACTCACCTTGTTTGGTCTGCTCCCGGTTGATATACTGGGTGTATTTGTCGTCCACGTCCTTGACCCGGAGACGCTCGAAACGCTTCTCGATCTTGTTGTGCCGCATGAAGGTAATACGGTGGGAGTCTACACACGTCCACGACCCCAAATCGGGCTGGAACTTGTAGCAGAACCATCCGGTAGGCTCTTTGAAGACCTCTACCTTTGCGTTCGCTCGTTTCGCTACCGCGACCGCATAGGGAACCCACGAAGCCCCCTTGCAGGTCACGAAATGTTCCGTCGCCGCGTACACTTTGATACCGACGTACCGCATTCGTTCAACTATGAACTCCCGCTCGTTTTTAGAAAATATCATCGTAATATATTTTGAGTTTGTTGCCGCCCTTGTTCGTCATGCTGGGGAACACGGCCGCAAGTATCGTTATCTGACTGGTTTTCGGTGCCTCTTTGAGTTCGTACACAAGGTTCACATTTTCGTCCGTGTCTACCTCGATGCAGGGGGTCGGGATGTCTTCGTCGCCCAAAACGCGGCTCAATATTTCGGTGACTACCCCCTCCCCTCGTACCTCGCTACTCTTTCTATCCGGGCCATTACTTTATTCGCAACCTCGGAAAAGGATTTTGTGTTCATACCCTTTGAATTTGGCCGAGGCTGACAATATATTGTATGTCGCAAATCGGCGTGATAAGTTCGTAAATCGGTTCATGCCAGTTGTTTCCGGTTCCGTAGAAGCCGTTGAAGGTAAACCGGGCCCCGTGCATCTTTGCCCACTCCAACGCCTTCACCTCCGGATTCGAAAAGGGGTTGTTCTTGCGCTCGGCACCCCTCGGTGTCCGGTACTTGTCCCACAACCACGCGAACCCCTTTTGCGCTTGGTCATAGCTGACCGGGATCGGGTTCTCGATCTGGATTCGCTCACCCCGGTTGCGCCTCCGTTTCAGGAGCAAAATTTCGTTTTCATTGATCCAGCCCCGCTCCTCGGCGGCGGCAATAATCTTCTCACTCGTCTGTTTCATCGTTCAGTTCGTTGTTAAGGTCGATTAATTCTTTGAATGTCTTGATCCCCGATCTCGCTCCACTTCTTGTTAAGAAGCGCGTGAGAAATGCGGCTCGTTAGCGTTCCGATGCTCGCGTCGATGTGTTTCACGGCCTCCTCCCGAGTATCGAAGAGGTGGCCGTCGTTGGTCTCGTATTTAGCGATCCTTTTCATAGATGTCGTTGTAAAGTTCGTCGATTAACAAATCCAGTCCGTACACTTGGAAGACAAAACCCCCGCCGAATACTCGGCCGCGGTACCGCTTCCCGCCGTGCTTGTTCGCCATCCGGCGGGCCGATTCCATTTTATCGCAATGGTCGCCGGGGTGATCCTCGTGGACCAGATCGAGGAAGTGGATAATAAAGCGCGGGTTCCCGTAAACGTCGCGCGTCGTGTACATGCCACCGCTTTTAACGGTTCGGCGATATTCTTCTCGTGCCATGTTTTTCTGCTCTTATTTCGAAACCGCTCCGGTAAATCGTTTCCTCGCCTTCTGCCATTCGGTAGTCGGCGGCTCCTACTTGCGTACCGTTCACAAAATAGGAGACATAGCCGTGCCCGGTGCGGGCCTTCAAATCGCTTACGGCCTCGCGGATGCTTGTGTATGCCTTCATACTACTACCATATATCCGAGCCGGGTTCGAATCCATCCGCGCTGGCTCTTAGGCGCGGCGGCCAAAATATCCTTCATGTCTTGTTCGTCGATCCGGACAACCCCGTTAACGAGCGGTTTTCCTGCCGCCCGGTCGAAAATCCGGTACTTCTTCGGGTCCACCGTGATGACATAGTTCCCGGTGTCGATGGTGAAGTGATCGCGCCCGAACTCCAGCGCTTCGCGGCCGAAGTCCGCCTGCCAGCGGCTTTTACCGATGTTGTACACAAATACCATTTTCGTAAAATTCAAGTTCGTTATTCTCCGCGAAGTCCGCGAAATATTCTTGGCTTTGCGTATATCTGACGTCTTCACGGCACGCCGAGAAAAACGCCTCTAAACACTCCTCGATGACGTTGCCGAAAACCTTGCCTTCGGTCGGTTGTTTGGCCGGGCCGAGGATCTCGTCGTCCAAATAAAACCCGGTCGGCTCGAAGAGGGCGAGGCGGTGGCGGACGTACTCCTCAAGTTCCGGCCCCTTAATCTCCTTGTCGCCCGTCCACCGATATTCATAACAGTAGGCGTCGTATAGGTACTCCGTCACTTCAATTCCGAAGGCAGTACAGAACGCCTCCAACGTGCGGTGGTTGTCGGCCTCGAACGCATAGTCGGGTTTCCACGCCTTGTAAGCCGTGGCCTTCGCCTCCTCCGATAGTTCGGAGTAGCTGTAAATCGTTGTCGTTTCAGTGCGCATTGTTTCGCTTATTTAAAGGTTATAAAGATAACCGTTTTTTGATTGCTTTCCTTAATTCGACCTTGTTTTTCGCCTCTATTCGGGCAAAAAAACCGTCCAAATCCTTAATATAGGCGGACGTGTCGAGGTGGGCCCCGATAACGTGCGGCCCTAATTTCACATTCCAGTCACGCGTTAACACAACCCGGTAATACACCGCCGGAATACGGTACATTGCCTTCAAGCCGTTCAACTCAGCCAAAGCCGCCGAAGTCAGTAGGTAGTATTCGCCCGTCTTCGGGTCGATACAAAGCCAGTACCCAACGCGACGATCCCGCCACGCCTTCACACCCTTCGTTACCGCGTTTTTCAGTGTCATTTTGTCGTAATTATATAGGTTCGTAATTCGTCGATAATGTCGGGGTGTTCGCGGATAACCGCCGATGCCTCCCGGTACCTTCGCGCCTTAATCAAAGGCCGCAGGTCGCGTTTGACGGCCTCAATGTAGGCCGCCTTTGCTCGTTCGTATTCTGTTCGCTCGTTCATGCCTCAATGTATAAAATCACGTCGATAGCGTCGGCAAAGTTCTGCGCCTCCAATTCGATCCAAAACTCCTCCCGGTCGCTCTCGTTCATGTTGTCGATGTTGCGCAACAAGCGACCGTGTCAAACTTTGGAATAGCCGCGTAATTTCATTTCTTTTCATTGTTAATTAAGTGTTTTCGTAACAATCCACCGGACCGAAAATTTCGTTTACTATCCGCCGGGACTCTTGTTTGTTCGTTACGTCCCGAATTGCTCGCCGGGCCACCGCTCCTAACCTCCGTTCGATCTCGAAGCACTCCCGGTCCAACTCCCGCCACCGCTCCCGTATTTGTTTCATAGTTTTATAACTCTTTCCGTTTGCAAATCCGCAACGCTTCCGGCCTTAGTTTGGAGGTGGAACCCGCTGTGATACCGGACCCGAACCGGGACCCGGAACGCCTTGAAAAAGCCGTTCATATAGCATTGGTACATGCGATCCGGCCGCGTACACCTCCGAACCACCAAAACATTCAAATGATGGTCCCAGCGGGCAATTTCGCGCCCCCGGTACACTACAATCCAATCGCCATAGTAGCACCGCACCGGACCTGATTCTATGCGGTTCCTAAGTGCGTCAATAATTAGTTGCTGTGTCATAGAAAATATTCGTTTAATACCCGTGCGCATTGCTCCGGGTTGTCGATAAAAATATGCTCGCCCTCCTCGGGAATGTACCATGCAGTTCCCGCCGCCGGGAAGCGGTCGAAGCGCCCCGGACCCGCTCCGGTTTCACAAAGTGCGGACATGTAGTTCGTTGCAAGGTTAACCACTTTTCGCATACCGGGATCGCCATTAACAACCCCGGTATTATTGCAAGCCAGACACCAGCCCCGTTCGCACTCCGGGCATGCTATTTTCTTTTTCATAGCTACACAAATTTAACTTGTCCGTTATATTCCAGCGTTACCGCTTCTTGCTTCATCTCGTCGCGTATTTCCACCGCGAGCGCGTAAACCTCCTCGAAGTGCTCGCTAAAGGTGTCCGGGGTGCAAAAAGCGTACACGATTGTCACGTTCTCGACCACAAGCGCACCCGAATTCGACACCCAACCCCCGACCGCCGGGGTCGAAGTACAGCCCCCGAACCACTTCGAAAAGGCCGTCATCACCTTGTTTACAACGGCTTTATTGTCGCACGGCTGGTTAACGTCCGTCGTGCTGGGAACATAGATTGCAACCTTTGCGTTAAGGTCAAATTTGAAGTTTTTCATATTTCACTTGTTACGATTAATGACATAATAAGAGCCCCTATAAAGCAAGCCCAAAAGAAAATCGAAGCGGCCCGGCGGCTATTCCATTTCATACCCAAAATATTAGTGATTAGAGGTCCGGCGCGGTAAGCGAACCGCAGGCGTTACCGCCTCAATTCTGAATTAATCCGGACCAAATATTACAACCTCTTTCGCTCTCCGGGCGCGGGTTGTTTGCGTCCTTTCTTGCCCCGGTGACTGGTGTCATGCCTATGCCGGTATCTCTCGCAATAGTCCGTATTTCGGTATTGCGGCCCTTTCGTACAATTACACGCGGGCAACGCTCAGGTTATTCGGGTCCCTATCCCTGCCGGGCCTTTTCTGTCGTAACGTGACGGGTGCGGCTCGGTTTCCTCCGTTGGTTTGTTTCGGCTTTCCGTGTGCATCATGTGCGGCGCGGGAATGTGTAGGGCGGCAAGGGCTTCGATAGTGTTGGTATCGCGGTATAGCGAAATGCCGTTTTCAATTCCTCGTGTGTTGCGGATGCGTGCCCGGCGTGCTCAAGGAATGGAGCAGGACCGGAGCGAGGCGGGCGGAAAGCCTTTGAAAGAACGTGCAACGCCTTTGGGTGGGTTGCTGGTGCAAAGATAAAACGCGATTTTCAAATATGCAATAGCACTTAGTAAAAATAATCCAAATGAAACAACATTAGGCAAAAAATCTGATCGCGGCCCGGATTTTGGCGACAAAATGAACAATATCCGGCAGTATGCTGATTTTAGGGCATGTTCAAATATTAAACCTGCCCTATTTCGCACGGAAACGCCCCAAATTTCGACGATCTCCCAAAGACGGGCAACTATACCACCCCGGAGGAGATCGGCGAAATGCGTGAATTACAGCAAGTTACAACAAAGGGTCGCGGAAACGCAAAAAGATGCCGATTTTATCGCGTTGAAATTTTGAACGGGTGCAAGTACCAGACAAGGGGAGAAAGGCCGCCAAATCGACGGAAACGGGACGAAAATAGTATGCGTCGCGGTGGTGGCAAAGTGAGATTAAAGCGGGTAGGGAATAGAGAACGCGAGGATAAAAAAGGAAAGCGCGTAAATCGCTGATTACAAGCGAAAAGAAAGAAAAAGAAAAAAGGAAACACGAAAAGAAACAAAAAGAAACATCGAAAGGAAAGAAAAAGAAAGTAAAGGAAACATGCTGTAAATGTGTGATTTTATACTGTTTGCTGTTTTCTGTGGCAAAAAATAGCACAAAAAGTTACTAAAAATAATCAAAAGGAAAGAAAAGGAAAGGAAAAGAAAGTTAAAAGGAAACAAAAATGGTAAATTTAACATAATATTTTTTGTGCCCAAATAGAACAAAAAATAGACCATTTAGAACACAATCGCCGTAACGCTGTGATTATCAGGCATTTGCGCGTAAATGCCTGATAATCAGCGAGTTATGGAGGCTAAAAAGGTCGATTTTTTCGTTTTGCATTTGTTTTCAAGGGTTTGCAAAATACGCCATAAATTCAACCTAACTAACGTTATGTAAATTGTAACGGCTCTAAAAAGCAATTGCGGGCCGTGTAAACAAAAACGACCAAATCGGCCCCGTGCGCATTGTGGCCGCGATTTTATGGCTGTTTGTGTGCTGACTTACAGCGC
>ULPZ01068543.1_pt1 | contig 14853 bp, 11 predicted proteins | sample 1953991 | NCBI WGS metagenome assembly ULPZ01 (sample SAMEA4835642, study PRJEB28245) | human gut metagenome | biome: gut microbiome; material: fecal sample | place: Denmark | collected 2008
AAGCAACCTAAAAAGCTAAAAAGCTGAATTGGATGGATGCGGTGACCTTCTTGATTTTAAACTATCAGTTCAATGACAATCCATTCGATTGATGATATCCTGTTTAGTTGGAAACTTTGTATTTATATCAGTAAAAAAAGTATAAAAATATTGACAACAAAAAAAGAAGAATTATAATTATGGTATAAAAATGATGAATAAAAACCAGGTGATTGCAGAATTGCATTGTTAGAGTGGTTTTGAAATGTAAATAAAGTTTAATTTCAATGTTTAAATTGAACACAAACACAAGGTGTAAAATCCGGATTTAAAAATGAAATGGGGGGAATGCGATGCTGGTATTTGAATTGGCATTCAAAATGCAGTTTTTTGAAAAGACTGCATATGAAAAGAGTTCCGAAATGATTGCTCAGGTAATCGATCGGGCACTGTGCAAAACTGAGAAATATGCGGTTTTCCATGAAAAGCAGGAATTTAAGTTCTATGTGTTCGATCGACCGTATCAGCCGGAACCGGATAAAAGTTATCTGCCGGGAAAGCTTTACACGATACGGATCAGGACGGTGAAACCGGAGTTGGCGGAGTATTTTTTGAATCAGCTTCCGGGAAGCAGGACGGATAAACTGCATATTTTAAACGGTGAGATCCGTGTAGTTGTCCAGAAAATGTTAGAAAGGATCTACAGTTTGACGCCGGTGATTATACGGACAGAAGGGGAGTACTGGCGGTGGAATCATTCCGTAGATGCGTTTGAAAGACAGCTGAAAGAGAATTTGCTGAAAAAGTATTACAGCCTGACGGGGGAAAAACTGGACGAGGATTTTGAGCTATATCAGATGCTGGAGTTTTCAAACACGAAGCCGGTAAAAGTCCCGTATAAAGGAATTACATTGTTGGGCGATAAAATCAGTCTGACGGCAACACAGGACCCGAGAAGTCAGCAGCTTTTGTATATGGCGTTGGGGACGGGAGCGGGAGAACGATGCGGCCGTGGAAGCGGTTTTATGAATTACAGATATCTGTAAAGGGGGAGAAGGATGCTGGAAGAACTTCGGGAGTCTTTTCAGGCGATGTTGGAAGAAAAAGGGGAGCGGTTGATTCTGGATGAATATCTGCCGAAAAATGGAACATACAGACTTCTTTTTCTGACGGAAAGTGGGTATTGGATTGGGGATACGCTGGAGATTCAATACGATCGGAAAGAGGGAAAAATCGCAGGCAGTGAGTCGAAGTATTATGATCTGATCTGTTATCTGGATTATTGGAGCAAACTGATCGATATGAATAAGCCAGTGGATTCCAAAAAGGTGATCCATTCCAATCAGTATTTATCTTTTTTTGTAAAAAAAGACAGTATTTCAGGAGAAAAACTGACGGACGAGGTGATAAACGGATATTTTGATGTTTTGAAAAGTCCGGAGAAAAAATATAAAAAGGGAAAAACGCGGGAATTGTATGGAAGCGTAAAAGAAAAACTGGGGGAAGTCGATTCAGAATTGTTGGAAAGAATCCGGAAAATTGTGTTGGAAAGACAGGTTTTTGACGGGATTGATTTTTCTAAAAAAGATTACTGTAAGTTGTTTTTTGTCTGGGAAAATGAAGATAAAACGAGAACTGTTTATCAACAGGAAGGGCTTCGATATCTGCTTCCCAATCTGTATAACAGCAATGATTTTAACAGAAAGCAGGATGGAAAAATTCTGGGACTTCCCAATAACAATATGGGGATGAATTCCAAAAAACCATATCTGCATCATTATTCCAGAAAAGTAACAGTACCGTATCTTTTGGATCAGGATGAGACGTTGTTGCAGATGCAGCTGTTTGATTATTTGTCCGGTTTTGCAGCAAAAGATAAGGTAAATGTTTATGTTTGTCCGGATGATGCGATCAGAATAAAAGCGTTCAGAAATACAGAAGAGCCTCCGGCAGTTTCGGGAGGATATTACCTGAGACTGAAAAAAGGGAAAGAAGTGGAAATACATGATTGGGACATTGTCTGCAATTATGAACCGGAGCTTGAACGGATATTTCAATTGAAAAATTTAATTCATGTGGCGACTGATGAAGAAAAAGGACTGAGCAGCTATGAAAAAAGTTATACCAGATTATGGGAAATTCGTGGAATTATAGATCAAAGTTTTTTTCAGGGAAGAATGACTGTAAATTTTTTTACCGCTGCCAAAGATTTAGACATGGGGCACATCGGAATCGAACAGATTTTTCTGGAAAACAGACGATGGTTATTCGCCTGGTTCTGGTTAGGACAAACAAATGGTGTGGAAACGTTTTTGGAGCGGATGACATGGCAGTTGATTCGAAATGTGCTTCAGCAAAATAGTGAGAATGTTAGAAAAACTGTAAAAAGACAGCTGAATGTCAGATGGTCGCTTTTGGATTATTTTCATGAAGACAGGGGGATGGAAGAACGTATGAATCAGGTCAGGAAAGAATTGAAACAACATTTAACAACAAAGGAAGAATGGGATTTTTCTTCAAAGGACGAATTTTGTTATGCGGCAGGGCAGATGGCGGCATATCTGCTGGATTTATCGCAGGGAAATTCGAAGCCGTGTTCGTGGCTCAATAGTATTTTGGAAGTGAAAACGTCGGACATTGTAAAATCGAGATTGTATGATCTTTTCCGAAAGTACAATTACAAGGTGGAACGTTTCGATCCAAAGTATGGAAAGGCAGTTCAGCTGATTGGGCATATTATGGGAGTGACGGACAAGTTTGTGATCCATCAGGAAATGGTGGTGGCTGGATTTATGGATTCCAGTCTGATTTATGAGAAGAGTGAAAAAGCAGTTGCGCAGGAAAACGGGGGAGAAAAGAAATGAAGAAAAGAGTTTATGGTGTATTGGGTGTTGCAGCATTGATGGCGAACTGGAATGCAGATTTTTCCGGATATCCGAAACGGACAGCAGGAAATGAGATTTTCGGGAGCGATAAAGCGTTTAAGTATCCGATGAAAAAGATATGGGAAGAACAGGGATATCCGGTTTTGTATATAAAATCCATGAAACTGGATGGAAAGAAGCAGGAGCTGCTTCCGAGAACATTAAAAGAACGATATGAATATATTTTTCAGGTAAAAGATCTGAAAAATGAGAAAACGCCGGAAGTATTGCAAAAGTTATTTCAAGCAGTCGATGTCAAAAATTTTGGCGCGACATTTGCAGAAGCAGATAACAATATTTCTATTACCGGAGCAGTTCAGTTTGGGCAGGGAATGAATGTTTATGAGGATGCAAGAATTGTAGAACAGCCGATCTTATCTCCGTTTCGAACCGCTTCAAAAACAGAGGAAGAAAAGAAAAATTCTACGATCGGAACGAAGATCTGCTGTGAGGAAGCGCATTATTTTTATCCGTTTGTGATCAATCCGCTGGCATATCGGGGATATGAAGAACTGGGCGCAACGACAGGCTATTCGGAGGAGGATTATACGTTGTTTAAGCAGACCGCACTGACTGCAGCGACGGCTTATTCCACGAACGCGAAAGAGGGATGTGAAAATGAATTTGGTTTATTTGTTGAAACGGACAAAACCCTATATCTGCCCAATTTAACAGAATATATCAAATTCGAAAAAGAAGAGGATAAAAATAAAATCAATCTTTCAGAGTGTGAAAAAATCCTGAGAGACGTTATGGACAAAATTCAAAAAATTGAAATTTATTATAATCCTGCAACAACCAAACTGGAGGGAATCCCGGAACAGAGTCAGCTCTTTCATATCGTTACCGGAAAAGAGGTGGTTTGATGCAGGCACTGAAATTCCGGCTGAAAGGGAAATATGCTTTTTTTAAAATACCGGCAGTAAACAGTTATTATTATTTTACTTATGCTCAGATTCATAAAGTTGCATTGCTCGGTATATTTGGAGCGATATTGGGGTATGACGGCTATCAGCAGATGCAGAAAGAGGATCGATTTCCGGAATTTTATGAGCGGTTGCAAGCGTTAAAGGTGTCAGTAATTCCATGTGTAAAAAATGGGATTTTTCTGAAAAAAGTGCAGACGTTCAACAATTCGATTGGCTCCCTTGAACAGGGCAGGAACCTGATTGTTCAGGAGCAGTGGCTGGAAAAACCGGAGTGGCTGATTTATGTTTTGCTCGACTGTGAAGAAAGCGAAAAACTGGCCGAAATGCTGGAAAAAAAGCAGAGCATTTATATTCCTTATCTGGGAAAAAATGATCATTCTGCTGACATTCTGGAGGTTGAAAGAGTGGAAGTGGAAACAACAGATCCTGCAGGTCAGCGGATCGACAGCTTATTTCCGGAGGAGAGTTTTCTGATGGATGAGTTGGAGGCGTACAGTTTTAAATACCGGGAAACACTTCCAGTAGGGCTGAAAGAAGAAACGAATCAATACGAGTATCGGAAGTTTGCTTTTTCAGATGAAATTGTAGAAGAAGCGAAACAAACAGTCTTTCAGGTACAGGGGAAAAATATCATATTTTACTGAAAATAAGGCTGCAGGAAAAAAGAAAATTTTTACTGCAGCCTTATTTCCTAAAGAGGGGAAAGATTGAAAAATAAAATTTTTCGATCGTGAGATTTGTGTCTGCGCGTACTTGACACAAACTCGATATGCACAAAAAGCGTGCGCAGAAATGAGCGGAAAAGATGAATTTAAGTGTAATTTTTCACGGAGATTGGGAGGTTTATGCACACAGAGATCCTGTTTCCGGGAAAAGAGAATTATTACAGGAACATATCGCGCGCTGTGAGAAGTATCGGATCAGGATAAGTCAGGAAAGAAAGCTGCTGAAAATAGAAGAAAATTTTTTAACTAAGTTAGGTCTTGACAAAGATGATTTTGCAGGAAAACTTGTAAAAGAAATGATAGATGCTGTGATTTTATTTCATGATTTGGGGAAAGGAACACCGGCTTTTCAAAAGAATAAGATGGGGAATCCAAACACGATACCGACCAAATATTGGGGAGACGACAGCAGTCATTCTTTTTTATCCGCGTTTTTGTATCTGGATTTTTATTTATATGAAATTAAAAATGGTTTCAATAAAGTGGAAAAAGAGCAGAAGAAAGCGTTGATTGCACTTGCTTGGGAACTGTCTTATGTAATCGCAAAACATCACAGCAATTTCGAATCTATGGAAGCATATCTGAAAAACTTTCAGTTGAAAGCAGAGGAACTGCAGAGAAAGTGGAAAGAAGAACCGGTTCCGGGATTTTCCCAATTGCGTTATTTTTACGAGATCCCGATAGCGAAAAGTATAAATCAATACTTTATGTGCAGAAAAGCGTTTGGGAGAACAGAAAACGATATTGTACACTATTTTTTTATCCGTTTGGAATATTCGATTCTGGTAGCCTGTGACTACTATGCGACGACAGAATTTAACAGTGGATTTGAGATGGATTGTTTTGGAAAGGCTGACGCTTCCAAATTCAGGGAGATTTATGAGCGTTCGCATCTGATGGAATCGATTCGGAAGTATGGAAAAGAAAGTTATCCGAGAAAGAAATGGGATGGTAAAGAGAAGATCAATATCCTCAGAAATGAGCTCTTTTTGGAAGCAGAAGAAAATCTGAAGGCTGCAGAAGAAGACAGTATTTATTTTGTAGAGGCGCCGACTGGAAGCGGAAAAAGCAATCTGGCATTGAATCTGAGTCTGAAATTTTTGGAGCATGCGGATAAAGTATTCGAAATCTATCCGTTTAATACGCTGGCGGAACAAAACAGACATACGCTCGAAACTATTTTTGGAAAAACAGAGGCGATAAATGATATTGCAGTTGTGAACTCGCTGACGCCGATCAGAGGAAGGGGAAACGTAGAAGAAGATCCGGAAAAATATTATAAAGAAGCGCTTCTGGATCGTCAATTTCTAAATTATCCGTTCATTCTTTCCAGCCATGTTACCTTTTTTCGTACACTTTTCGGAACTGGAAAAGAAGATATTATGAGTTTTTTTCAGTTATTGAACAGCGTCGTTGTACTGGATAAAATACAGAGTTACCGGAATGCGATATGGACAGAAATTATGATATTTTTAAACAGCTGTGCAGGGCTGATGAATATGAAAATTATTATTATGTCTGCGACACTTCCGGATTTATCTCAGCTGGTGGATGGAAAATGTAACGTAGTGAAACTGATTCGTAATCCTGAAAAATATACGCTTCATCCGACATTTGCGAACAGAGTAATCTGTAATTATGAACTGCTGCAGGAAGAAATTACGTTGGATCGGCTGCGGCGGCATGTTTTGGAAAATATGCAGTTAAGGGAGAAGAGCGGGGCTAAAATACTGATCACATTTATCAAAAAACAGACAGCTTATGATTTTTTTCATAGAATGAAAGAGGCTCTGGGAGAACAATCAGAATGGCAGTTAAAATTGTTGACGGGAGATGATTCGATTTATGAAAGAGAATCGATTTTGAAACCAATTCGGGAAAATGTATGGAAAAAGGTAATTTTGATTTCTACACAGATAGTTGAAGCCGGCGTTGATATTGATATGGATATCGGATATAAGGATATTTCGAAACTGGACAGCGAAGAGCAGTTTCTTGGAAGAATTGCAAGATCTGGAATCAAAAACGGAATTCCTGGAATTGTGTATTTTTTCAACTTTGATCAGGCGGAGAAAATTTACAGAGACGATTATCGGATGGAAAAGTCCCTTACACTGGGAAATGAAGAGATGAGGACCGTATTAAAAGAAAAGCGATTTCAAACTTATTATGAACAGGTGATGCATTATTTGAAAGAAATGAAAAATCGTAAAACATCGGAAGAGGGTTTGGAATATTTCTTTTCAGAATCCCTAAAAAACTGGACTTTCTCAAAATACAAAAGCGAATGGAACTGATCGAGGAAGACTGCTGGCATGTAGATATTATTTTGTGCCGGAAACTGGTGATGGAAGATGGAACGGAAAAAGATGGCAGGAAAATCTGGGAGCATTATAAAGAGTTGCTTTCTGATTATCAAATGGATTATTCGGAGAAAAAAGTAAAGTTATCGGAATGCCAGAGTGATCTGAATCTGTTCCGGTATCAGATTAAACGGAATATTCAGATTCCTTATAATGAGATGATATGATTAATAGAAACATGAGATGTATTGAAATCGTTATGGAACTTTAAAGAATGGGAACGTTCAAGAAGATTAATAGAAACATGAGATGTATTGAAATGACGTTTAGACCGTTCATGCCAGAAATTTATTATTGATTAATAGAAACATGAGATGTATTGAAATCAATGTCCCAACTTTTTAGTTTTCCGTCTCCATTTCCGATTAATAGAAACATGAGATGTATTGAAATTCCATGCGCGCCAACCATCCTGCTTTCGCGGATAAGATTAATAGAAACATGAGATGTATTGAAATGAAGGACATCCTGCGGAGTAAATACATCAAAGCTGATTAATAGAAACATGAGATGTATTGAAATATGACACCTTTCCAAAATTTTGCAAGGTATCATACCGATTAATAGAAACATGAGATGTATTGAAATATTCCGTATATTGTTGTGGCTGGCAATCCAAACGTGATTAATAGAAACATGAGATGTATTGAAATGATTTCACAGTCAATGGTGAATGATGGACTGTATAGATTAATAGAAACATGAGATGTATTGAAATAAATTTTCTTTTATGCTAATGAATTTCGCACCCGTGATTAATAGAAACATGAGATGTATTGAAATCCACAGGTTGTATCTACCAATCTGATATTTACATGATTAATAGAAACATGAGATGTATTGAAATTCTTGCGTATATAACCGTATTTGAAGCAGTATAGTGATTAATAGAAACATGAGATGTATTGAAATATGTCTTTGCAATTCTTTGCCAGCTATATCCGGTTTGATTAATAGAAACATGAGATGTATTGAAATCACCGTCCAGTACGGATAGCGTTTTAAAATCTCCGTGATTAATAGAAACATGAGATGTATTGAAATTGTGACAAGAGCAGGGGATCCCATGACGGTTGCAGATTAATAGAAACATGAGATGTATTGAAATATGTACAAAAGAGTGTCTTTGATGCGCAGTACATCGATTAATAGAAACATGAGATGTATTGAAATAGATCAACCTTTGCATCAAATGCGCTAAAATCTACGATTAATAGAAACATGAGATGTATTGAAATCGCAAGATGTCTTTTATGTCACTAGCTGAGTAATAGATTAATAGAAACATGAGATGTATTGAAATCAAACAAGCGTGTCTGCAGTTATGGTGCACGGCTGATTAATAGAAACATGAGATGTATTGAAATAATTCTTTTGATATCCCGTAGCTCTTGCAACCTGGATTAATAGAAACATGAGATGTATTGAAATTTGTTCCAGGCAGATGCCATGATTGCCAGAACACGATTAATAGAAACATGAGATGTATTGAAATGGGGTTTTTTCAACTTTTCATGGTCATTGCCTCATGATTAATAGAAACATAAGATGTATTGAAATAATCGATCTGCTTCCGGACTTTCTGGTCTAGCTCCCTGATTAATAGAAACATGAGATGTATTGAAATTACAATGCCTGAGCGTACTCTAGTGTCTGCAACGGATTAATAGAAACATGAGATGTATTGAAATGAGCAGCCTAGCGTTAGGTGTGTTTCTGATTCCGGGATTAATAGAAACATGAGATGTATTGAAATTCTCCAGTATTTTGAGGTATCATATTTAAATAAAAAGCAATATTTTAAAATTTTACATCAAAGGCTCTACGGGATATCAAAAATCTAGTATGGTAAAAAGAGAGGACAAGAAATGCTGAACATTTTTTATGGAGATATGAAAGAAGCTGTTTACAATACGGCAGGTTATTTTAAATATGATTATGAAGATGAATGGATTGTAGATCCTTTTGTAAAGAAAATGATTCTGGACGTGGACAAATCGACCGTAATGGACAGCGGGGTAATAGACAGTCCCGTTTCTGGAAAGATACCGCCGGTTGGATTATCGGGTGGGGTAAAGACTTTGATTCTTGTTAAATTCGAAAAAGATAAGGTGTTCAATGCGTCTACCTGCGGCGACAACTGCGCAAAGTGGCTGTTAGAAATAGCAAAAGAGGAGGATCGAACGATTAATCTGCGTCATTTGATGAATTTCGGAAAGAAACCATTTAAGATTCGCATTTTAAATACAGATCAGATCGTTCATTCGATGGAAGAGCTGGTACCGATAGCAGGAGAATTTGTATAACGGAGAGTTAGGGTATGAAGGGAAAGCATAGAATTGTCGTTTCAACGAAGCGACAGAAATATGAATTTGAATTACGGCGTAATTTGACGATACTTCGTGGAGACAGTGCGACTGGGAAAACGACATTGATTGAGATGATACAGGATCATGAAAATGATCCGTTAGGAAGCCCAGTAGAGTTGATCAGTGATAAAAAGTGTTATGTGCTGGAGGGCGCTTTATGGAAAGAACAATTGGCTGGAATCACTGACAGTATTGTTTTTATCGATGAAGGAAATAGCTTTGTAAAAGCAGAAGAATTTGCAGGTGTCATTCAAAATACGGATAATTATTATGTTATTGTGTCGAGAGAGTCTCTTCCGGCGTTGCCCTATAGTGTGGAAGAAATTTATGGAATCCGGACTTCTGGAAAATATGGAACACTGAAGCAGATCTATCACGAGTTTTACAGAATATATAACTTAGATGAAACGAAAGGTGAGATAGAGCCGGAGGCTGTTGTTACAGAAGACAGTAATTCGGGATATCAGTTTTTTGACGCAGTGTGCAGAGAAAACGGTTTGACGTGTGAAACCCTTAATGGGAAATCCAATATTTTCCGTTATTTGAAAGTGCATAAGAATGAAAAGATTCTTGTCATTGCAGATGGTGCTGCGTTTGGTTCTGAAATGGATCGGGTTATGCGATTGATGGAGAGCAGAAAAAATATCGTATTATACTTGCCGGAATCATTCGAATGGTTGATTTTATCAGCAGGAGTATTAAAAAATGCTGCGATGGAGAAGATTTTGAAGAATCCATCTGAATATGTGGAAAGCAGGAACTATTTTAGCTGGGAGCGTTTTTTTACAGCGCTTTTGATAGAAGAAACAAAAGGAACTTATTTGGCTTATTTCAAACGAAACCTGAACCCGGTATATTTAAATGAGAGCATAAAAACAGCAATTTTATCCCAAATGAAAAAGATAAAGATAGATAGAAAAAAATAATGTTTCCCCAAAAAATATCCCCAGCGTTACCGCGATTATCATATAAACCGCGACGCGCTGGGGAATATTTTTCCAATAACAGGTATTCAAGCATTTAGCCGTCTTGCGCAGGCACAGACACCTGCAATGTCGAGTTTAGCGACCAGCACTCTTCACTCACATCAGCGATGCATACTGGGACATATAGAGCTTGTAATATTCTCCTTTTTGGGCCATCAGCTCATCATGTGTGCCTTTTTCCAGGATCGTTCCCTTGTCCACATACATGATGCAGGAAGAATTTTTAATTGTGGAAAGACGATGTGCGATGATGAAGGAGGTACGTCCCTTCAGCAGTTCATTTAAGCCCTTCTGCAGGATGATCTCTGTTTCGGTATCGATACTGGAGGTTGCCTCATCCAGGATCAGGATCTTCGGGTCAGCCAGGAGTGCGCGGGCAAAGGAGATCAGCTGGCGCTGTCCGGCGGACAGACGGCTTCCACGTTCATTTACCTGTGTCTGATAACCGTTTTCCATTTCCATGATGAAGTCATGGGCGCAGACCGTTTTTGCAGCCCGGATGACCTCTTCATCTGTAGCGCTGAAGTTGCCGTAGCGGATGTTGTCCATGATTGTGCCGGAGAAAATGAAACTGTCCTGCATCATGACACCCATCTGTTTGCGGAGAGAACGGATGGTAACGCCTGCGATATCGACGCCATCGATTAAAATCCGCCCGGAATCTACGTTATAGAAGCGGCTCAACAGATTCACCAGGGTTGTTTTGCCGGCACCGGTGGGGCCTACCACTGCAAACGACTGCCCCTGGTTTGCGTGGAAGGAAACATCCTTTAAGATCGGAACACCAGGCTCATAGCTGAAGGTAACGTGGTCGAAGGCAACATCTCCGTGGATCGGAGGCATTTCAACCGCATCCTCCCGGTCTTTGACCACAACCGGCTCGTCGATAGTTTCAAAAATACGCTCCAGATAGGAGATCGCGGTCAGCAGAGAGTTATAAAAGCCAGCCAGCGTGTTGATCGGTGCCCAGAAACGTCCGATATAAGCAGTAAAAGCGACCAGCACACCGACGGTAATGCCGGTTTCGCCGTTGATCATCCAGTTGACACCGAGCACATAGATCGCTGCAGTTGTAATTATTGAAATGATATCGATGCTGGGACCCATCGTAAAGTTGAACATAACGGCGCGCATCCAGGATTTCCGGTAGCTGCCGCTTAAGTTGTTGAAAATACCGCTGTTCACGTCTTCCCGGACGAAGGATTGGGTAACACGGATCCCGTTGATACTTTCAGCAATGTACGCGTTTAAGTTGGACTGCTTATTGCTTTGAACCTGCCATGCGGTACGCTGTTTTTTCTTGATGACAACGATAACGATCGCGAGGATCGGAAGACCGCAGAGACATACAAGCGTCAGCCGGACATTTAAGATCAGCATGAAAACGATGATAAACACCAGGTTGCACAGGTCGGTGATGGTATTTAAGATACCGTTGGAAAGCAGGTCGCTGATGCTGTTGACATAGTTTACAACACGCACCTGAATTTTACCGTGAGGGCGGTCATCATAGTAGGAGAACGGAAGCTCCTGCAGATGCTCAAAGATGTCATAGCGCATGTCGTGAATGATCTGCTGTCCGATCTGGTTGGTGTATTTGATCTTGTAGCGAAGGCTGAAGGCACTGTAAAATGCGGCAAGCAGTGTCAAAAAGCTGTAAAATGCGATTCCCTTCATGTCCTTGTTCGGGATGCAGACGTCCATGACCTTCTGAAAAAATTGCGGAATCAGCATGGTAAAAGCGGAAGCGGAGAGCATCATGAAGCCGACACTGACAAACCGTTTCCGGTAAGGAATCAGATAAGCGAGCAGACGTTTTAACTGATTGACGTCAAATTTATCTTCCAGGACTTCGTCCACATCATATTTATTTCGTGCCATGAGTTCTCACTTCCTTTCTTTGGCTGTAACCTGACGGTATTCTTCCTGTTCTTCTCTGGAAGGAAGCTCACCGTATTGATGATGGAACGCACTTGCATAGTAGCCGTCATTTGCAAGCAGCTCCTGATGCGTTCCGTGTTCGATAATCCGGCCGTTATCCATAACCAGGATCTGATCAGCGTCTTTAATGGAAGAAATACGGTAGGCGATGACGAAGATCGTGCACTGGCCGTTTAACTTGCCGAGCTGCTGCTGGATATAGCTTTCTGTTTCCATATCAACTGCGGAAGTGGTATCGTCCAGAATCAGGATGGACGGTTTCTTTAACAGGGCGCGCGCAAGGGAAATACGCTGCTTCTGACCGCCGGAGAGTCCGACACCGCGCTCGCCGACGATGGTATTATAGCCTTCGGGCATAGCCTTGATGAAATGGTTGGCATCTGCCATGACAGCAGCTTCGTGAATTTCCTCAAATGTACAGTTCGGACGACCGTATGCAATATTTCCTTCAATTGTATCAGAAAAAAGAAAGATATCCTGCATTGCCATGCCGATGTTGTCACGCAGATCGTAAAGGTTCCAGTCCTTGACGTTTACGCCATCTACCAGAACCTCGCCGGAGGTCGCGTCGACAAAACGGCACAGCAGGTTCATGATGGTGGATTTGCCGGCCCCGGTGGAACCGAGAATGCCGACTGTCTGTCCTTTTTTCACAGAAAAGCTGATATCCTTTACGATATCCTCATCATCTGCCGTATAGGAAACATCTTTAAATTCAACATTTCCTTCCATATGTTTGCGGGAAACCGGCACAGGAGGCATTTTTACAAGAGGCTCTTCCACATAGGTTGTGTAAATTTTTTCTACGGAGGTGATAAAACGGTGGGTATCATTGACCCACCAGCCTGCCATACGCAGCGGAGCGTTTAACATCCACAGATAACCGTTGACGGTTACGAGGTTACCGATTGTCATTTCTCCGGTAATTACCATCCAGCCGCCGTAGAGCATCAGGACAACGTTTAAGACATATGCCAGAACTTCGAAGATCGGAAGGTATTTCATCCAGACCTTTGAGGAGTTTAACTGTGCGTCCATGTAGGCATCGTTTTCCTTATTAAATTTTTCAATTTCAAAGTCTTCCTTGGCAAAGGCTTTTACGACACGGTTGCCGCTGACATTTTCCTGAACGAAGGCATTCAGGGAAGAAAAGCAGTCGCGGATGCGCTGGAATGTCGGTCGAACCTCTTTGGACTGTTTTGCTGTGGTGATGGCTGTAAAGGGCAGAACGATCAGCATGCAGAGCGCCAGCTTCACATTTACCGTAAAGATCATGAAGAGCGCAAAGCAGAACAGCAGGATATTTTCGTAAACCTGATAGATAATGTAAGCAACGAAGTGGCGGATTGCTTCCATGTCGCCGGTCTGACGGCTCATCAGGTCGCCTGTTTTTTTCTTGCTGTAAAAGGCGAAGTCCTCTGTCAGAAGGCGGCGGTAAACAACGTCCCGCATGTCGTAGAGCACGCCCTGCGAGCATACCTCGAAAATAACCTGATAAAAGAAACGCAGGGCACCGCGGACCAGCGTAACTAAAAGCAGGATGAGAACAAGCTTCCAAAGCAGGTCATACTGACCGCCCTGAATGACATCATCTACGATCATACCGGAAACGTAAGGGTTTACGATGGCGAGAGCGGAAATGAAAGTCGTCAGGATCAGGCCGCCCAGAAGCTTGAAGCGGTACTTTCTGAGAAATCCCCAGAACCATTTCATTGGTGTCATATTTCCTTTTTTCCTCCCTTAAAAAAGTATCCATGGGCTTTGATAGATCATGGATAAAAAAAGTGTATCGCAAAATATTTTATTTGGAATGTACAATCTTGCAGGTTTCATGTAAAATGTTGTTAAATGGTAACTGTTCGGTAGGTCTGCGCATAACTGCGAGGAAACTGAACAGTTACATTAAATGTTTTTGTGGGATGTTGCAGGAAAATAAAAGATAAATTTCAGGCATCCGGGAAGGAAGCTGGTGGATATGGAACGGGAAAACACGGTATTTCAGGATGAGTTAAATCCGACCTTCTTGTTTATGTGGAAGGGAACACGTGTGGAGGATGAGCCGAACTATCACTGCCATGAGCATCTGGAGCTGTGTTATATCCAATCCGGGACAGGAAAGCACAGAATCGGCGATACTATATATGAAGTAAAAGAGGGTGACCTGCTGGTCATCAATGAAGGAGTCTATCATCAAAGCCTGGCGGGAGAGCATAAAACGCCGGTTGCGGAATTTTACGTGGGGCTGACAGATTTAAATCTGGCGGGGCTTGGGCGCAACCACTTTCCACTACCGGGGAATTGCCCGGTATTTCGTACGGAGGGAGAGCTGCAGCGTAAGCTTTCCAAGCTCTGTATGGCAATGGAGGCAGAGCAGGAGCTTTGCCGGATCGGGCGCTATTATATGATGAAGACGTATGCCATGCAAATGCTTCTTTTGCTGCTGCGGGAAGAAGAAGAGACCGGTAAGCCGCAGAAGGCAGGCGGATGCTCCTTTGAATCCGCGAACCGGAAATATCTCGTGGAGAAGATCACGGATTACTTTGAGGATCATTATGCAGAGAAAATCTCTCTTGACCGGATCGCCGGCAATATGTATCTGAGCACCTTTTATGTGTCCAGGATTTTCAAGGCGGAAAC
>ULPZ01051184.1_pt1 | contig 14755 bp, 23 predicted proteins | sample 1953991 | NCBI WGS metagenome assembly ULPZ01 (sample SAMEA4835642, study PRJEB28245) | human gut metagenome | biome: gut microbiome; material: fecal sample | place: Denmark | collected 2008
TCCTCCGCTGGAGAGGGCCATCCTATGCACGAAATACCATGAAGGCTGGCATGGGGAGAAAAAGCACTGGCCCTATGTGGGCTGGGGGCACCGTGTGCTCCCCGGAGAGCGGTTTACCAACGGCATCACCCGGGCGCAGGGCGACTCCATCCTGCGGGCGGACCTGATGAAGCTGTGCCGCCTGTTCCGCCGGTTCGGGCGTGATTCGACGCTGCTTTCGTGCCTTGCCTACCAGGTGGGCCCGTACCGGCTTTTAGGCAGCAAGTCCATCCCCAAAAGCAAACTCATACAAAAGCTGGAGGCCGGCGACCGGGACATCTATGAGGAATACATTTCCTTCCGGTGCTACAAAGGCAGGGTAATTCCGAGCATTGAGAAAAGAAGGAAGGTGGAATACATGCTGCTCTTTGAGGAATAAGCGCGTCACAGAAACCTTTCTCCGGCAAGGGCACCGGGAGCCATATCCGCCAAGGTGCCTTCATTTCTTTTTCAAGTCAAAATACAGCAGGCGGGTTTTCGGATGCCCGTTTTGCGGAATATCATAGTATCGCTTTTCTATCTCCTCTCTCTTGCATAGGGGGACAAAGCCATTTTCCTCATAACAGCGAAGCACCTTGTCCCCGTTGCAGGCGTCCACCACGATAAAGCGGCATTGTGAAAGAGAGGATAAAGGACGGGCCGAATAAGGACAGGACGAAATAAAAACAGATACAGTAGTATTATATTGCCATTTATTTGTATATTTGCAGGTGAATAGCAATATATGACTATATGGACAATCTTTCATACACCACCAACCAGGACATCATCGCCCTCCTTTGCCAGCGCCTGAAGGAGTACCGTCTTGCCGCCCGTATCAGCCAAAGGGAGATGGCGGAGAAGTCCGGGGTAAGCCTGACCACCATCAGCCATCTCGAACAGGGGATGAGCCGGAACATCACGCTCAACAACTTCATCTCGCTCCTGCGCGTGCTGGGGCTGGAACAGCGTTTGTCCGACCTGCTGCCCGAACTGCCCGTGCCCCCGATGGCACTGAAACAGATGAACAAGTACATACCCAAACGAGTAAGGAGGAGCAGCCATGATACGGAATCTTGACGTTTTCCTTTGGGGCCGTAAAGTGGGTTCGCTGGTGGCCTACAAGGAGAGGTACACGGAAAAGCACTGTTTCTATTTTGACCGTGACTTTCTCGGCAGCGGATATGACATCGCCCCCCTGCGGGCCTCCATCCACAGCGTTTCCGTGAGGAACGGTCTGCCCGTGTACGGTGAGGACGGCAAGCTCTTCGGCGGGCTTCCGTCGTTCATCGCGGATTCACTGCCGGACCACTGGGGCAACAAGGTGTTCAACGAATGGGCGAAGACGCGCGGTATCAGCGCAAGGAACCTGTCCGTCCTCGACCGTCTGGCCTATATCGGCAGAAGAGGCATGGGTGCATTGGAGTTCCTTCCTCCGGCCGCCGAGGATATGGAGGAGCCCTTCAAAGTGGAGATAGCCGACCTTTACAGGCTGGCGCAGTCCGCATTGGACGAGGCAAAGAGCTTCAGGGCCGAGATACAGCCCGACTTCCTGATAGAGAGCCTGTTCAAAGTGGGCACATCCGCCGGAGGACGCAGGCCCAAGGCCATCATCAACCTGAACCCGGAGACAGGCGAATGCTATTCCGGCCAGGTCGCCGCGCCCGCACCCGGATATGTCCCCATGATCATCAAGTTCGACGAACATTCGGATATTCCCACCACACGCATCGAGTACAGCTATTACCTCATGGCGAAAGATGCCGGACTGAACATGATGCCGTCGCGCCTCGTGGAAGGAGGACCGGCCGCCCATTTCCTGACAGAGCGGTTCGACCGCAGGGAAGGGAAAAAGGTGCATGTGCAGACCCTGGCCGCCATGAACCCTGACGCGGACAGTTACGAAAGCCTGTTCGACACGGCGTGCCGGATCGGCATCCTGCCGGCCGAGCTCAAGCAGCTGTTTCTCCTGACTGTGATGAACGTAATAGGAGGAAACGTGGACGACCATAACAAGAACTTCAGTTTCCTGATGGAAGACGACGGCGTGTGGCATACCGCCCCGGCCTACGATTTCACCTTCTCTGTGGATCCGTCCGCTCCGGGCTATGTAAACCGGCACAGCATGACCGTATGCAACAGGAACTGCGACATCGGGCGCGGCGACCTGCTCGAACTGGCCAAACGCTACAACATCAAGGGGGCCGATGCTCTCATAGAAAAAGCCGTCGGCGTTGTCTCCCGCTATGAAGACTATGCACGGCAGGCAGGGATAGACGGATACTGGCTGCAGAAAATAAAAGAGGAAACAGCCTACCGGATAGAAAACATGCGTGAAACGACACGGAACTGAGACACGGACAAATAGCGATGTCATGCGCATCATGTCAAACATTAACGGTTAAATAAAATGGAAAAGGAATTTGTAATAGGAGCCTGGATTTATGGATTAGCCATTATTTCCAACGCAAACTTTATAAGAATAAAGAAACAGCATAAAATAAGGGCCAAAAAGATGCTGACTTACTTTGCAAAGCATAACGAAACGGGAATGGATTTTATACGTCAAGGGGCCATAATTCCTATTGGGAATATCAATAATTACAACTATACCATATTTTGTGGAAACAAGGGCGACAACAGATATTCGGATAACTGGAATGCAGTCAAGCGACTCGGAAGTTTCAATCTGTCCATAGACGAGGATAATTGTTTCTGGGTTATGCAGATAAATGAATTGGAGGATTGGAGCGATGACAAACTTATCGACCATGACTTTCTTACTAAGGAAGTTTACGTCAGTAACAAATTGACAGAAGTCTATAGGGCTGTAAAAGTACCTTTTAGTAAAGGCATGTATTCCATAACCATATATGGCTTAAAAAGGAAAAATCCGAGTCCGGGCAATATTGGAGAAAAAAACAATTATGGTTTTTATTTTGAATTAGAGCCTACGGATACTTTAAGCTCGATGGAAGACCCGACAGAAACAGATTTTAAGTGTTATGATTGAATATAAATGAAGCATAACTGGCGGCTGAACATTCCTATGAGGTCGGTTGGCTGCCATACATTAGCTGTAATTAATATGACAGAAATTTATAACATAAATGATCTTGATGAACTATCCATTTTTTTAAGAGGGATGGATAAGGAGCAAGCACGAATTTGGCTTTTGAACCAATTTGATAATCTCTATCATTATAAGAATATAAAAGAATGGAATGAGCTTGTTAGGATTTGTGAAGTTCTAAGGATTATCGGATGGGGAGACAGAGAGCCGTTGGAAGCTAAAGTTGAACGCTGGATAAACGGTAGTTTCTATACTTCGTTAATGAACAAGTATTTTGAAGTAAAATCAGAACAAGGTTGGAGAAAACTGAAAGATTCATATGTTCTGGAAAATGGTGATGATATGACTTACTATAGTGGTTATAAATTTCAATCACAGCGTAACCTATTGCCTAAATCTCCATTCAGGTGGATTAAATCAGCTAATTATCAGAAGTCAGTACAACCTTTATATGATAGTCTTGATTCCTTAAAAGAAATGATGATACATGAACTTCAACCTGAGAAATATGGGGAAAAATTCTCTTACATAGGCATCTATATGTCATTCAGTAACCATGATGATGAATATGTAACCGTAAGGTCTGAATACTTCCATTCAGAAGATGATGTTCCCAAAGGATTTGAAGGTAAATACTATATCCGCCCCAAATATAAATTTGGACGCATAGTAAATCAGAACGGAACATATCACATAAAGGTTGAACGGTATTTCAGCCGTAAATTTGGAGAATTGCCATTGTGTGAACAAAAGAAAATTGTCTCCACTGATTTTTTATATTATATGCAATATGTTTCTGATAAACTTCGGAAAAAGAAAATTGAATATAATTCTAATTTATTGAAAAGTGATTTAGAAAGAATTTTAACTAAATGGATGAATAGCTGACAGGAAAGAAAAGGTTTTTGATGCCTTGTTTTCATCAAATTCGAATTGCCTAATCCAATAATCAAGACATACGGGAATACGCTGACTGTGTTCCCAATAATGAAGACGAGGAAGATTTGAAAGAATCGTCATTAGCTCTTTTGGACTGGTATAACAAAAAGGATATTCAGAAGGAATAGCATTACATCTATGTAGACACAGTATTAGCAACTAATATATGGCTTAACCTCCCTTGAAAGGGCGGTTAGGCAACAAACATAATCAGTACAGAGATGGATGAATTTATAAATAAAATAGAGGATATATTAACGCAGCTTTCTGAGCTTGAAGAAAAGTACGACTTTTCTTTGGCGGATAAATATCAGGGAAATGTTTTTCCTGCCCAAATGACGTTGGCTGTGAAGATGGAAAACCTGGTGCATCAAATAACACATGAGATGTGTTCAACAATCGCTTTCCTAAAAGAAGATATTATGGAGTTGCACCGATATATTGAGTTTAGGAAGAAATATGCAATACTATCTGAATGTGAACTGCTGTTCCTGATTGATGATATTGGTGGAAATATGAATATGAAAAAAAGTATTAATGATAAAGCTATTGCGTCGAATTGGCTGGATATGAGGCAAACAATATTGAAAGACTGGAAAAGCGATTTTGGCAATGTGTCATTTGAAAAAATAAATTCTAAACTTGATGTATCCTCAATCGTCTCCAATGGGGATTGACTGCCAAACATTCCTCGCCTGTAAAAGAAGCGGATAAAAGTATGGAAAAGCGGCATTCTTATGTCTGTTCGGGTCGGCGGATCGTCAGAGTGAGATTAAGACCGGCAGCATCTTTTTGCCCCACAAATACACCGACAGGAGGAAGAATGCGAAAGCCGACAGGATATACAACAGCGAGAGTATGCCCCAGAGCATCTTACGGGGTTCCGCTTCTACCTCTTTCCTTATGCGATCAAACGCACCGCCTTTGCATAGGGAACGGTTACGGATGCATCCAAAAATGAACGCTCCAGCGAGAAAAAGAATTGCATACAAAAATTCATATTGGGGGACTAAATGATAACCGGTAAAGGCATCGACAAGATTTATTATTCCCCAATAAAACAGACAGTCAAGCAACACTACAAACAGCATTGCAGCAAAATCGTCCGCACCGCATTTCCCGATTACCCTGCGGCGAATCTTAAAGAACTGTATATAGGTATATTTCCAGACATTCATATTATCCGGCATTAAAGGCTATCATCAAGAGTCCATCCACATCTGCCGGGATGTCGGCCATACAAAAAGACAGCAAATCCCCTATATCAACCAAGACCGGCAGTATCTTTTTGCCCCACAAATACACTGACAGCGCAAAGAATGCGAAAGCCGACAGGATATACAGCAGCGAGAGTATGCCCCAGAGCATCTTCCGGGGTTCCGCTTCTACCTCTTTCCTTATGCGATCGAACGCACCGCCCTTACACATAGAACGGTTACGGATGCCCCCGATAATGAACGCCCCGCCGAGAAAAAGAATTATTTCCAGTAGTTTGTGTTCGGGAAGCAAATGATAGCCGGTAAAGTCATCGGCAAGAACTACGATTCCCAAATAAAACAGACAGTCAAGCAACACTACAAACAGCATGGCCGCAAAATCGTCCGCGCCGCATTCCCCGATTACCTTGCGGCGAATCTTGAAGAACTGTATATAGGTATATTTCCAGACATTCATATCATCCAGCATTAAAGGTTATTACCGTTGTTACAAGGGTTCTAAAAATCTCAGCCCATTTTTGCCAACATAGCAGCAAAACAAGAAAAAGAGAGCCACAAATATAATATACAGGATGGACAAAATTCCCCAGAGCATTTTACGAGGCTCCGCTTCTACCTCTTTCCTTATGCGCTCGAACGCACCGCCTTTGCACATGGAACGGTTGCGAAGCCATCCAATGGTTAGCGTCCCTAATGCATAAAGAGTTAAAAAAAAAGGTTCGTATTTCTTTAATAATACATTATCCACCAATCTGTCGATAAGTATCAGTATTCCAAAATACAGGAACATATCAAGAAATGCCACAAACAGCATTACAGCAAAATCTTCTCCCAGCGTTTCTCCCAACAGCCATCGCCGGAATTTGAAGAACTTGATATATATGTATTTCCAGACGTTCATATCAATATCAATTCACTAACGATACCGACTTTAAAAATGTCGCCCAGGTCAGAATGAAATAGCAAAATGCCCATAAACTTCCCCAACTTCGTCGTCTCTTGGATTTTGCCGCATACTCCTGAATCATATTTGAGAACTTTTCCTTGGCGAAATATCTCTTATATACAAAAGCAATGAATGGAGCCATTATGATGATTATACAAATCCAGGAAGTCAGCTCGTATCTTGTCGTTACCGGTATATATGCGAGCACATCAATGGACGTGTAATAATTGAGAAAATTCAGTAAAGTAAGTACATTCGCAAACAGGCATACTGAAACAACCATCACTGAATCCATCTTCCTGTTATCATCTTTTCTTTTTTGAGCGCGTCTCAGTTTGTAGAAAAAACGATATATCCAATATACTATTTCTTTCAACATAAGCTCTACGTTTTAGTGTCCTTCAGTTTGTTCCTTATACTTCGGAGAATCGACGGTTAAAGGCTCCAATATCTTCCTTACCTTTTGCACTGCCTCTTTTCCGTCATGGAACAGGCTGCACCACACGATGACCAGTTTCCTTTCCTCTGTGAACACAAGGCATTGTTCCGGGGATTCCGGCGCCCATTTCAAGGCGTAGTATTCTTTCTTCCCAATGGCATTCAAACAGCGATTGAAATCCGGGTTATCGGACGACAGAATGTCCACCGTTATCGGGGTGTTTCCTCCCTGCAGGGAATCCGTTCCGGGCATGTCAAGGTAATATCGGACATTGCTGTAGCCGGTTTCCTTTGCCATTTGTTCCGCTTCTCCGCATCCGTTCAGGGAGGATGCCAGCTCTGCCAGGACAGGCCGTATCATGTTTTCATGGATGCCTGCGCATTGCTCTTTATCTGCATCGTCTGTTATTATGATGGAATCACCCGTATAAGTGTACCGTATGCTCTGCAGCAGCCAGTAATCCGGCAGCCTGTTCCCGTTCCGGTCGATATAATACCATCCGTCGCTTTCCCAACAGTGATACTCTCCGCCGGAACCGGGCACCTCTTTCCGTTGGCCGGAATCCGTTACCTTTGCCCTGCCTTCCTCAAAGGGATAGCCGAAAGCAAAACGGGGGCGGATGACCGCCTTTCCCTCCTTGTCGGCATAGCCGATGCGTCCTTTCCTGTCCACGATACGGTACAGCCCCTCACTGGGATAATCGTCACCGTTGTCGTATTGGAAGGCCGTGTAATGCCGTGCGCAGCCGCAGCCGCACAGAATCATGGCGACACACAGGAATATTATGTTTCCCTTTGTTTTCAGCCCGTATTTCCGTTGTCCCTTCTCCATATACGTCAGTAAAGTATCGGTCAGTTGTCGTGCTCCAACCGGATGTACCAGTCTCCCTTAATCCGTTTGTACAGCGTGGTGTCGTTGTATGTCCTGCGGTATATTCCGTTCAAATCTCCGTGTTCCGTAACCTGATACGCGGGGTTGTTTTTCAGCCCCGGGTCATACACGAAGTCTTTGCTTGTTCCGCCTATCGAGTAACCATGCGAGAAGTACGGTATGGTGAAACTTGTGTGCGTCGTGTCGTATCCGTTCCAGCCGGATTCTTTCATTGCTTCCTTCCCGAAGTAGAACACCCGCTCGCAAGAGATTGCCTCCAGCAGCGAGTCCAGTGTATGCCGGTCTTCCATAGAGACGCCCTTTAGACAGGCGGTGTCCTGCATGTCGTATGGCGGATAGTAATCCCCATAGGGACAGCGGGCGATGACCTCCCGGATTCCGTCGAACGCCGTTTCGTGCGCGAGGAAGTGCCGTGTCATCTCTGCATCGGACGGCGGCATGGGTGGATTACCGCACCCTGCCATAAGTAGTACCGCCGACAGCATAAAAACCGATATGTATTTTTGTATTCTTCGTTTCATCTGCATACAAAATTATAAAAACGCTTCTCATTCCTACCGTAAAAGCCGGAAAAACTGTAATTTTACCGTCGGTGTACTATTAATGAGCATCAGCTTCCACAACTATCGTGATATGACTGTCCGCCAAGAGCATAAATTTCAAAGTTACCCCGATTCATTAAAAATGGTATGTTGATAAAGTCAAAGAGGATAATCAGTATTCCAAGATTCTGTAAAATCTTCAAGCCTAATATCAATGTGTTCCAAATGCATATCTAAAGATGGAAGGTCTTTAAGGTATATGAATTTTGAAAACAAATGCCTTCCTATCACATCATAATCGTTTTCCATATCTTCTATTGAAAAACTTTCTTTTCTAATCTTAAAAGAATATTTTGGATCTTCACTTTGCATTATAACAAGCCAAGTTCTATACCCTTCTTTAACAGGATTTATTTCATATACCAATGAATTGTTATTATGTAAATAATTAGTCAATTTGATTTTTCTTTTATTATCCATATAATTCTCATTTAGGGACGAAGGTTCATATTTTTTTAGGGATAACATATCTATCTTTTGACCCAGTACTTAAACGCTTCAGATTATTTAAGTCTGAAATGTATAATAACTCATTAAATGTTTTTCCAACGGGTGGTATGCATGTCGATAAATCACAATCTTCAAACCCGACGTAATCACCGAATATTGATTCGGAAAAATCAACATAATCTACAGGCTTTATTTCTTTTTTTATTTCATGATATATTCCATTGAATGTAACATCCTCTAATTTACCTATAAATTTGCATCTTAAAAAAGAAGCATCATTAAAATTAATATTCTTCATCTTGCATTTTTTAAAAATGCAATCTATGAAATCAGGAGAGAAAAAATGTTGACCTCTAAAATCACATTTATTAAATACACATCTATCAAATGTACCACTTTCTGCTCCAATAGACATATCTCTTAAATCAACGTCTTTAAATTCGCATTCTATAAAGTTACAATTCCATAAACCTATATGGTTAGTATTACAATGATAGAATAGACATTGTTGAAATGTTACTCCCTCAAATGAAGCGTTTTCAAAATGAGTGTCAGTAAAATTGTAACATTCAAAAAGCATATTGTTGTATTTTGTGTACTCCTTCCATGAGTAAGATACAAATTTATCATTCATATTTTCATGTTATTATATTAGCCAAAATGTTATAATAGGGTTCTTAATTCTGTTATCAATTTCTGCATTAAATCCTCGGATTTTTAGTACCCCAAATCTATTATCTTACCTACTGCTTGACCTATAATATCTATGTAGGATTTGGCATCAACAACTTGTAGGTTTTTATTGGATGCTTTGCCTCCTAATGCCAATGCAGGAACATAACCGTAGCACTGACCATATTCTAATGCAGGTAATTTATCTTTGATGTCTAAATAGGGTTTTCCTCTATAAAAGTTCAATAAATCAAATTCAGAATTAACTTTTATATTTAAATATACCCTAAGTTTACTCCCTATGATGTTTTTTTTAAGATGTCTTATATCAACAAAAGCAGCCCTATTTCCCTCGTCAGGAGCAATAGTCCAGTTATCGTTTCCTTCCCATAAGAGCAAGTCGCCTAATGCGGTAATTCCCCAAATAATCGTTGGTTCCAGTAACTTATCAATATAATCAAATGCAAAATCATATTCTTGTGGATTTACAATTTGCAAGTAACCGTCCTCATATAGTCCAAAACCCATATTTTTCCAAATCCAAATGAGCTCTTCGGGAAATTGACCCTTAAATAGATTCGAATACTTGTTTATAGTTTCTTCCGGAACTGTTGCTTGTTTCTTGTAGTTGTACTTATTTCTATCTATAAATCTACTTAAAGTTTCCATGTTCTTTTGTTTAAAATCAAAATAAATCACATTCATATCTCCATGTCACGAAGTTTTCCGGATTCTCCGCGCTTGTATTCCTTGTATCCACTTTCGTTCGTGACAATCTTCGACCTGTCCGCCTCTCGGATGTCCCATTCGAACAGCATCATCTCCGCATCGGACGGCGGCATGGGAGGATCACTGCACCCTACCATAAATAATACCGCCGACAGCATAAAAACCGATATGTATTTTTGTATTCTACGTTTCATCTGCATACAAAATTATAAAAACGCTTCTCATTCCTGCCGTTAAAGCCGGAAAAACTGTACAAATACAGTCGTTTTTACCGTCACTTTGCGGATATGCCGTGTCTGTCCGGTTCTGCATGGCCTGTGGTGGGTGAAACCTTTTGCAGCGGCCACCGGCCGTCGTGTCGTCGTCCGGACATGCGCTACTGTCACGCTGAAAAAAAAGGACATTCCGTCCGTAGGGAAGGACTGTCTCTCAAAAAATATTTGAAATCACAAAATAAAATCGGGGTTTTTATCGTTATTAAGAAATTAAATCCATACTTTTGTATGGGATTGACTATAATAAAATGGACTATGATGGCACCAAATGGAATTGCAGGCAGTTATTTCTTATAGACGATACAGCCTGCGCTGCCATTCCTAAACGGAATGACGGAAAGGGTTTCATGCGTCCCTACATCCTGTCCCAGTCCGGTTATCCCCGACCACCGATTACCCATCATCAAAGAAACAACATTCCTCCTTGTCCGTGTGAGCAAAGCGGAAAGAAAGCCATGTCCGGCGGTATTCATTCAACGGGTTTCCCGTGTCCGAATGCCGCCGGATTTTGTTTGTACCCTGGCAGAAAGGGAAGCGTGACGGAAGTAGCCGGGTATTGTCCAACGAAAAAAACAGGAAGGATATGAAAACAAAAATCATACTGGCAGGCATCCTTTTCCTGCTGGGCGGCAGCAGCTTCGCACAGCGGATTGTAGAGTACGGCGACTTGCGTACCCTTACGGATGCGGAACATGGAACGGTCGTCCATTACCTGAAAGACGGCAAGCGTCCGCTATCGGGCGAATACCGCATCCTGCGGGGACCGGACGAAGAATGCGTACACTTCTCCAAGGGGGTCAAGCAGGGCGAGTACAGGCGTTACCGTGACGGCGTGCTGCGGGAAAAGGGCGCGTATGCCGACGGCAAGCGGCACGGCCTGTTCGTCACCTACTACCAGGACGGGAAGACCCCGCAGCGCGAGGCTCCCATGCAGCATGGGAAAATAGAAGGCACGGTACGGACCTGGTTCGCCGACGGCAAGCCCGACATGATACAGGAATACAGGGAGGGCAAGAAAAACGGTAAGGAACAACGCTTCGCTCCCCAAACCGGCCGACTGATTTATGAGGTCAGCTATATAGATGACCAAAAAGAGGGAAAGCAATGGGAGCTTAACGAGGACACCGCCGAGGGATGGCGCAGCGAAACCGTCAGCCACTATAAGAACGGCGAACTTGACGGCCCCTACGAATACACGGCCCACAAGCACGGCAAGCTGTATCTTCATGAGTCGGGCGCATATAAGTCCGGCTACAAGCACGGCGTGTGGAAAAAGACCGACGATGACGGCATCGTCACCCAAGGTGAATACACGGACGGACGCGAGACGGGACATTGGGTGCGCTACCATAGCACGAGCGGAGAGATCCTGAACGAGTGGGACAAATAGAACTGACAAACATGGAAATATATCAGAATAAACCCCGAATGAAACTTTCGCCGACCGTCCGATACGGCAGAAAGTTCATCGAAGTCACCTTCGACCACGACGGCCTGCGCCTGCCGCTGTCGAAGGAGGAAGGCGTGCAGCTTGTCGGCGGCAGGGCTTATCTGCCGGAAGAGAACTTCGTGCTTGCGGAATTTTTTGACCGCTATGTGAAAATGGCGTTCATCGACTACTCCGCCATAAAGGGCTACACGCCCCGGAAAGAGGAGGACAGCCGTCCGCCACTGCCCGAAGGCTATCTGGAGAAGCTCCAGCAAGTGCGTTACAGCGATCACACGGTACGGGTATATACCAGTTACTTCCGGGATTTTCAGGAGCATTTCAGGGGGCGGGATGTAAAGTCCATTACCTCCGAAGACATAAACGGCTACCTGTTGCATCTCATCCATGAAAGGAACATATCCTCGTGCCAGCAGAACCAGCGCATCAACGCCATCAAGTTCTACTACGAGAAAGTGCTCGGACAGGAACGGCGGTGCTACAAGTTGAACCGTGCCAAGCGCGAGAAGACCCTGCCCGACGTACTGAGCAAGGAGGAAATCAAGCGGATACTCGATGTGGCGGCGAAAGACCTGCGCTTCATCTGCATCTTCTCCATCCTCTACTCCGCCGGTCTGCGCATCAGCGAACTGCTGGAACTGAAGCCGGGAGACATCAATGAATCCCGGAATCTGATACGGGTGCGGCAGGGCAAGGGCAAGAAAGACCGCTACACGCTGCTGTCGAGGCCGCTGATGAAGAAGCTGACGGAATACAACCGTCTGTATAAGCCCAAAGTGTGGCTCTTCGAGCGCAGGCCGGGCGAACCCTTCACGGAAAGCATCGTGTCGAAACGGCTGAAGGCCGCCGCGCAGGAGGCGGGCATCACGAAACGGATTTATCCGCACCTGCTGCGCCACTCCTTTGCCACGCATCTGCTGGAGCAAGGGACGGACATCAAGATTGTGAAGGAGCTGATGGGACATAAGAACATCAAGACTACGGAAATGTATGTCCACATCGCCGACACCTATAAGAGCAATATCAAGAGCCCGTTGGACGACCTGTTGATGGAGGAAGACGAGGTTTGATACTTAAAGAAAATAACAGCGGATTCCGCTGATAGTATAACGTTACTAACATAAATTAATGAATATGATTATAAGATGTCCAAATTGTCAGAAGACTTTTAATGCAAATTATGAACAGAAATCGTTAGTTGAATCTGCTATAAAAAAGAATATGAGATTAGTTTTCATAAAGTGCCCTGAATGCTATCAAAATGTTCCAATAAATCCAAGTGATTTGTTATCGAAAGTACCCCAAAAAGATGCAGATAAGAAAGATAATAATCAAGAGGTAATAGAATGCCCCATCTGCCATGATGGAGTTGTTTGCTATATTGATGATAAAGATGAACAATTTTGGGGGTGTGGCGAATGTGGGAATATATGGAAAACTAAAGACGATTTGGAAAAAGATATTAACAAAATAAGTGTTAGTAACATACAGATAAACCTCCCTTAAAAGTCGGTTATCTGCCAAACATTATGCACCTATAAAAAATAAATACAATGGATAATATGTTTCAGAAATTGCTTGATGACATAAAAAGGTCATCCAAAACAATAAAAGTCTTGCCATGTGACGACATCGCAAAGCAGGCATTAAAGGAGAAATACAAGATGAATAGCGAAAGCCTGCTTGCGGCAATCCTTGATAATACCGGGGGTATCGTCATAGATAATTGGATAAGATTATATGGAGCGGGAGAAGTGAACTTCGTTATGAGGAACAGTTTGTTTCCATTCAACGAGATAGTAATCGGCGAGGATATATTGGGCGGATTATTCATTTGCTTGAACAACGGCAATATTGGATATTTTGCTCCCGATTGTTTGGAACTGGAAGATATGGACATTAAGTTGGGGCAATTTGTGTATTGGTGTTTGCATGGTGATACAGATACTTTTTATTCAGATTATCGCTGGCAAGGTTGGCAAAAAGACACTTCTGCCTTAAACAACAATGAAGGCGTTGCCTTTTATCCTTTTTTATGGGCAGACGCAGAAAGTCTGGAAAGTAGGAGTCGAACAGTCGTACCTATGGATGAAATCATCAAATTGGAGTTCGACTTTTTAGAGCAAGCCTCAAACAATATGGAAGAATAGGTGCATAACAAACGGATAAATCTCCCATAACGGTCGATTATCCGCCAAACATTAGCCACCGAGCATTAATAAAAAGATAAGAATATGGGTTTAAATAAAGTATATGGAATCAAGCCGGAAGAAAATACCTGTTCCGATTTAGTTCCAATGTCTTATTTCTATTTTATAATGAAAAATATAGAAGAAATAAAGACACTTATGTCAGATGAGAAATATGAAGATGGCAGGCAGCCATTATTAGTCCACCTTGATGTCTTAGTTATGTTTGTTAAAAGATACCCCAATACAGCATCAATGTGTTTAAGTAAAATAAAAAGGAAGCAAATAAAAAAGGTATTTGAAGAGTGGTGGATACGAAATGAAAAAAAATACCATCCAAATATCGTATTGGTATCAGAGAAAATGCAGATAATTTGTTCAGTGAATTAATGAATGTTGAAACATGGGAAAAATCGGAATAACAAATTACAAAGAATTTGATGAAATAATAAAACCTTTTTTCTGGGTTGATCATGGAACTACAGCTTCGGTATGTCTTAACATTGGAGGATATAAGGATGAAATATTTCAATCGAGAGAAGATGAAGGGTTTGAAGGAGGAGGCTATGATTGGGAGGCATTGGCTCGTGTATTTATTACGGAACAAGTCCCAGAATTAAAAAAAATTGTCAGCTTTGATTCTGAGGGAAGTATGTTTTGCGCTTACTCTGAAAATAAAAATGCGTTGAAGGATTTTATCTTGAGATTTAAGGATGCGTGCGAGAATGAAAAATTGATTTTGGATTTATTCTCTCGTGCAGAATTAGATTGAGCAAGGTGGCTAACAAGTGGCTCAACCTCCCCTGAAAGGTCGGTTAGCCACTAAACATTATCCGCAATAGTAAAACAATTAAAAATTAAAAGATTA
>ULPZ01018735.1_pt1 | contig 14745 bp, 9 predicted proteins | sample 1953991 | NCBI WGS metagenome assembly ULPZ01 (sample SAMEA4835642, study PRJEB28245) | human gut metagenome | biome: gut microbiome; material: fecal sample | place: Denmark | collected 2008
CCGAGACTGGTCAGCCTCAAATTTTACCGAATCATTGTAATGAAACATATTCAAAAAATAATTGCATCAGGTTACTTGTTAGTTATATTGTTGATTGGTTTCATAGTATATATTTGGCATAACGAGTGGCAAGAAGTAGAGGCGTTGGAATACGACAACCGCCAAATTGACGAGTTACGGAAAGAGGTAAACGATGTGCATATTCGCCTAATAGAGTTTTCCCTATTAGGTGAAACGATATTGGAATGGGATGATGAAGATTTGGAACATTACCATACCCGGCGTATGGTAATGGATAGTCTATTGTGCCGTTTCAAAGCGATTTATCCGGCAGAGCGTATTGACAGCGTGCGTCATCTCCTCGAAGATAAGGAACGACAGATACGTCAAATCGTTCAGATATTTGAACAACAACAAGCCTTCAACGAAAAGATAAACCGTCAAGTACCCGTAATCGTACAGAAGAGTACCCAAGATCAACCCAAGAAACCGAAACGAAAAGGATTCTTAGGCATCTTCGGCAAAAAAGAGGAAACAAAGCCTACCATGACCACCATGATGTTCCGTTCTTTTAACCAAAATATAATAACTGAACAACAGGATCAAAGCCGTCGTTTGTCTGAATACGCAGATAGCCTTGCGGCACGAAATACGGAACTTAACCATCAGTTAAAAGGTCTGATTCGCCAAATAGACAAGAAAGTACAAGCAGACTTACAGAAACGAGAAGCAGAAATTGCCGCCATGCGGGAACGGTCGTTCTTTCAGATTGGCGGCTTGACAGGGTTCGTCCTTCTTCTGTTAATCATTTCATATATTATCATCCATCGAAATGCGAACCGCATCAAGCGATATAAACAGGAAACGACAGATTTAATCGGACAACTTCAACAGTTTATAGAACAGAACAAAGTTCTGATAACCTCTCGCAAGAAAGCGGTACATACCATCACCCATGAACTTCGTACACCACTAACCGCAATTATCGGTTATGCCGGGTTGATACAGAAAGATTGTAACACGGACAAACTCAAAGTGTATGTTCAAAACATTCAGCAATCCTCCGATCGTATGCGTGAAATGCTCAACACATTGCTTGATTTTTTCCGTTTGGACAACGGCAAGGAACAGCCTGTCATTTCCCTATGCGGTATTTCAACAATCACGCACATTCTTGAAACGGAATTTATGCCAATCGCCATGAATAAGGGGCTGGTTCTTACCGTAACGAACCGCACGGATGCCGTTATCTTGACCAATAAGGAACGTATCCTGCAAATCGGTAATAATCTGCTGTCAAACGCCATCAAGTTTACCGAGAGCGGTAGTGTATCTCTGACAACAGACTACAATAACGGTGTCCTGAACCTTATTGTCGAAGATACGGGTACGGGCATGACCGAAGAGGAACAGCAACGGGTGTTCGGCGCGTTTGAACGTCTGTCAAACGCCGCCACAAAAGACGGTTTCGGTCTGGGACTTTCCATTGTTCAGCGTATTGTGGCAATGCTCAACGGAACTATCCGATTGGAAAGCGAGAAAGGTATGGGGAGCCGTTTTACGGTAAGAATACCCGCACAGCTTGCCGAAGAACTGCCGGAGGAGAAGATAAATCAAACACGGATTAATCACAACCATAGATTCCATGACGTGATCGCCATCGACAATGACGAGGTGCTTCTTCTGATGTTAAAAGAAATGTATGCCCAAGAGGAAATACATTGCGATACCTGTACCGACGGTGCGGAACTGATAGAACTGATACGAAAAAAGGAATACAGCCTGCTTCTGACGGATCTGAATATGCCGGATATAAACGGTTTCGAGTTACTGGAACTGTTGCGTTCGTCCAACGTAGGCAATTCAAAGACTATCCCGGTAGTCGTGACAACCGCTTCTAGCAGTTGCAGCAAGGAGGAACTTATAGAACGGGGTTTCTCCGATTGCCTGCTCAAACCGTTCTCCATATCGGAACTGATGGAGGTTTCAGACAAATGCGCCATGAAAGGCTGCCGGAATGAAAAACCGGACTTCTCCACTCTGTTGTCATACGGCAATGAATCCGTCATGCTGGAGAAACTGATAACGGAAACCGAAAAGGAAATGCAGGCGGTCAGGGATGCGGAAAGGCATAAAGACCTCCAAGAACTGGATGCCCTTACTCATCACCTGCGAAGCTCGTGGGAGATACTCCGCACTGACCGGCCGTTACGGGAAATTTACAGGCTGCTTCACGGAGAAAGCACGCCCGACGGTGAGGCAATCCGCAAAGCCGTGACTGCCGTACTGAATATGGGCGTGGAGATTATCCGATTGGCAAAGGAGGAAAGGAGAAAATATAATAATGGATAAGACAAAAATCATCGTGGTGGAGGATAACATCGTGTATTGCGAGTTTGTCTGCAACCTGCTGGCACGGGAGGGATTCCGTACTGTGCAGGCTTTCCATCTATCAACAGCAAAGAAACTTCTGCAACAAGCGACAGAAAATGACATCATAATTTCAGACTTGCGTTTGCCTGAAGGCGATGGCATCGACTTGTTGCGCTGGATGCGCAAGGAAGGGATGATGCAACCGTTCATCATAATGACCGATTATGCCGAAGTGCATACGGCAGTGGAAAGCATGAAACTCGGTTCGCTGGACTACATACCCAAGCAGCTTGTGGAGGACAAACTCGTCCCTTTGCTCCGCACCTTATTAAAAGAAAGGAGTATCGGAAGAAACCGTATGCCGGTGTTTTCCCGTGACGGCTCGGCATTCCAAGCCATCGTGAAACGAATAAGGCTGGTGGCTCCCACTGACATGAGCGTGCTGATATTCGGAGAGAACGGGACTGGTAAGGAGCATATCGCACACCAGCTGCATGACAAAAGCAAACGGGCAGGAAAACCGTTCGTTGCAGTGGACTGCGGTTCACTCTCCAAAGAGCTTGCGCCGTCGGCATTCTTCGGACACGTCAAAGGAGCGTTTACGGGTGCGGACAATAGCAAGAAAGGCTATTTTCACGAGGCGGAAGGTGGTACGCTGTTCTTGGATGAAGTTGGTAACCTCGCCCCGGAAACCCAGCAGATGCTTCTGCGTGCCATACAGGAACGTAGATACCGTCCGATTGGTGATAAGACGGATAAAAGTTTCAATGTCCGCATCATTGCCGCCACCAACGAGGATCTGGAGGCGGCTGTCAATGAAAAACGGTTCCGACAAGACCTGCTATATCGTCTGCATGACTTCGAGATAACCGTTCCGCCGTTGCGCGACTGTCAGGAGGACATCATGCCGCTGGCGGAGTTCTTCCGTGAGGCAGCGAACAAAGAACTGGAATGCGACGTTATCGGATTTGACGGAGAAGCCCGTAAAACATTGCTGACCCATGCTTGGCCGGGCAATGTCCGTGAGCTTCGGCAGAAAATCATGGGCGCGGTGTTGCAGGCGCAGACCGGGCTTGTCACGAAAGAGCATCTGGAACTTGCCGTGACAAAACCGACCTCTCCCGTCAGCTTCGCCCTGCGTAACGATGCGGAAGACAAGGAACGGATTTTGCGTGCGTTAAAGCAGGCGAACGGAAACCGCAAGATTGCCGCCGAACTGCTCGGAATAGGACGTACAACGCTGTACAGCAAGCTGGAAGAATATGGATTGAAATATAAATTTCAGCAACCATGACCGAATTTAGCTGAAAATGGAGGTAACGATTAAACAGGTATACTCAATGAGAATAAAAACGTCCTGTGATAAAAAAATCATGGGACGTTTTTATGTGTTTCCGATTTTTATTGCAACTTTTGTACCAAGACGAGAGACATTGACAGCAACTCGCAGCAAAGCGCAGAAATAAACACGGTTGCCAATTCGTTACCTCTATTTTAACCTTTCTCTCAAACCTCTTATAAATAAAGAGGTTATAAAAGTCTTCCAGAATTACAGAAAAAGTGTGAACATAGTATCTTTATCGGTCAAAAGCCCCTATTATCAACCTTCCTATCTGTCCGAATGGATGCCAAAACGGCTCCATTATCTATTAATAAGTTGAAAAAATCATGAACTTAATTAATTATGATTTCGCATTTCAATATTGTTAATGCGAAAATTTTATTAAATTTGCAATTGTATGCGTCAAGGTTACTCTTGGTGAGATACTGATGCATATCAGTTGTTTTGGCTTTGCCAGGACATATATATTTTATAAAAGCGATTTATAGGCACGTCTCCTTGGCTATCAAAAATCTGGAAAATCTTTGGTAAAGTTTGGAATTAGCAAACAGTAGATGCCAATGTGGATATGATTATCATCTGCCCTTTCTGCGTTAACGCGAAGGAACGGTTGTGCTCATATTTCTGCGTAAGGCCTCTGCGTTTGCTCGTCCTACTTTACCGGACAAATCCAGAGCCTCTGATAGCGGGAAGAGCAATAGCATCGGCTCTCACGCTTTTTAATTGAGAACCAATCACATGTTGAATAGGAAGCCTAAGACAATTATTGAAAAATGAAAAGATTCTTAGTATTTATGATATGCCTTTCTTTGGTTGTAAGCAATAGTAATATTTTTGCATATGACGGCACTGCAAAAGATGGAAACGGTAATACGTTCTATTACAATAATGTAAGTGACGGAATAGAACTTACATATGGCTTTGATGGCTATAACCTACAAGCCAATCTGATTATTCCTGGAACCCTTGACGGGAAAACGGTAGTAGGTATTGGAGAACGAGCTTTTATTAACTGCAGCAAGATAGAATCCGTTTCTTTTCCCTCAACAGTTAAATCATTAGGATATTTGTCATTTGCTAACTGTACTTCATTGGCATCTATAAGTATTACGGCAAACATAGAATTAATTGGAGCTGGAGCCTTCTCCGGTTGTACACAACTAGAAAAATTTACTGTCGAAGGTGGAAATACCAGATTTTTAGCGCAGGATGGTGTCCTTTATTCAAAGGATATGGAAACGCTTGTAAGCTGTCCGGGAGCTATGGCTGGTTCATTTATAATTCCTGGCGGCGTAAAAGAAACAGCCGAGTATGCTTTCTATGGTTGTAGAAAATTAACTTCAGTTACCTTACCGGAGAATTTTGAAAAAGTAGGGAGCTACACTTTCTAGTCGTGTCATTCATTAAAAGAGGTTCGTAGCTTAAATGTAACGCCTCCTGCAACCAATAAAATCAATGCTTTTTATGAAAATACAAATGTTGATATACTGTATGTACCCGTTGAAAGTCTGAATAAGTATAAGGATAACAGCAGTTGGACTAATAACGTCGCTACAATTCTTCCCATCCCCATACCTTGCGAAAGCCCTGAAATAAACTATTCTAACGGTTGCCTTACTTTTAGTTGCCAAACGCCCGGGCTGAAATACGTTATGAAATAAATGTCCCGGACATGAAGTCAGGTGTGGCAAAAAATGGCCAGGGTCTGGAGCTCTCTGCGGTGTATGAGATATCAGCCCATGCTGCTGCACCTGATTATGAGGATTCAGAGTCGAAGACTGCCTATTTATATTGGTTGCCTGCCGGCGATAAATCAAGTTCTAACATTTGCGACATAGAACAAAGACCGATATTGGTAACATGCAATAACGGCTACATTTCAATTTCTGGCTTGGAAGAGAATGAGCGAGTGGATTTTTACTTGTTAGACGGCACATACCTAAGTTATTCGTTTGCCAAAGAAGGAACGGTAACATATACACATGCCAAAAGGGAATTGCTGATAATTAAAATAGGAAATAAATCTTTGAAATTAATGGCTCGCTGAGTCAAGGCCGCAGCAAACAGATATGATGTTTCAAATAATAGGAAATCAGATCTGAGTTTTTGTGCACTATGTTGTTGAATCTTAGGTATGCGGTATAATAACACACAAAACGGCGTGTAATCTTGTGGATTGCATGTCGTTGATGCGTTAGATGCTCCTGCGGGAGCTGTGTGTTACTTCACTTCTTAAAACATGAATAATGCTGAATTACAGCATTATTCATTGGCGTACTCCAAATATGCTTACTTTATAGTCAAAACATATTAATCTTAATCAATCTAATCATATCGGATCTCGGAAGCGGTCGGTTCTTGATTCTTAGCCTTCAATTCTCCAATGACCTCCATTGGCTGAGCCGATTCGTTTTATTAACCCCATTGTCTGCAGTCCTTTTAATATATATTCAATGCCATCCTCCGTAATATCCGGAAAATCTTCCGCAATCTCCTTTCTTGAAGCACTCGGGTTGACCTTTATATAATCCAAAACAGCTTTTGGGTTAATAGTCAATTTCCGAATAATGTTTTGGGTGTAATCTCTCCATAGGTGTTGGCAAATGCTCAATATTTGATTTTGAAGTAGTCTAATATCGCTTTGTAATTGTCCTGCGCGGTGAGGCAAGTATCAGTCAAATATCCGGGAGTATGTCTCCATTCGTGGAGTCCTCGGCAGTAGAACAGCTTCAATTCTTCAGTAATAATAAAGGGTACTATGCCGAATCGAAGACATTCTTTGAACATGATAAGCCTGCCGATATGCCCATTTCCGTCCTTGAACGGATGTATAGACTCAAATTGCTGGTGAAAGTCCAACATGTCATTAAAGGATGGATTATTTTTTGATTTATATTCCTTTAACAACATCCGCATGGCAGAGCCTACTTTCTGCGGCTGAACAGTTTCAACACCACCAACTTCATTTGGAAATCGCTTGTATTCGCCAACGGCAAACCAATCCTTTTGGGCATCGGTAGTTCCCGTTTTGAGAATAGCGTGAAGCTGTTTAATCAAACTTTCGCTTAGTGGTTCTGTTGAATGCTCTATGATAAAGTCAATACAACGGAAGTGGTTCGTTATCTCAATAATATCATCGATTCTGATGGCTTCTTCTGAGATGCCGATAGTATTGGTTTCAAATATATATTTGGTTTGTTCCTTAGTAAGGCGACTTCCTTCAATATGGCTTGAGTTGTAAGTAAGGTCAATTTGGGTACGATGGTAGATTCCGCCTTTCATTTTGCTTTCTTTTTGAGCACGCAAAGCTTTCAGTAGCGGTGAAATCTTATTATGAGCATTTATTCTTTGAGGCAAAGGTTGATCGGAAGGAATGCTCCATGTCTTGCCAATGAGGACCGCTCCCGGAAACTTGCCTTGCGCACAATAGTTACGGACTGTCCTTTCTGACAACCCATGCTCTTGTGCATATTCTTTTACAGATATAAATGCCATAGTTTATTTTGCCGAGTGGATATAAATTCTTGCCGATAGGAGGATTGTGTATCCAGTTATGCCGCAAGAGGTAAATTGAGATTAATGTTGCTATGGGGTGTATCTTATTATCAGAGAATTAGTGGAAATGTCTGATAGGCGAGCTGCTGAAATGCATTCGTGCAATAGCACAAAAAGAAAATGGAGCGTAACCTTTTGAGTTACACTCCATTTTGTTATTGTTGGTTAGTTGGCTTACTTTCTCATATTTGAAATCCCCTGAATATCAGCGCAATGCAATCATACATTCCAAATATGGCAATAATAGATTGAAGATAAATCAATATGTATCTAACATGATAAAGTAGGGCTATTATTATAGCCATTGACATGTTTATGTGTTGTCATGCCTATATCGTTTATAGTGTCTCACCCATGTTAATTGCATACTATTAGTTTACTAATCTAATCTTAAATATGAGCAATATTTGACAAGCAGATTCTCTAACGGCAGATCCCCTCTTCCGAACCGTTCGGCATCAAGTTGTAAGATTCTTTCACTAATCTTCAGTTTCTTTTTGTAAGTTGCTTTGATGTAGTGGTATCCGTTTTCTCTACGATACTGATTTCAGAAAAATATTTTGAGATGTCTTCAGGATTGTAGATTATCGAATAACTTGGACGCTTCGCACCGGGAATATCTTCTCTGAGAATGCCTTTAATTACAAGATCTTGAATGTCTCTTATCGCCGTGTCTTTAGAACATTTTGCCAGCGTATCCCATGTTTTGGACGTTATTTTTGCTTCATAACCGTCAAGAAACAAATTTAATATATTGGTTTGTCTCTGACTAAGAGGAACTGACGAAACCTTTTGCCAGAAGAAGCTCTTGTTTAAAATTGTGCTGACGATATTTCCTGCTTCATCAAGCGCAGACGATAATGTTCTGGCATACCAGCCTATCCATTCTGTGATATCACCGTCGCCATGCTGAGACTTTTCCAAAACATCATAATAATGTTTTTTATCTCTATTTATCTGAGAAGATATATTATAAAACCGGAATTCGCTTTTATCAGCGCGAGCTAGAAGCATATCTGAAATTATGCGCGCCGGCCTACCGTTACCATCTTCAAATGGATGGATGCTGACAAACCAAAAATGTGCAATAGCCGACCGAATAACAGAATTGATATCTTCTTGGCCGTTAAACCAATCAAGGAATCGGGCCATTTCTTTTTCTACAAGGTGAGGCGACGGTGCAATATAATGTATTTTCTCTTTTCCGAGAACGCCCGATATGATATGTTCCTCGTGTGTACGATAGCGGCCTATTTCTATCTCCGACCCTTCGCTGAAGCCTGTTGGGGAAAATGCTGCCTGCCAAGCGCAAATCTTCTCTTTAGTCAGTATCTGGTCATAATTGTTGACAGCATCGAGCATAACGGCTACGACAGAATCTATATAATGTGACGGCGCTGTCTGTCTGACATTTTCGATTCCCAATCTTCGGGCTATTGAGGAACGTACTTCGTCCACATTCAAACGGATACCTTCTATTTCTGAAGAGTGGACCACATCGCTGGCCAAATTTTCGGCCATTGCTTTTAATTTACAGTCAAAGCCAAGCGCGGCAAGCCTGCCATACAACAATCCTTGCTTACGATTCACTTCCTCAAGAATGGCCGTCAGCCGGGAGGCATCCCATCGGAATGAAGTCCAATTTTTCCTTTCGTGGATATACATAATATGATTGGTGCGTCGAAATGCTTCAATTTACGTCGCAAATTTTGCGACAAAAAAAACATGTTTTTGTCGCATTTCCAAATTAGCAGTAATTTTTGCAGCAATCAGAATAAAAGAAAATGGAGCGTAACCGGTTAGGGCTACACTCCATTTGTATGGATTTAGATATTTCTAAATTGATGGGTTATTTCACTTCCTCGAAGTCAACATCTACGGGACCGTCCTGTCCGTTGCCGGGCTGAGGGCCGGGGGTGGGACCTGCCTGAGCACCACCCTGCTGGGCCTGTGCCTGCGCATTGAGGATTTCCTGCTGTGCTGCGCCAAATGCTGCTTCAATGTCCTTGATTGCGGCATCAATACCGGCGATATCGGCAGCCTTGTGAGCCTCTTTGAGTCGTGCAAGAGCTGTTTCAATAGGAGCTTTCTTGTCGGCAGGAATCTTGTCGCCGAGTTCGTTAAGCTGTTTCTCGGTTTGGAATATCATAGCGTCGGCTTGGTTGAGTTTGTCCACACGCTCTTTTTCCTTGGCATCAGCCTCGGCATTTGCGGCAGCCTCATCTTTCATACGCTTGATTTCTGCATCAGTCAAACCGCTTGATGCCTCAATGCGTATGCTCTGCTCTTTACCGGTAGCTTTATCTTTGGCCGATACGTTGAGAATACCGTTGGCGTCGATTTCAAATGTAACTTCAATCTGCGGTATGCCACGGGGTGCGGGAGCAATGCCGTCAAGATGGAACTTGCCAAGAGTCTTGTCGTCAGCAGCCATAGGACGCTCGCCCTGAAGCACGTGGATGTCAACTGAAGGCTGATTGTCGGCAGCGGTAGAGAACACTTCACTCTTACGGGTAGGAATAGTGGTGTTGGCTTCAATAAGCTTGGTCATCACACCCCCGAGAGTTTCAATACCTACTGACAGAGGCACAACATCAAGCAGAAGCACATCCTTAACATCGCCAGAAAGCACACCGCCCTGAATAGCAGCACCTACGGCCACAACTTCATCGGGGTTAACGCCCTTGGAAGGAGCTTTGCCGAAGAATTTCTCTACGATTTGCTGGATAGCGGGGATACGGGTAGAACCACCGACGAGAATAACCTCGTCAATATCCTTGGCTGTGAGGCCTGCATCTTTCAATGCCTGTTCGCAAGGCTTGATGGTAGCCTGAATAAGTTTGTCGGCAAGCTGCTCGAACTTAGCACGGGTAAGGGTCTTAACCAAGTGCTTTGGAATACCGTTAACAGGCATTATGTACGGCAGGTTGATTTCGGTGCTGGTGGTGCTTGAAAGCTCAATCTTAGCTTTTTCGGCAGCTTCTTTCAGGCGCTGAAGGGCCATAGGATCCTGACGGAGGTCAACGCCTTCTTCTTTCTGGAATTCATCAGCAAGCCAGTCAATGATCACGTGGTCAAAATCGTCACCGCCAAGGTGGGTATCACCATTGGTAGATTTTACTTCAAACACGCCGTCGCCAAGTTCAAGGATCGAAATATCGAATGTACCGCCACCGAGGTCAAACACGGCAATTTTCTGATCCTTGTTGGTCTTGTCAAGACCGTAAGCAAGGGCAGCTGCGGTAGGTTCATTTACAATACGCTTTACGGTAAGACCAGCAATTTCACCAGCTTCCTTAGTTGCCTGACGCTGTGAGTCGTTGAAGTAAGCGGGCACTGTGATAACGGCCTCGGTTACAGACTGGCCGAGATAATCTTCAGCGGTTTTCTTCATTTTCTGAAGAATCATGGCCGAAATTTCCTGAGGAGTGTATTCACGGCCGTCAATATCCACACGAGGAGTATTGTTGTCAGCGCGCACCACTTTATAAGGCACACGTTCTATTTCGTTCTTAACCTGATCATAGGTTTCACCCATGAAACGCTTGATAGAGTAGATGGTACGTTTGGGGTTGGTAATTGCCTGACGCTTTGCAGGGTCGCCTACCTTGCGTTCGCCGCCGTCCACAAAAGCCACTACCGAAGGAGTGGTGTTGCGACCTTCGCTATTAGGAATCACAACAGGATCGTTACCTTCAAGAACAGCCACGCAAGAGTTGGTGGTGCCAAGGTCAATACCGATAATCTTTCCCATAATTAGTTTGAATTTTTAGGTTATATAATTTATTTTTAATTATCACGAAGTTGTTCTCTCGGCGATTTCTCGCTTTCGGATATACTAAAAACAAATTTAATGCCAAAATGGTTGAAAAATAATTACACAATTAATTATCAAAGCGTTAACCAACTGCCAAACTGACACTTTCAACTGACACGCATGTCAACAGACCTCTTTTTCGCGTTTCTGCAACCTGATCATGCCCCGCAAAGCACGGCGCACTGTTTTCCATTTTGGGAATATGGCCCATGGACGCACATGGCTGTAACTGACAAGAATCACTGTCAGCGACACAAGTGCCGCAATCAGCAGCCATCCATATATTTCCTTCATAGATACTACCAGTACCTGCCTTTGGGCCATGCCATAGAGCTGCTCCGAAGGCATATTAACAGCAGCCAAATCCAAATTGGTCAATCGGGAGCCGATAAACGACATATTCTTTGCCACCGTATGCCTCAATATTTCTCCGATAATAGCCGGACCTAAAGTAGCGCCCATCACTGCACCGGTAAAACCATTGATGGTAAGAGCCTGCGGAAACACCAGAAACGGAAGCCCGCTCTGCACTATAGATGTCAGAAACACAATGGATATAATGACGGCGGCTGCACCACGGGAAAACAGGGGAACAAACAGCATCTCTTTCTCTACACCATAATCTATGAAGAAATAGAAATATGCAAGATACACTATAGCGAGAGCAAATGCGATAGAAGTCATAGTCTTGTACCTCCATTTTCTGCGGGCAAACGTGACATAAGTGAACCCGCACCCAACCACTATTCCGGCAAGCACATACCAGTTGAGATCAATCAGATTGGTTTCATCAAACCCGAGTATATTGGCGGCATAAGAGTGCTCAAATACATGCTCTGTGGCAACGAGCGTGAAGAACACCAGATATATTCCGGTGGCGCGGAGCACATTGTGATTTTTCATTGCCTGAAATGATATATAAGGATGGTGGAGAAAAGTAGCTCGCCACAAATTTATGCCAAGGCATACAACGCCGAGCAGCGTGGCTCTGCATATTTCAGATGCATTCCACCAGTCAAAATAATTTCCATATACACATATGAAAGTGAAACAGATCATAAACCCGGTCCACAACAACGCGCCTATCCAGTCGATACCAAGCAAGGGAATATACATCGGAGTACGCACGGCCCTTACAAAAATCAGGACCATGAGCATCATGAGTGCAAGCATTCCTATCATAATCCAGTGCATATACTCCCACTGCGAGAAAAATGAAGCGTAAACAGTGGCGATACCACTGAGCTGTATCACACCGTCCACCACAATATACACATAACAGAAAAACACCGACATGTCACGCACCGGTGTAAGCCACAGCTGTATGGTAGAGTTACAGGCAAACGTGGCCTGCATTCTGAACCATCCGGCCACAAGGCATGTAATCACAAGCACCGGCACCGAAGTAGTGCTTGCGCAAATCATATTTGCCGCAATCAGCACCGCTCCGGCCGTGAGCAGCTGGGTGCGGTTGGAAAACCGGAATTTGATGCGGAACATCACCGCAAAATTTATAGCCATGCCTATGAGAGAAGCGTAACCGGCCATCAGTATATCCTCCTGCATGAGAGCAGTGGAACCAACCATATCCGAAGCAGCCGCAAGGTAAACACCTCCGGAAAATTGTATTACCAGAACAAAGAATATAAACAGCCACGGCTTCAACCTACGCGGTATGTAATCGGGCACATCAGGGATATCAAACGTGCCCTGAGGAGTATGACAGTCAGCCATATCAGTACTTTACCTCACATTCCACATTCATGCCGGCACGTAGTTTCTGCATGTCATGAATGTCATTGTCTTTTGAAAACTCAATTCTTACGGGCACACGCTGGCGCACCTTCACAAAGTTGCCGGCAGAATTATCCTGCGGAAGAACGGACAATGACGCGCCTGTAGCCTTGGAAATAGATTGCACGAGACCGTGAAACACCACATCGGGCACAGCATCCACTTTTATCTCCACCTTACTGCCCGGAGCTATATGCTTAAGCTGTGTTTCTTTGTAATTGGCAGTAACCCACACATCGGCTGAATCCACTATGTCAAGCAGAGTCTGACCCGGCTGTACAAGTTGCCCCACCTGAATGGATTTACGCGATGCAAAACCGTCACAGGGAGCCAATATCACGCAATATGTCAGATTGAGTTCCGCTGTTTCAAGCATAGCCTTTGCCAAATCTATTCCGGCATCGTTCTGAGCTATGCGCTGGCGGCTCTCAGACACCACCGACGAAGTGGCATTGCGCTGCCTGTACAGCATCTCATAGCGTGCTTTTTTTGCCTCGTAATCAGTTTTTGCAGCATCATACTGCTGCCGTGTCACAGCCTCCTGCTGCAAAAGTTTTTTGTAGCGTTCGTAATCTGTAGCGGCCATGTCCATCAGCACCTTTGCTTCCCCGATAGAAGCCTCCGTCACAGCCACATTTGCCGAAGCAACACCGACACTGCGGCTCGCCACATCGCGTCCGGCCAAAGCGTTCTGATAATCGGCCCGTGCCTGCGCCACACGCAATCTCATGTCAGCATTGTCTATCACCACCAGCGTATCGCCTTTTTTCACAGGCTCAAACTCCTTGAAACAGATTTTCTTGATATACCCCTGCACTCGGCTGTTTACCGGTACTATCTGCTGCTGTATCTGCGCATTATCGGTGAACTCCACATTGCCCAGATGCACAAATTTCACAAACACCCATGCGGCAGCAACCGCAATTACCATAACGGTAATAATATATGACAGAATTTTTTTACTACGATGGCTCATATCTTTCCTGAAGTGAATAATAGTTTATAATAATAGTATATGATATTGATGCGGGCGTTTACAAGCTGCTGCTCGGCATCCAGCTTGGAATTGGCGGCATCCAGCATATCGGTAATCAATGCCATATCGGCGGAGTAACGCGTAAAGATTGTGCGATAGTTTTTTTCGGCCAATTCCACGCTCTTTTGCTGCGTTTTCAGCTCTTCATAAGCCTCAAGATAACGCACATAATCTGCCCGCACGTTCAACCCCACATTTTCACATGCGGCATCCAGTTGCTCAACCGCAACACGAGTGGCAGCACGACTTCTTGACAAAGCCTTATTGCTTTTATAGAGCGACGAGATATTATAACTTACTCCCACGCCCACATACCAATAACTCAGATTACGGTTAATCGGAGGCACTTCCACCAATATCGGTCCATCAATGCTCCATGCAGCCTGCAATCCGATTTTGGGAAGCCGTTCGCTTTTCACAATAGCTTCGGCTTTTTTGCTTATATCCACACCCGCTCGGGCGAGTTTGAGTGACGGAGCATTCTCAGCAGCTTCAAGTTGCCACCATTCTTCACCGGCAGAGGGAAACGAGCGTGCAAGAATAGTTGAGTCAGGCACAACCTCCGTGCCATCGGGAAGTCCGGCAGTAACCACAAGATTCCGGTTGAGAATATTGAGCGTATTATTGATTTTCACAAGTTGCAGTTCCAGATTTGACACAAGCAACTCATAGCGGGTAATATCGTTTTGCAAAGCCACCCCCTGCTCATAACGTGCAGTCATCTCGGCAAGAACCTTTCGGGCCTGAGCGATATTGTTTTCCACCACATACCTCAGGTTCTCAAACTTACAATGATTCGGTAGTTTTGAGCTAACCGAATGATTACAA
>ULPZ01068646.1_pt1 | contig 14686 bp, 6 predicted proteins | sample 1953991 | NCBI WGS metagenome assembly ULPZ01 (sample SAMEA4835642, study PRJEB28245) | human gut metagenome | biome: gut microbiome; material: fecal sample | place: Denmark | collected 2008
CATCCGCAAACGTATTTTCCGTCTTCGAGGATAAACTCGGCTGTTTTATATTCAGGACGCCATGCTTTGAATGCTTCCAAATCCAAAACATCATTGGATACGATATTTACGTCTACATGGATAGGAGTAACTTCGTATTGATCTTTCAGGTTCAGTGAAACGAAAGTATTGGTATCTTTGATACGGTATACAAAGTTGCTGCGACCTTGAATCATTCCTTGATTTACTAACTTTTGGAATGGCTCTTCCATTACAGACACACCCATGTCGTACAAGAATTTATTCCAGAAACGAGAATAAATCAAGTGCCCTGTTGCATGTTCGGTACCACCTACATATAGGTCTACATTTTTCCAGTACTGGTCAATTTTCGGATCAACCAATGCCTTATTATTATGCGGGTCCATGTAGCGGAGATAGTAAGCCGAAGAACCGGCGAATCCCGGCATGGTGTTTAGCTCCAGCGGGAAGACAGTTACATGGTCAATCTTCTCATTTTCTACTACACATTTGTTTACTGTATCCCAAGCCCATTTAGTTGCGTGTCCTAATGGAGGTTCACCTGTTTCGGTAGGCAGGAATTTAGCGACTTCCGGAAGTTCAAGCGGCAGGCTGGCTTCGTCGATCATATAAGGCATTCCGTCTTTGTAGTAAACAGGGAACGGCTCACCCCAGTAACGCTGGCGGGAGAAGATAGCGTCACGCAGACGGTAGTTCACTTTCACACGGCCCAGATTGTGGTCTTTTACATATTTCTTGGTCGTTTCTATCGCTTCTTTGATAGTCAGTCCGTTCAATGAAAGATCACAGTAAGGAGTGACATCCGGACGCGGAGAATTGCAAACAATACCTTCTTTTGCATCGAAACTTTCTTCGCTTACATCACAACCTTCTACCAACGGACGGATTTCCAATCCGAAATGTTTGGCAAATGCATAGTCGCGGCTATCATGAGCAGGTACAGCCATAATAGCTCCTGTTCCGTATCCGGCCAGTACGTAATCGCTGATCCATACGGGCACTGCTTCACCTGTGAACGGATTGATAGCATACGAACCACTGAATACACCGGTAACGCTACGGTCGGCAATGCGTTCACGTTCCGTACGTTTTTTGGTACGGTCGAGGTAAGCGTCTACTTCTGCTTTTTGTTCAGGAGTCGTTAATTGTGCCACCAATTCACTTTCCGGAGCTAATACCATAAAAGTAACACCGAACATGGTATCTGCACGAGTGGTGAAAATTGTGAATTCGAGGTCACTGTCTTTTACTTTGAATTGCACTTCAGCACCTTCCGAACGTCCGATCCAGTTTCTTTGGGTTTCTTTCAGAGAATCTGTCCATTCGATCGTGTCCAATCCATCAAGCAAGCGTTGTGCATACGCAGATACACGCAAACACCATTGGCGCATTTTCTTCTGGATAACAGGAAAACCGCCACGTTCGCTGACTCCGTCTACTACCTCGTCGTTAGCCAGTACAGTTCCTAATTCGGCACACCAGTTTACCATTGTTTCACCCAGATAAGCGATACGATAGTTCATCAGGATTTCCTGCTTTTCTTTTTCGCTTTTGGCGTTCCATTCTTCGGCAGTGAAACTGATTTCTTCGCTGCAAGCGGCGTTCAGTCCTTTGTTTCCGTAGATGGCGAAGGCTTTTTCCAGTTCTTCGATAGGACGGGCTTGCTGTTCATCGTTGCAATAATAGCTGTTGAACATTTTTTGGAAGGCCCATTGCGTCCAGTGATAATATTCCGGGTCGCACGTGCGGATTTCACGGTTCCAATCGAAAGAGAAACCTATTTTGTCCAACTGCTCGCGGTAGCGGTTGATATTGTTGACGGTAGTGATGGCGGGATGCTGTCCGGTTTGGATGGCATACTGTTCTGCCGGCAGACCGTAAGCGTCATATCCCATCGGGTTGAGTACATTGAAGCCCTGCAGTCGTTTGTAACGGGCGTAAATATCTGAAGCAATGTATCCCAGCGGATGACCTACGTGTAGACCAGCTCCTGATGGGTAAGGAAACATGTTTAGTACATAAAATTTTTGCTTCGAATCATCTTCCGTAACTTGGTAGGTTTTCTCTTCTACCCACCTTTTCTGCCACTTCTTTTCAATTTCTTTGAAATTGTACTCCATAGTGATAAAGTTTTTATTTATAGTGATTTATACTGTTATTTCTAATTCGAGGCACAAATTTACGTGTTTTGTCTCGAACTACCTAATATTTGTATATGTATTCACTAAGAGAGGATTAGGTTGTTTGTTACTTATATAATAGTATCATGCAAGAAACTAATTACGGAAGTATTGTAAGTTTGTATTTTTGTCCAATAGAACGTGTTATATGATTTATAAAATATTCCCGATTTTTAAACAGAGTGTCTGTGAGCTCCCATACGGCATAACAATTATAACGATATTCTTTTAATATATTTGGTTTAAGTTCTGCACACCAAGTGGTAGTTAGCTCACCCTCATTAGGAGTGTCAAAAACACGTACATAATTAGTGGAATCTATTGCTAAAGCCATTCCTAATATTTGTTTTTGTCATTTGTTTGTTTATCGTGAGTCGCCATCAAATAATATCCATTCATCATTTGTTGATAGTAAGGATTTGTATTGAAGTTGATGACAATACCAGTTATCAAATGTACTTTATCGGGTAAATTAGATGTCCTGATGCCATTTTCATATCCGTATTGTCCCGCCCAAATTGTAATTGTTTGATCTATGTTGATTTTATTAATTTTTGCGTACTTTCTGTGAAGGAGTGTAACCAAAATATTTTTTATATACCTTAGCAAAATAACTGGGACTGGAAAATCCTGTCATATATCCGACTTGTGATGCGGTATATTTGCCTGATGATAAATATTCTTCAGCCTTTTTAAGCCGTATTTCATTTATAATATCAACAGGTGTCTTTCCTGTCATAGATTTGATTTTACGATAAAATGTCGTATATCCGATACCCATTTGATTACAGATGTCTTCAACAGAGAAGTCACTATCGGATAATAGTTCTAAAACATGAGCTTCGAACACTCGAAGCAAATGATTTTCAGAAGATTCCTGTAAATCTGTATCAACAGAAAGCGGTTCTATATTTGATTTTAAAATAATGTTCCTGTTATGAATAATATTTTCTATCCGTGAAAGCAGGACATTCATATCAAATGGCTTTTCAATATAGGCATCTACTCCGACGTTAAATCCTTCTATTTTATGTTCATTTGATGACAAGGAAGTGAGCATAATAATTGGGATATATTTGAATTGTGGTTGTTTTTTCATATGTTTGCATAATTCTATACCATTCATCCGTGGCATCATATAATCAGTTATCACAATATCAGGGACTGATTCTTCCAACATTTCAAGAGCTTCTTTACCATCGCCAACTGCAAATATGGTATAGATACCTTCCAATTGTTGGCAAATCACATTACGAAGTTCGGTATTATCTTCTACTATCATTATTTTATGGTGTCCGGCAGGAAACTGCTTTGGCAGGGCATAATCCTCAATTACTATATCGGAATGTTTGATGTGCTCTTTTCCTAATGGTAATTCTACTATGAAAGTAGTACCTTCCCCTTCCTTGGATGAAAAAGAAATATTGCCACCCATATGTTTCACCAATTCTTTTACTAACAGTAATCCTACTCCACTTCCACTTTCAGAAGAATTGACAGCATTTGTCGCTCTAAAATATTCTTTTAAGATTTTCTTTTTTTCCGAATCAGGAATACCTATTCCAGTGTCAGATATAATAATCCGGCAGACTTTGGAAATTATGCTTGTGCTGACTATTACTTTTCCACCATTAGGAGTGTATTTAATAGCATTATCCAATAAATTGTATATAACTTTTTGGAACATATTCATATCAAACCAAGCCCAGGTAGGTGTGTCCGGAAACTTGAATTCTAATTGAATATTTTTATGTGCGATAATCGAAGCGAAAGCATATGAAATTCCATCAATGGAAGCTTCAATCCTATATTTGGCAACCTTTACAGGCATGACTTCATTGGTTGATTTCTCCACTTCGAGTAATTTATTTGCTAAATCAGCTAAATGATCGGAGTGAGAGATAGCCAGTTTTATATCTTTATGCGATTCTAAATCATTATCAGGCAATCTATGTCTAATATTAGACAGCAACAACCGGATAATTGATAAAGGAGTTTTTATATCATGAGCTATGCCGGCAAACAGTTTGACTTTATTGGCATTAACCCGGGAACGTATTACTCCTTGCAGATGCTGAAAAACAAATAAAGCTGTTCCTATAACGAAAAGTGTATACAGTAAATAAGCCCACCAAGTTTCCCACCATGCTGGTAAAATTATGATACTGATTTCACGTTGCACGGTTTCTTCCGAATGTACATGAGAAGTACGTACCTTAAACAGATATTTTCCTGAAGGAAGATTATTGTAAACTGCCATATTATCTGCAGATGAAGGAGACCATTCCCGGTCAATACCTTCCAGCATCCACTCATATTCTTGGGAAACATCGTCAATGGGAGATACAGTATTAAAACCTATTGAGAAAGCATTTTGATAATGTTTCAATATGATATTCTCGCATTCATTAATGGCTTTCTTTATTGGAGCATCTTTGCCCGGAGTTACTAACTGATTCGAAACGTGGAGATGGGTAAATATAAGTGGGCGTTTTTTGTATGAATAATGTATATTTGCCGGATTAAAAACAACGGCTCCTCCTATTCCTCCAAATGCTAGTCTTCCGTTACTGACAGGAGTGTGACAACAGTACATAAAACCACTCATTCCCAACCCCGCATCTTTTGTGAAATTAATAATAGACTTGTTATTGATATCATAACGTGACAATCCTTTATTGGTACTTATCCATAAATGGCCATTCGGAGACAGTTCCAGACCATAGGCTACATTTGAAATAAGACCTTCCTTTGTGGATATATGTTCGAGAATATTTCCGATAGTATCAATTTTCATTATTCCATCCCCTTCCGATGCAATCCATAGGTGTTTTCGATTGTCCTCAATGATAGAATAAATCATCGATACTTTTGAGTTTCCGGTAGTAGGGGGATAAATTCTGTCGACTTTTCCTGTTTCTTTATGAATCAAATCAATACCTGCAGAACCGGCAGCTATAATTTTTCCGGTTTTTAATTCGATGATGCTTCTTACTACATTATTTGTTTTATATTCTATTATTTTCTCTGATGATGTTTTAACTAAAGATAGAATTCCATTTTCTCCAGACAGCCACATGTCTGAATCCGAGTCCCGGAAAATGACAAAAATATCATCTGATAAAAGTGAAGAGTTTTCCCGGTTTAGCGTACGTAGAATATTAAGTTTCTTATCACAAACAATAATTCCTGCCGAAAAAGCGGATATCCAAATATTATTATCAATATCTTCAGCCAGTGCCAATACGGTATTGGAAGGTAATTGTCTCAAATGCTTCCATTTTCCGGTTCTCTCATTTAGACAACTTACTCCATTTTTATTGCCGAACCATAGATTACCATCACTATCTTCCATTATAGCTCTGACACTATTGTTAGAAAGACTATTTTTGTTATTCAACTCATGTTTAATATGATGGAATCCCCATGAATTAGGATTTATATAGTTTACTCCTCCTGCAAAAGTTGATATCCACAAATAATTGTCTCTATCCCTGAAAAGATGATAAATACCGTCGATAGTTAAAGAATGTTCATCGTCATCGTTTGGTTTGTCAATAGCGATAAAATGAAGTTGAGAATCACAATAAAGTAATCCCAAACCATCAATGGCAATTACAAATAAACCATCATACTCAGTGATTGCACGTACAGGTTTATTAGCTAGGACAGAATTCCATTCGGGAATTGTTTTTTTTCCTTTTGTATCAAAAAAGACAATTCCGCCTCCTTTTTGTTGCAACCAAATATTTCCGTGACGGTCGGCATATATAAACCTGACCGGAGCATTTCCAAGAGAAGTAAACCGATGTTTGGCAATTGGTTGGTATTTATCTGCATAAACTTCGAGTTTTATTATTCCATTAGATGTTGCTACAAAAATGTTATTATCATAAACTGCAGTTCCGTTGCAATCTCCTATAGGAAGATATTCATATGGTAGTTCACCGGAAGAACGTGATATATATAAGCCATGATTTGTTGAGACGAATATTCTGTCTTTCTCCAAAATGTTGATTAAGTTAATGATTCCTGTATAGGTAGAATCTCCCTGAAAGGAGAAAATAGCTTCAAAGCGATCAGACAGTCTGTTATATTTGAATACATTTGAACGGTTGATAGCAAAAAGTTTCCCTTGTTTGTTAGTCAAGACTTGCTGAAAACGGTTATCGGAACTACTTGCACCATCCATATTCTGAATATGGTAATCTGTAAAATTAGTACCGTCAAAAGATTGCATGCCACTATTGGTAGCAAACCACAATACTCCATTATTATCTTGGGACGTGCATCTTACAATCATATTACTTAATCCGTCGTCTACCGTGATACTCTCATATTTATGCCCTAGCATATTAGTGGAGGTAAATAGTGTCATCAATGCCAGCAGGAAATTCATAACTTAAGATTTGAACGTTGATTAAAATATTGGTTTTTCATAACTGTAATACAAACATAGATATTTTTTCTCAAAATCTTCTGTTAATAAGAACATAGAAATATTTTATGCAAAGAAAGTAGTAGCAATTGCAAGAATATTTATAATATTATGCTCTATTACTCGATACTTTTGCCAATGATAAATACACTCGAGGTTTATCTTAGTGAAACACAGATTAGTTATTACCTTTTTAAAACTTAAATTTATGCACCTATTTTTTAGAGAACGGAAACTGCTAAAAGACGTTTTTTTGCTAATCGCTCTATTTACATCTTTTACAATGTTCGCACAAACTAAATCCATACAGGGGATAGTGCGTGATTCACAGCAACAACCACTGCCGGGAGTATCCATAGTAGTGAAAGAGTCGCAAAACGGAGTAATTACAGACGCTAACGGACATTTTACAATTAAAGGAGTAAAACCAGATGAGTCTTTGATATTCTCTTATTTGGGATTTCAAAAACTAACTGTCAAGGTGGGAAAGCAACCGATGCTCGACATTATTTTACGTGAAGATGTAGCAGCTCTTGATGAGGTAGTGGTAGTGGGCTATGGAGTGCAAAAGAAGTCTGATTTGACCGGTTCTGTTGCCTCAATGAGAGAAAATGAGATAGCGAGACAAGCCACTGTTTCCGCAGCCGAAGCGCTGAGGGGACAAATAGCAGGTGTTAATGTGGTGAATACAGGTGGTAAGCCTGGTTCGGAGATGATGATTGAGATTCGGGGAACTAATACTATCGGACAAGATTCTCCTCCTCTTATTATTATTGATGGAGTTGAAGGGGATATTTCAATGTTTTCTGTATTAAATCCGAACAGTATTGAAAAAATGGATGTACTTAAAGATGCATCGGCAACAGCAGTTTATGGTTCAAGAGGCTCCAACGGGGTTATTATCATAACGACTAGAAGTGGCAAGAAAGGCAAAAACAGAATTAGTTATGATGGTAGCTTTGGCGTAAAAATAGTGCGTGACAAACCCGATATGATGACAGCACAAGAATTTCTTCGTATGCACGACGTTATGGATCTTTATTGGGGGAATGTCAACAGGCAACACCGCATTGATAATCAAGAACGAAATAATGTGTTGAATGGGACTACCACCGATTGGATAGACTTTTTAATCGGCAATGGTATGCAGACTTCACATAACGTTTCAGTATCTGGCGGGAATGATAAATCTACCCACTATTTGAGTTTGGGATATACAAAGGAAGAAGGAAATCTTGAACCGGAAGGATTTGAACGTTTATCTGCCAACCTGAAAATGTCGGCAAAGGTAGGTAAGTATATAAATGTCGGTGGAAGTATTAACGTAAACTATACAAATACTAATTTGGCAGGAGGTGAAGCATTACGTTCCATATATAGAACGAGACCTACTACTCGTTGCTTTGACGATAATGCCGAACCAATATTTTGGTTGAATACGTGGGAACAACAGATACCGAATCCATACTTTGAAAAAGAAAATTCAACACGTGAGAACAGGAAAATTCAAGCTTGGGGAAAAATATATGTCGATATCAAACCTTGGAAGTTTCTCTCATTTCAGACTAGTATTAATCCAAGTTTCAGCTATTTACGTTCGGGAATCTTTGAAGATGTTTACACCAAAGCCAATGCGGGTAGAAATCCGGCATATTCATCACTCAGAAAGCAGACATCATATGCATATACTTGGGATAATACGTTAACTTTCAATAAGACATATGGAAATCACAAAATTACGGCAACGGGTTTGTTCAGTATGCAATCTAGTGAGTCTGATTGGAATAATATGGAAGCTGAAGGTATGCTGTGGAATACGTTATGGAATAATATGGGAGCTGCAGATAAAGTTCGTGGCATAGACAGTTCTCTGACCAAATCAAACCTGATGTCGGCCATGATGCGTATTAATTATATATATAACAATCGCTATCTGTTGACTGTGACCGGGCGTGCTGATGGCTCCTCACGTTTATCAACAGATAACCAATGGGGAATTTTCCCTTCAGCGGCACTTGGCTGGATTATTAGTGAAGAGGCTTTCATGAAACGATTTACAAATTTGTCTAATTTGAAATTAAGGGCAAGTTATGGTATCAGTGGAAATGACCGTGCAAAATCCTATTCCTCATATATGTTACTATCACGTGCAGATTACGATTTCGCAGGAGAACCCGGAGTAGGATTCATCCCAACAACTCTCGCTAATAAAAATTTGCGTTGGGAAAAGAGCGAGGAGTTTAACTTGGGACTTGATATAGGATTATTTTCCAATCGGGTATCATTCAGTGCTGACATATATACCAAAGATACGAAAGATTTGATTTTAACTCGTAAACTGCCCACGCATATCGGCTATGATCAAGTAAGTGATAATGTCGGAGCACTGAATAACAAGGGAATAGAGCTATCTTTAACAACTGTGAATATCACGACAAAGGATTTTCAATGGACAACCAATATCAACTTTGCAATGAATCGTAATAAAATCAAGAGACTATATGGAGATAATGCAGATGATATTGGCAATGGGCTTTTTATAGGACATTCGGTAAAAACAAATTATGCTTATGTATATGACGGTATCTGGCAGATTGGAGAGGCCTTACGTGACAATTTTAATGGTACTCCAACTTTTACAACGACTAACAAATACGGACAGCTTCCCGGACAGCCTAAGGTGAAAGACTTCAATAATGACGGAGTTATTTCGTCAGAATATGACAAGCAGATTATAGGTAATATGGATCCGAAATGGACAGGTGGAATGACCAATACCTTCAACTATAAAGGATTTGATTTGTCTGTATTTGTTTATGCACGTATTGGTGAACAAAAATTGAGTACATTCCATGAAACATTTGCGAGTGATTATTCTGGTCGTTTCAATGTACTGAACTATGATTACTGGACTCCGGAAAACCAAGGGGCGAAACATTGGGCACCGGGTTCGCAGGCAAATAGTGAAATCCGTAAAGCTGCTAACTATAAGGACTGTTCATTCGTTAAAGTCGGTAATATTACACTAGGATATGAATTTAATCCTAAAATGTTACGGAATTTAAAACTTGAGCGGTTAAGAGTCTATCTCACTGCCTTAAATCCATTTGTTTTCACCGAATATGACGGGTGGGATCCCGAATGGGCAGAACGTTCGGTAAATAGTAGTGCTTTGGCCAATACGACTATTATGGGAGGTATAAATCTATCATTTTAACCATTAAACACACACTATATGAAATTTCAAAAATATTTGCTGACAGCATTTATTGCAGCACTATCATTAAACAGTTGTTCTTTTTTGGAAGAGGATCCGTCTCATATTGGAACAGTTGAAACCACTTACACAACTGCTGGAGGTCTAGAACTTGCTCTAAATGCATGTTACTCTTCTTTAAGGGATATACATGAAGACAAGACATTATGGCTTGATGGAACAGATCTGTTCGGAAGAAGTGGTATTCCGGAAAGTGCCAATTGGACCGCTACTGATTTTAATGTTTATAGTACCCAAACGCATACATCTGACAATAAAGTATTCTATAATTTCTGGACTCGTTGTTATCAGGGAATAAATAGAACCAATATTGTACTGGATCAATGCAAAGACATTGAAATGGACGAAGAGCTGAAACAGACACGGTTGGCAGAAGCTACTGTTTTGCGGGCATTATATTATTATTATCTTGTTGAGCAATTCGGGGACATACCATTAATGTTAAAGCATACTGAGGATATAAATACTACTGCAGTAAGGGATCCGGAAGAAAAAATATACGATCAGATTATATCTGATGTAGAAAATGTATTATATGCACTCGACTGGCAGGTAGACAAGTTCGGTCGTGTCAGTAAAGGAATGGCATATTCACTACTGTCGAAACTTTATCTGACACGTGGCTATAAATCTTATGCCGAAAGTACGGACTTTTCAAAAGCGGCAGAATATGCCCGTATGGTCATTGACGAAGGCCCTTATTCGCTTCTGACAGATTATTCGGATTTGTTTGTCCCGGAAAATGAAGAAAATTCGGAAATAATTTTCTCCGTACAATATTCTTCAGACCTTACGACAAATGGTAAAGGAAATACTACTCATACGCTTTTTGGCTCATATGATGGATGGACAGGTATGGACCGTTCAACTCGTTACAACAGACGATTAAATAAATTTTCGGAATCTTTCTTTCTTATATATCTTTTTGGAGTGGACCAAAGTACAGGTAAGCCGCTTACTGCAGAAATAACAAATGGGACATCGGATGGAATCGCTGTTGTGAATTTGCCACCGCAATCCAGTTTTAAAATCGACAAACGTTTTGACGGAACATTCCTACGTATGTTACTAGCTGACAAAGATGCTAAAAATTATTCTCCGCAAGTAGGAGCCAATCCACAAAAAGCGAATGTAAAGAAGACAATTGTAAAAAATGACACTGCTATCTATATGCCATACCCTAATGAGCCATGGAGTTTTGAAAGGATAGATAAAGCAGGATATACAGTACTCAATAACAATATGTATCATCGACGCACGTCAAATGATTGGGCAGGAGATGCCAATAATGCCCGTCCGCTCCTTAATAAATTCTGGGAACCAGGTATGTATGATGATGCCAAAGGAATCAGGGATTTGTTCCTGTTGCGTCTCGGAGAAGTGTATTTGTTAGCAGCTGAAGCTTATTACAAGAATGATGAACCGGATAAAGCGGCTTCGTACATCAATCAGCTGCGAAAGAGAGCATACGGGAAAGATTGGAAAGACGAATACAAATTGTCCGAAAACGAGGTTGATATAGATTTGATTCTTGATGAACGGGGTCGTGAACTTGCCGGAGAGGCTCATTGTTGGGTAGACTTGAAACGGACAGGCAAACTCATTGAACGTGTCAAGAAATACAATTTGCAAGCAGGACATGTCAATACATGTAATATCAGTGAGAAACATTATTTACGCCCGTTGCCATTTGAGTGGACTAGCCGTTTGTCAAATAAAGTAGACCAAAATCCCGGATATGGGCAATAATTATCAAACTTATAAAATAACAACATTGGTTTATATCATGAAAATATTAACTGAAACTTCCATAAGTCTGTTTATCATATCAGTCTATATATGTCTCTGCGGATGCTCCTCCAACAAGAAAGTATCTTCGCCTGATAATATGGCCGATGTGGATGATAAAGAAATATTGTGTACGATTGCCGACAATCTATGCGAGAAAGCTGATCTCAAATTTATAGATACGAACACTCAAAAAGAATATACTTCTGCTTGGGATGCTCCTGAAAATGCAGAATTGAGATTTAAAAACAAGTATTGTAACTGGCATTATACAAATGGGGTGTTGAACATAGCAATGCTTCACCTCGCTGACTTTGTTGAAGAGCCTAAATATGTTGATTTTGTCCGCAATCATATTGCTTTCGGATTTGATAATTACAAGTATTTTCAGCCACGATACCAACCGGAGAAGCATGGTAAACATTGGAAATATCCTCTAGGGGAACTTTTCAATACGCTCGAACTTGATGATTTTGGCGCTATGATATCTAGTACGCTTGATCTTTATATGCATCCGTTAGGTGAAAAAAAAATGGAATATCTTGACTATGCAATGGAGATGGGAAAGTTTCTTAAAGATAAAAAACTTCGCACTGAAAATGGAACATTTGTACGTTCCTTTCCGCAGAAGAATACCCTTTGGGGAGATGACCTTTATATGAGTGTACCTTTATTGGTAAGATTATACCAAATCACAGGTGATGAGACTTATTTGAATGATGCATTGAATCAGATAGAAAGTTTTGATCAGTTGTTATGGGATTCGCAAAGAGGATTATATTATCATGCTTATTATACTGACCTCAAAAGAAATGGAGTTGCGCACTGGGCACGCTGTAACGGCTGGCTCATGTTCGCTAAAATAGAATTATTGAAACATACTCCTGAGAATTATCCCCGCAGACAAATGGTAATAGACTTGCTTAACAAACAAGTCTGCGGTCTTGCCCGCTATCAGAGTCCTGAAGGATTATGGCATCAAATCATCGACCGTAATGATTCCTATCTTGAGTCTTCTGCTTCAGCTATGTTTACTTATTCTATTGCTTCCGCGGTAAATAACAAATGGCTGGACAGCCGATATGCATCATTGGCGATTACTGCATGGGAAGGTCTGAAAAAACACATGCTTACTGGCAATGGTGATATGAAAAATATATGTGAAGGTACTGAAGTACATGAGGATCTGCAATACTATTACACACGTCCATGTGGCATTAATGAAAAACATGGATTGGGAGCACTTATTGAGGCTGGGATAGAAGTTATGAGACTAAAACAGAATTATACAGATATTGTGAAGGATATTACAATCAGAGTCAATCTGAATAATGAAGAATCTTGATATAATTAAGAGATTACCTATAAACAAAATAATATGAAACGCCAGCTAATTTATATAAGCCTGTTCTTTTCTGTTGCATTGTACAGTTGCAAAGAAGATACTATTACAGGCGAACCGCCACAAGAAAATATTCCTGAAGATATAACAGAGCTCAAGCCTGTTGAAAACTATCCGGGACTGATTCTACGTGCGGAAATGTATGATATTTATAAACAGCGTTTTGAAATGCTTCCGGTAAATAGTCCTGCAAAAAAAAATAAAATTGTCAAAGCAATGTTTTCTGATTCGGAAACCGAAAAAAAGAATGCTACGGCAGAGTTTATTTCGTATTGGAAAGACTATGCATCCAGATGGACTCAAGAAGTCTTGGAAAGACCAGAACCCGATGGAGTTTCATTGCGGGGTGTATGGCGGTGCATACATCTGTATGATATCGTAAAAAGCTTTGGATATCTTAAAGCGGGAGAAGAAAATGATTTCAGAACGGCTTTGGTACAGGCTATAAAATGGGCGATAGGTACGGATAGTAAAAATCCCCGGATTCCGGATGATTATTTCCGTTCGGGGAATATTTATACGGATGTATATTTAGCCGCTGGATTGGTAGGACTGACATTTTATGATCAGCCCCAAAGTAAGGATTGGGTCAACTACGCTTTAGCAGAGTTGAAATGGCAACTGTCACACAGTGTATGGGACGGATGTTGGCATGAGACTCCAAGATATCATGCTTACACTATGAAGCTTATGGGACAATTTATGGAAGTTCTTTATAACCGTACCGGAATAGATATGTTTCAGCATGAGAAGAATAAAGAACTCGCATATTGGTTCGTACGTTTCAATAGTCCGCGTGATAAAGTGGCCGGTTTGAATGTCGGCATAGCGGACGGAGTCAAATTATTCCCCGGATTGGGAGACGCAGCGTGGGGGGAAAATCTGGCTCCTGTCAACCAATATGCATCGCATTATGCCAAGACTGATCCGAAATTATCTGCTGAGTTAATGTGGCTTTGGTCATTGTCAGGGTATATATATTCTGAAGAACCGGTACTCGACCTTTTGATTGACCGTTCGCTTCCTGCCGCTGCTCCCCAAAATATGGGCAGCGATATATGTCCCCAAAGAGGATATATATTGATGCGTGACAAGTTTGAGACTGAAGATGAGATATGGTTTTTACTGAAATGTGGTAAAACATCCATGCACGATCATGCGGATAAAAATTCTTTTTCGCTGATTGCTTATGGTACTCCTATGGCACTTGATGCAGGTGCGGCCGATTATAATGATCCGGGACACAAAAACTGGAATAAAAAATCAATCTCCCATAATATTGTCACTTTCAGAAATAAAGGAGAAACAGACATCAACAAATACGATAGTCAGAATGCAACAGACGGAGTCATAGTACACTGGGATTCTCAGAATGATATGGATTATTCTGTGACAGATGCTTCAAAAGCTGCTAAAGTTTCCAAGTATATGCGGGAAGTCATTTTTGTGAAACCGGATTATTTTGTTATCAGAGATCAGGTGAATGCAGCCGCTAGTAAAGAAGCTGTATGGATGATGCAAACGCCTTGTGAGGATATTCAATGGGAGGAACATAATATATATTGCCGGAATTCCTGGGG
>ULPZ01072929.1_pt1 | contig 14655 bp, 4 predicted proteins | sample 1953991 | NCBI WGS metagenome assembly ULPZ01 (sample SAMEA4835642, study PRJEB28245) | human gut metagenome | biome: gut microbiome; material: fecal sample | place: Denmark | collected 2008
GGGATAGATTGTGACGGAGAAAAGAAAACGGTATAGATCCCGCATCAAGTGCGGGATGACGGCGTCGAGCAGAAAAGATGTAGAAACGAAAGGAAGACAAAAAGATACAACATACATTATATATACATAATGACCTAAAACATAACAACGATGAAGAAGCAAAACATATTTCAGATAGCCCTGTTGGCAGTGGCACTCTTTATGGGGAGTGCTGCGATGGCACAAAGCAAGATATATTATGTAACGCCGAATGGTGCAGCAGTAGAAGACGGTTGGATCGGTACTATGACGCTCACCAATGCCCTTGACAAAGCAGTAGCCGGCGACCAAATCTGGGTGCAGGGATTCGAGACTATTACAGACTACAGCCAGATTTATATCACTCCTACCATTGACGGCTTCACCCTCAAGTCCGGTGTACAACTCTACGGCGGCTTTAAAGGCGATGAGACAACCCTTGATGCCCGCGAAACCTTGGGCAAACCGTACCAGCTGAGGTACCGCACAGTTCTGTCGGGAGATATTGATATGAACGATATCATAGACAATACCAACCTGATTTTCCCTGCCAATACGACTCGCACGGACAATGCCACACACGTGTTATCCATCAACATGACCCCAACGTCGAGCAGCAGCAACAACAACACCTACCCCACTGTGGTGAACGGCTTCTCCATCGGCGGCGGGCAGGCTGACGGAGCTAATGAATACGGTGGCGGAATCTATATACATGGCGACAATACCAACGGCGGCATCTTCCGCATCGAACGCTGCTTCTTCGTGAACAACTATGCCACCCAGGGCGGTGCCATCTACGTGGCTGCCGAGGTGCAGAACCGCAATAACAACGAATCGCTCATCAACCAATGCGTTGTCTACAACAACGCGGCAGGCGAACGTGCGGCGGTAGTCAATGCCGGAGGCGGCATCTACCTGGCGGGACAGGCGACCGTGGTCAATTCGTCCATCTTCAACAATGAGAACGGCGGTCTGCGCCTTTCCACTGGCAGTAAGGTTATAAATTCTACTGTGGCACGCAACTCGGGGGCGGGTATCGACATGATTGAGACTGTGACGGATTTCAGCGTTTTCAACGTTTCCAATACCATTATCTGGGGCAACACCTTGCTCTCTGCCCAATATCAGCCTCAATTTAAGAATTCGGCCTATCATGAGGTGACTGTAACCAATACGGATGCAGGTACAGACAACAACCACAACGTATATGTGACCAAGGAAAACCGGGGTGACAAAGATGCCCCGATGTTCGACGCTCCATCGGTAAAGACCAGCTTTGACCGCGACTTCAACTGGCGCCAGATGGCTTATCCGCTCTGGTCATGGAATGTGCTGGAGGGGTCGGTGATGCACGACAAAGGCTATGGAAACGCTTATCAGGCCTCTACCTACGGCAATCAGGATATGGCGGGCAACCCACGCGTTGACGGTGTCATCGACATCGGTGCCTATGAATTCCAGAAAATACCTACCAGCCGTATCCGCTACGTGAAGAAGGGCGGTACGGGCGACGGTTCTTCCTGGGACAACGCTTCGGGCGACTTGCAAAAGATGATTGACGAACTGGCCAACAACAACCCGCAAAAACTGGCAGGAGAAGTATGGGTGGCTGCTGGAACATACGTGCCACAATCACAGCTCATCAGCGGAACAGCCTATTCTGCTTCGTTCCGCATGCGCGATGGCATCAGCGTGTATGGTGGTTTTGCGGGAACGGAAACGACCAAGCAAGACCGACAAAAAGGTACCATGCCTTGGGACTACACCAACGTAACTATCCTGGAGGGCGCTTACTACGACCACGCCAACCTGCAATGGAACAACAACAAATGGACGCTGACCAGCGACTCGCGCCATGTGGTGTGGTTTGCGCCTATGGCGAACGAGGGAGCGTTCGGTCGTGTCACCATACTCGACGGCGTAACCATACAAGGCGGTTATGCCCAGGGTGGAACAGGACTCGACGACTTCAAGACCGACCGCGGCGCGGGTGTATACATGGACGGGGCGAATGCCTACCTGACCAACTGCATCGTGAAGGAAAACTATGCCACGGGCAATGGAGGCGGCGTGTACCTGAAAGACGGACGCGTAGAAACGTCATTTATTTATAACAACAATGCCGATGCCGACGGCGGTGCCGTGTATGTGGATAACCGCGGACTGGTGCTCCGCTCCATGCTGGCCAACAACTCGGCGCACAACGGTGCGGGCGCTTACCTGCACAACGAAGAGGAAACACTCAACGACCATCCCGAATACCTCATCCTGTCCACCTGTGTCGTGTCGAACAACACGATGAGCGGCAACGGTGCCGTCTATTGCGACAAGGGCGGCGTGCTGATGCAGAACACCATCACCAACAACAACTGCGTCACCGCAACAGATGCAACAGATAGCAATGCCTCGCAAACGGGTGGTATCTATGTGGATGAGTATGCGCTGGTGGTCAACTCGGTTATCTGGAACAACCAAATGGGTAAGACTGGCGGCACCAACATCCCCATGTATGCCCGCAACCCGTCGGCCTCGAAGGTACGTTTCCTCTACAACGCCATTTCGGGTACGAACAATGCAGTATGGAACTATACGTTGCAGGAGCAGACGCTCTCGCTGGTAGACGATAATGCCGGAGCAACGGATGACGGCAGCAGCATAGGGCCACGGTTCACGGAGCCAACTACCGACATGGATTTCAAATTGGCAACCGACTACGGCGTGCAGGAAGATTGGAAAGACGACATCATCAGCTACTACTGGAAGCCCATCAGCGGTTCCAACCTGTGGGGGCGCGGTATGGCGCTCGGACAGTTGCCCGAAGAGGTGGTGTTGACGCCTGAGATGGATATTGAAGGTAATTTGTTTGCGCAGAAACCGGCGGTGGGGGCGTTTATGGTAACAGCTACGCCTATTCAGCATGAGACGACCGACGATGCGCTCACAGTCTATATGGATGTGGAATGTACCGAACCGGGCCATACGGGCTATTCATGGGCTACGGCTTATCGTTCGCTCAACGATGCCATCAGCTATTTGGCCGGGCTTGACGCTACGACTGTAGGCAACAGAAGGCTGATTGTGCGGGTGCTGGAAGGCGACCTCTGGCCGCGCTATGCCTTTACCAACAACGACCCGAAGACGGCCACCATTAGCGTGCCTGTCACTCAAAGCGGTAAGGCTATAGAAATCTATGGCGGCTACTACCGTGATAACATCAACAAAACCGTGTTGCGCGACCCGCTGAACCACCGTTCTATCATCAACGGCAACACGGAGGCCAAGGATATTAAAGAAGGATTGTACCACTGCATCACGGTGCAGCAGAAAGCCCAGCTGGTGCTCGACGGTTTCCATGTCATCAACGGCTATGCCGCCGGTGAGGCAACGCGCCAGTACGGTGCCGGCCTGCTGGCACATGCCGGTTCCACGGTGACTGTGCGCAACTGCATCTTCGAGAACAACACGGCACAAGAGGGAGCCGCCATCGACGCCCGCGAGGCCACGCTGACTTTGCAGAACTGCGTGGTGAACAACAACACGAATACGGATGCCGGCAAGCCGGTAGTTAATGCGCAGACGCTGACGATGAATCATGTCACGGTGGTGAATAATGTGGGAGCGGCACCAGCGGATATGGGAACGTCTTCGTTCTCGGCAGGAAATTCTTCAAACAATACACAAACATTAAGCACAATTGGTGCTGAAGGAGCCAAGAACTTTGCCAATCCAACTAACAAGGCAGGAGCGACTTTAGGTTTTGATACTTATCTGGGCGGATATTCGGAGTTCAGACCGTTAACGAGTTCAACAAATGCAGCAGCAGTGATTAATAAGGCGACTACCTCTACCGGTTTAACGACTGATATTGCCGGACAAGTCCGTAATTTGGGCGGTGCGCCTGATTTGGGAGCGTACGAGGCGATACTGCCGGAAAGTGGCGTGATTTATGTGCGCGGCACAGATGGAAACGACAACAACAACGGCAGTTCCTGGGGCACAGCATTTGCCACATTGACAAAAGCTTTGAAAGTGGCCAAAAGTGGCGATAAGATTTGGGTGGCAGCAGGTATATATACTGGAACCATAACGGGTGATCCGAATAATGTCAACGCCTCTACAAACATCCACAAACAGCCATACGCGTATGAGATGAAGGAGGGAGTCAACGTTTATGGCGGCTTCCCCGATTCAGGAACGCCGGGAGAGGATGACCGTGACCCGAATACTTACAAGACTTATTTGCAGGCACAAACCAATAAGCCAACATATCCCCAGACTTCTGAATATTCTTCTTCTTGGTCAAATACCGGGCGTGTGCTTGTACAGCGCAATCATTTTACAGAAGAAACAGTTTGGGATGGTCTTGTTATTCGATATGGTTCTCTGAATACCGGTTATAGATATTCTATAACAGGAAATATTATGAACTTGGATACTAAGGTCATTGGAGAATGTGGTGGTGCGGGTGTTTACATGATGGGAAACAGTGTCTTGGAAAACTGTATCATTGAAGACAACATTATATTAGCAGATAAAAAGAATATTATATCAAATAGCGGTGGAATTCATACCGTGGCAGGAGGAGTGTTCTGTCGGGGAGGTGTCATTAGAAATTGTCAAATAATAAATAACTCAATACGAGTTTATAGTCAACAGCAAGATTCCAATGGTGCCGCATTCTCGTATGGAGGCGGATTATATATCTTAAACGATGAGACTTATACTGCTGCAATTTTCAACTCACTGATTTCCGGAAATCGTGCAGAAGCGTTGGAATGGAATAATCAAAAGGTTTCTTTTCATACAATGGCAATAGGTGCCGGTGCTTGCCAGATAAGTGGTAATTTTTATAATAATACGATTGTTAGCAATACTGCAAAGACTGGTGATGCAAACTATTCAAATATTATGTGTGGTGGCATGTTTGTTTATGATTCTGCCGAGATTTATAATTGCATTATTTATAACAACAAAGAAGAGGGAGGTCGCAATATTGGTATTTCCGCTCCGGAGAATCTAAACTTGCAAGTGCTTAGTGTAGATATCCCTGCAGGTTCTAGTGGGGACAAGCCCAATAACGATGGTTACAGTATTATGAAAGATCGAATTCATGTATATTATAGCAATGTAGGCTATACTGATACATCAGGAAATGCTCATGAATCTTCTTCTTTGATACATGGAGATGTTACTTATGCATCTCGACATAATGTATCCGGTTATCCTTCATTTGTCGATGAACAAAATGGTGATTATCATTTATCAACCGGCTCTCCCGCCATCAACTCCGGAACGGAAGCAATACCAGATGGAATTGGTGGTTATATTACTATTCCTGATTATGATGCCGAGTACACCGACCGTATCAAGGATTGCGGCATCGATATGGGCGCGTTCGAGAGCGCAAACGAGGGCAACATCGGTTATGAGACAGTAACGGAAAGCGACGGCACGAAGAAATACATCTATTATGTGACCCGAAACGGTGACGGATTGAGAAGCGGAGCATCGGTAGACAATGCTGCCTGCGCCATGAAGTTACAGCAAATCCTGACAGCGGCAGGAACGGCAGCTACTACCATAACCGACGGGCAGGTATATGTGCGCATCTCCGGCTATGCCAACAGCACATTTGTCTATCATCCCAATACGCTAAGCAATCCGAACGATCCGCAAAGCTATACATACGTTGTTCCTGAAGGAATCATCGTGGAAGGTGGTTATAGTCAAGATTTCAAGGAACGTAAACCGTTGGATTATCCGACTGTCCTAAGCGCAATCAGCGAAGCAAACGCCTCTACGGTACAAACCGTACGCGGCTATCATGCCGTGACCTTCGGCGCATGGCCGGGAACGAAGGCTTTGACCAAGCCAACCATCATCGACGGTCTTTGGCTGATTGACGGTTCTGCTACCTCCATGGCCGGAACGGGCAATCCGAATACCCGGGGCGGTGGTGCCATCGTGCCGAGCGGAGCGCATGTGCGCAACTGCGTGGTGATGAACTGCGAGGCCATCGAAGGTGGCGGACTGTATCTGCTGCCGGGCGCAACGGTGAGTGGTACGGCTGTCATAGAATGTACGGCGACTAACGGTGCCGGTATCTATGCCGACAATACCGATGCGAATAAAGACAGCCGTGCACATATTCTGTCGTGCACCATTGCCAACAACGAGGCATCCTCTACCGGTGGCGGTCTCTACATGGAAGATGGTGCAGTGATGAACGTCAATACGGTGATTTTCGACAACCGGGCCGGTTCGGACAAGAATGTGAGCGGTGTGGTTAGCCAGCAGTTTAAAGACGCCCAGCTAAAAACTGTATTCAACATTTCAGGGCAGAACAGCTTCTACCCGTTCAACAACTGCTTCGTGGAAACACAGGAAATGCCATCGGACTTTGAGAACAGAATGCTCGAAAGCGACAAGTCGCTCTATTTTGCCGATGACTACTACCGCCTGAAAGACTATTCGTTCCTGATTAAGCATGGTATGAAGAATGGGTATCAGGAGGCACTGGTGACGACCTTCAACGTAGCCACTCAGGATATGCAGAACATCGACCGCATACAAACAGGTAATGCCGCCGAACGCCTTGATGCCGGAGCCTTCGCCTATGAGGGCGGCATCTTGCCGACTGATTTGTTCACGCGCATCTTTGTGTCGCCGACCTCTAATGTGACGCTGCCTGCCGGGGAAAATATGAACAATTATCTGGGTCGTTCGTTCTATACTTCATTCTCTACGCTGGAAGACGCACTGGGCTATATACGCGCAATGCGAAGTGGTGATAAGGCAACGGATGCGACTAAGTTTGAAATTCTGGTAGCCGGAGGCACCTACAAACCTTCTTATCTGCGAACTACCGGTGCGGCAGTTGACCACGACCAGAAGCTCTATTCGTTTGTGGTGCCACAGGGAGTAAGCATTTATGGCGGATTCAGTGGGACAGAAAAATATTCGTCTGGTGGTATAGAGGAGATACCGACCACGGGCGGTAATATAACAGTTGACAATACGACATCCCTCACGACAATTCTTGAAAAACGTGCTTACTCCGACTTCAACCAAAACGGTATCTACGAACCGTGGGAACTGGCCAACCAGACCATCCTCTCGGGACAGATCAATGCCTCCAGCACGGCGCAGAATGCTTATCATGTGGTGTTCACCGACAAAGGAGAGGCAACAACCGTCAATCCGGTCGTATTGGACGGTCTGACCGTGATGTACGGGCAGACGGATGATGAATTGTCAGTCAGTTCAAACGAAGACGAGCAGGGCCGTGGCGGCGGAATCTACAGTAACGAAGTGACATACAGCATCAGCCGCTGCCGCTTGCTGAACAATACGGCTGTGCGTGGTGGTGCGGTGTTTGTACGCAATGCCGACCTCAACCTGTCGGGCTGCATCCTGGCCGGAAACAAGACGGTGAAAAATACAGCTACAGGTCAAACTCCCACACTGACAAGCCGTGGCGGTGCCGCATACGTGTCGGGTATTGATGAAGTAGTCAATTTGCGTGCGGTAAACACGTTGTGGGCCAATAACGAGTCGGCAGGTGAGGGCGGTGCCATCGGCACAAATTATGCTGAGGGCATATCTTCATCACACGATCCGCTACTTTATATTATGAACAATACCTTTGTGCGTAATAAAGCGACTACTAATCCGGTGATTTACGCACACAATGGTAAGAGCCATATCGTGAATACGTTGATTTGGGGAAATCAGGGCGATAGCTACCAAAACCCTACAAGTTTATCTGCGATTTACGATGTTTCCCATTGCGCCAGCGACGTGGATTATGTCGGAAAGTTCACTTTGGGAAATTCGGATAACAACATCTTGCTGTCTCCTGAAAACATGGCCGACAAAGGCCCTCGCTTCACCAATCCTTCAACTGAGGCCGGTGTCGACGGTAATTCAGCGTCGAGCTTGTGGAATCCGGTGGCCATCTCCGTGCTGACGGATGCGGGGGATGGGACGGAGCATACGGAAAATCAATATCCTGGAGAAACGGGGCACGCTGCTAATACGAAGACCGGTGCTTATCAGGATTGGTTTGGTGACGACGGATATTTAGGCAAAAATGGTGTAACAGAAGCCTATATTACCAAGGATGGCGGTATCTATTCCCGTTATTCCGGTCCGAACAACGAAGAGAATAAGCCATTGTGCAAACCTATTGATATTGGTCTTTACGAGTATCAGTATATTTCCAACTTCTCCACCATGCCAGCCATTTATGTGGATACCACTTCTCAAGGAGACGGTTCTGGCAACAGTTGGGCGAATGCTACCGATGATTTGCGCGGAGCTATTGTGGGGGCGGCCAATCCTGAAGATGTTACAGCTGAGCGAGTGGTATATGTACGCGATGGTAATTATTCTTGGGACAAGCTTTCTGCCGGTACGGCATATATTCTCAATATGTCTACAAGTGATTTAAGCAAAAGTTTGACGCTGAAAGGCTCTTGCACCGGCAGTGGTGACCAGCAGGATTTCAGTAAACAAACCGTTCTGCGCAATGGCGGTTCGACTAACGATTTGATGGCAGTTTCGGCGAACGCGAAGTCGGTTATCATTGAAGGTTTCACGTTTATCAATACAAGCAAAAGCGGTACAGGCATGGACGCAAGTACCGAAACCGATGGTTCGCTGACCTTAAAGAACTGTGGATTCAGAATCAGCGATACAGGGCTGGATATTACCGGTAATAGCGGAAAGATGCTTATTTACAATACACTGTTTGCCGATGGCGGTACGGGGCTGAGTGGAGCGGATAGCCAAACAACGGTGGTGAATGCGACGTTTGCGAATAATGATAAAGATATCGACGGAACGGCTAATGTTTATAACTCCGTATCTTGGAATAATAAAACAAACAACATGCCGACAACAGATGGACATAACAATAAAGTGTTCTCATTTACAGGAACTGCTGCCGCAAATAATGTAGACATTCAAAACGGCCCGAACTTTGTAGACCCGCTGAATGAAACGGAAGAAAACCGTGACTATCATATCCGTCCGAGCGTGCAGTTGCTGAATCAGGGAAGCAATGACCTTTATCTGAATCATGTGGTGAAGGTTGTAGCGGATGCGGATGCCACAGCAATACCAACCACAGAGGTTGACCTTGGCAACAACCCCCGTCTGGTGGACAAAACCATCGACATAGGTGCCTACGAATACGAGGCACCCTTGCAGCCCATTGTCTATGTGAAGCCCGACCTGACAGGAACGGCAGACGGTAAAAGCTGGGAGACGGCACTGGGCGACTTGCAGGGTGCGGTGGATTTGGCTGGGCTGTATGCGCTGAACAATTCAGGACAGAATGGTTATGTCTTTGTGCATGGCAACTATCACAATACCGGTTCAATCAACCTGACATTGGGCAATACCAAGGTGTATGGAGGTATGAATGATGAGCGGAGTAGTACTACATTGGGCGATTCTTATACAAAAGATGATGTTGAAACAATTGTTTCCGACCTGCTCACCAAGCGCAAAGGCATGTTGGAGGCCAGCAACCGTTCTTCTTTGGGAACAGTCACAATAAGTGCCGATGGGGTGATAGATGGATTTGAGGTGACGGGAACGGCGACAGTAAACAACGGGATGCTCTCGACTTCAGTAGTGAAGAATGATGTAGGCGGTGAGGATGACGGACTGCTGTATAATTCGCTGGTATTGGGTTCTGTCAATACTGTTAAGGCGGTGAATGTGACGGCAACAGGTACGATAACGGGTGCTAATGGTAGCGGCAATAACCGGGCTTCTGTGAACGAAACAAACAGTTATGTGACGGATGATTATTGGAAGTATCAGTTGATGGAGACATCAGCGGATATAGATCCTAATCCTGATGATGATCCACGAACAGACATCAGCGAGTACATGAAAAAAGTCGGTCATGAACGCGATCTGATAGGCAACAAGCGTATCCGCAACACGGTAGATAATGGTTGCTTTGAGACGTGGAATATCAGCGCCGAGATGACCAATGACAATGTCATTAAAGCTACAGATTATCCCGTTAGCAAGTCAGTGGTATATGTACGAAAGGGACAGGAATTGAAGATTCAGAATGCAAACGACGGCACTTTGGTCTATAAAGATGTTGCTTCTGCCTTTAACCCTGGCTTCCTGCTCTTGGAGCATCAGGCTGGTCTGCGTGGTAATGGTAACTATATTTCGTTGACTAAATTTGCGGTGGAACGTGACTTGGGAGTAAATGGTAACGACTTGGCCATAATGCCTTTTAGTATTATTAAGCATGAATCGAAACCGAATGCCAACTACAATTTGGAACGCTACAGCGGTCAAACACGTGCGGCGTACAGCTATCAGTATGATAGCAATAATGGCAAAGCCTGGACTGACCAAGATTTCGCACTAAGAGGCTCTACCGAAGGTTTCCTGATTGAAAATACTTCAAGCAATGCAATTACAGTACGTTTCAGTGGCAACAGCTATGAAGAAAACGGTACGGTCAAAAAAGTTGAATTAGCCAAGTGGAACTTTAACGAACCATGGACATCAGGAACGACAGGGGGGCAACCGCTTCACCCACAAGGAAAACATGAGCTGGAACCTCTTCGGTTCGCCCTACCTCTGTGCGATGAACTACAGCGACTTGCAATACGGACGGGTGCTTTACGGATATGAAAATGGATATAAAACAGTAAACACTTCTAATAATACTACAGTGGAAGGCCATATTCCATCCGGCAGCGCCGTGTTCACCCAGACAGCTACATTAAAGGATGCAGAAATCTTCACTGTAGCGCAACCGACCGGCTCTAAGAGTGGAGATGCTTTTGAAAACATGACTTCACTAAGCCTCGCCATCAGCCCGGTAGGCAGCACCCGTACCACCGATGACGAAGAGACGGTAGCCGACGTGCTTCAGCTCAACGCCGTTGAATCGTCGGAAGCCCGCACGGACTTCGACATGGGTGCGGATGGCGTGAAGTGGATGGCAGAAGACAGACCGCAAATCTATGCCGAGCAGAACGGCGGACGTTACTCGCTGCTGTCGGCAGTAGACAAAGAAGGCAGTGTGCAGATAGGCCTGTCAGTGCCGCAGACCGGCACGTACAGCCTCTACATCCCTGCCGACTGCGACGCCTACGACTACGAGACCGTGGTGCTGGAAGACAAGCAGACGGGCACGCTGACCGACCTGAAGGCAGGTGCCTATACCTTCAACGCCCCGCAGGCCGGTGACCTGAACGACCGCTTCCAGCTCTACTTCAACCGCTCGGTAGACGAGGCGGAAAGCAACATCCGCGTTGTGTCAACCACCGCCGGACAGGCCCGCGTGCTGGGCATACAGCCGGGCGATGTCATCCGCGTGTACAACACGCAGGGCATGCTGGTAGAACAGCGCAAGGCCGACGCCACCGAAGCCACCTTCAGTCTGCCGCGCGGCATCCACCTGTTCAAGGTGACGACAGCCGACGGCGATGTCGTGAAGAAAGCGGCGGTAAGATAAGGAAGCTCACTCCTTGCGTGCGGGAACTGAAACAAGGCACGCAGATGACACAGATGAAACAGATGCCCACAAATAAAGTGGGACTCCCAAAGCGTCACCCCGCACAAAATGCGGGGTGCGTTTTTTATAGACGTGGGCTGCGCTGTACCTCCCGCCCGCATGGGTCCTGCTCCCCTGGGATAGGGGAGCTGCCCGCAGGGCTGAGGGGTACGTTATTCAGCAGTTAGTGCTAAGTGGTAAGCGGTAAGTGCTCCCGCTGCCTGTCCGCATGGCCTCCCCTCGCCTTGGGAGAGGGACCGGGGGAGAGGCCCCCACCCGCACGGTCATCCCGCACTTGATGCGGGATCTAAACCAAAGCAGTGAAGCCATTCTTATCTATCCCATCCGCGTCATCCGCGCAATCCGTGCCTAAAGTAACAAACCGGATAAACTCTGTCCTGAACGTCCGTTTTTGACAAAAAGAAAGCAACTATCTGAATTTTTATAGGTATCTACGCTTGATTTATCGACATTTTTTCTGATATTTGCTACAGTATGAGTTTGAGAGTTTATGAGGCATTCAACAGCAGAAGTCATAAACTGCCAATCTCAGGACTCTGAATCCTAATACCAGACAACATGGAACCGATACGAAGCTTTGACCAACTGACAGCACATTTGCAGACCCTGAACCGCCGGAAACGCATTGCCGTGGTCTGCGCCAACGACCCCAATACGGAGTATGCCATAGCCCGCGCCCTGGAAGAGGGCATCGCCGAATTCCTGATGATAGGCGACTCGGCTATCCTGGAAAAGTATCCCACCCTGAAACGCTATCCCGACTACGTGAAGACCATACACATAGAGGACCCCGACGAGGCGGCGCGCGAAGCGGTGAGGATAGTGCGTGAGGGCGGAGCGGACATTCTGATGAAAGGTATCATCAATACGGACAACCTGCTGCGTGCCATCCTTGACAAGGAGCACGGCCTGCTGCCCAAAGGCAAGGTGCTGACCCACCTGGCCGTGATGCAGATACCGACATACGACAAGCTGCTGTTCTTCTCGGACGCAGCCGTTATCCCCCGCCCCACCCTGCAGCAGCGTATCGAAATGATTTGGTATGCCATCCACACGTGCCATCACTTTGGCATCGAGCAGCCACGCATCTCGCTGATACATTGCACGGAGAAGGTCAGCGCCAAGTTCCCCCACTCGCTGGACTACGTCAACATCGTGGAGCTGGCCGAAGCGGGCGAGTTTGGCAACGTCATCATCGACGGACCGCTGGACGTGAAGACCTCGTGCGAGAAGACGAGCGGTGACATCAAGGGCATCGTATCGCCCATCAACGGCGAGGCCGACGTGCTGATATTCCCCAACATCGAGTCGGGCAATGCATTCTACAAAGCGGTGTCGCTGTTCTCGCATGCTGACATGGCCGGCCTGCTGCAAGGCCCCATCTGTCCGGTAGTGCTGCCCTCGCGCAGCGACAGCGGACTGTCCAAGTACTACAGCATAGCGATGGCGTGCTTGACGAGTTGACAAGGGGACGCGGAGTTAAAGGAGTTAAAAGGAATTATCGCCCGACTTTCGTCGGGCTGAGGAGTTAAAGGCCAATAGACGGTGCTACTGAGTTACCCTTTTATGGCACTATCGGCTTTAACTTCTATAACTTCTTAACTTCCAAAGTCATATTAAATCCGAAACTTGAACTACTTATCACTGATTTTTGAGTTGATGAGGGGACAAGTCAACGAGAAATTACTTCCACTTATCACTTACCACTAACCACTCACCACTTACCACTGATTAACCCCACTGACTAACATGAAAATACTTGCCATAAACCCCGGCTCCACTTCGACGAAGATAGCCGTATTCGAGGACGAAAAGTCCATATTCTCGCACACGCTCCGGCATTCGGTGGAGGAGCTGACCCGCTACCCGCGCATCATCGACCAGTTTGAGTTCCGCAAGAATCTGGTGGTAGATGAGCTGAAAGCCGACGGCATACCCTTTGAGTTTGATGCCATCGTAGGACGGGGCGGATTGTTGAAACCCATTCCCGGCGGGGTCTACGAAGTGAACGACGCCATGCTGAACGACATCATGCACGCCATGCGTACGCACGCCTGCAACCTGGGCTGTCTCATTGCTTCGGAGCTGGCGGCCATGTTGCCCGGCTGCCGGGCGTTCATTGCCGACCCGGGCGTGGTGGACGAGCTGGAGGAGGTGGCACGGGTGACGGGGTCGCCACTGATGCCGCGCATCACCATCTGGCACGCACTGAACCAGCGCGCCATTGCCCGCCGTTTTGCACGCGAGCTGTCGGCAGCCCACCCCGGGCAGCCGGTGGCCTACGAAGACCTGAACCTCATCATCTGCCACCTGGGTGGCGGCATATCGGTAGGCGCACACCGCAAGGGACGGGTGATTGACGTGAACAATGCCCTGGACGGCGAAGGTCCCTTCTCGCCTGAGCGTGCCGGCACGCTGCCAGCCGGCGACCTGATAGACCTCTGCTTCTCGGGCAAGTTGACACAGGCGGAGCTGAAGAAGCGCATATCGGGAAAGGCCGGACTGACCGCACACCTGGGCACCAACAACGTGGCCGAGGTGGTGGCACGCATTGAGCAGGGCGACGAACATGCCCGACTGGTGCTGGACGCCATGATTTACCAGATAGCCAAAAGCGTGGGCGGGGCGGCCGTGGCACTGGAAGGACAGATAGACGCCATCCTGCTGACCGGCGGCATTGCTTACAGCGAATATGTAGTGAGCCGCCTAAGCAAACGCGTATCGTTCCTGGCCCCCGTACATACCTATCCAGGCGAAGACGAGATGGAAGCGCTGGCGCTGAATGCACTGGGCGCACTGCGAGGCGAGCTGGAAGTAAAAGTGTATCAATGAAACGGCACGGCCTATTATTTTTCCTGCCATTGTAGAAAAGTATTGAAAAAATGGCATATATTTGCACCGTGTTAAGTTAATAAATTGATTAAGGTCGATTTTTGACAACTATGGCCAGGAAGTATGGGGGTACTTCCTGGCCTTCTTTTTCCCCTACCCCAAGGCCGTCATCCTGTGCTTGACACGGGAACTTGGTTGGGCACACGGATGACACAGATAGAACGGATGAGCACAGATAA
>ULPZ01030705.1_pt1 | contig 14570 bp, 12 predicted proteins | sample 1953991 | NCBI WGS metagenome assembly ULPZ01 (sample SAMEA4835642, study PRJEB28245) | human gut metagenome | biome: gut microbiome; material: fecal sample | place: Denmark | collected 2008
TTGCCGAGCGCGCGGTTGAGCAGGTCTTGGAAGGAGCGGTGCTTCGCCGTCTGCTGAGGAGCCGCCCCGCTGGGATTCTGCCGCCCCGTCGCCGCGACGCTCTCGAAGCCGGCATTCCCGCCGAACATGGTGTCCGGCATCACGCCGCCGCCGAACGCGCCCGCCGGAACTTCCTGCTGCGGCTGGGGGGTATTTTGATTGCGCACCGGGCGATAGCCGCTCGTGCCGCCGTTGCTGCGCCGGTTGCGGTTCGCCTGCTCGCTGCCCTGCATGAATCCCTGAAATTTCTCCTTGGCTTTATCGAAAATCGCCATGCTGCTTCTCTGCTCCTCCAGCTTCGGGCATGTTCCGACGAATCAGAACAGCCGCCATCAATGTTGCCCTTGCGGGCCGTAGTCGCGCGCACCCATCAGCGCACTGCCGATGCGTACCATCGTTGCGCCGTGCCGCGCCGCCAATTCGTAATCATGGGACATGCCCATGGAAAGCTCCTTCATCTCAATGCTGGGAATCGCCTCCGCCCGCGCCCGCTCAAAGAGGGTGCGCATATCAGCGAACAGCTTGTCCAGCAGCGCCATATCCGGCGTGTTGGGCATCACCGCCATCAGCCCCTGCACGGAAAGCCCCGGCAGCTGCGAAACCGTGTGCAGGAAGGGGATTAGCTCTTCAGGGGGCAATCCGCCCTTCTGCGCCTCGCCGCAGGGGGACACCTGAATCAGCACAGGCATCACGCGATTGTGCTTCTGCGCCTGACGGTCGATTTCCTGCGCGAGGGACAGCCTGTCCACCGAGTGAATCAGGCATACATGGTCTATTATATACTTTACTTTATTGGATTGCAACCTTCCGATGAGGTGAATCTGAAAATTCTTCTCCAGCGCAGGCAGTTTTTCCATGATTTCCTGCACTTTATTTTCCCCGATGTCCGTAACGCCGAGATTTTGCAGCGGCAGAATGTCCTCCGCCGGGTGCGTTTTGGTGACGGCGATGAGCTTCGGGACGGGGTACTTGCCGTCCGACGCGGCGGCAAGGCGCTGCTGAATCAGCGTCAGGTTAGCTTGCAAGTTTTCCATGCGAATGCTTCCTATCTTCCAGAAATTACTTGCCTTGTTTGCAGGATTTTGCTCCTGCGGATTGATTTTTATCGTTGCAGAGCGTTTGCGCCCGTGATAATCCCCTATCAGAACAGCTTGACCGTCAGCCCCTCGTAGAGCAGCCCCTGCTGGACGGGCTGGAAGTAGATGTAGCCATCCGCCTTCGTCAGCACGCTGATGGGGTGGAAGGATTCCGTCTGCCCCTCGACGACGACGATGCCCTGCGTCTCGTTCTGCACATACAGCGCGCGCTCCGGGACGCGGAAGGTGTCCATGTTCTCGCCCAGCGTCGCTTCGGTCGAGCGCATGTACAGCACGGGATGCACGTCGCTTTCGACCCGCAAACGCACCAGCAGTTCTCCGCCGGAGCGGCTGAAGGATTCCACCGTTGCGGAGACCTGCGTGCTGTCAAAGCGCCCAAGTTTCAGCTGATAGGTCTGCCCGTTGACCGGGTTCCAGTCTTTATCCGCCGAGAGGAACAGCACGTTCCACGAGCCGTTCTGCACGATGCGGTAGAGCGTCGTTTTGCCGCGGAGGGCGTCATCCTGATCCGGCACCTGCCCGCGAACCATCTGCCGCACCTGCGTGGGCGTGAAGCTCTGGTAGGTCTGGGAGGTGAGCGCATATTCGTAGCCATCCAGGTAGAACGACACGATGCCGACGTAGTTGCTCGTGAAGTCCTTCGTCCAGCTGTTGATGCGCTGCTGCTGGGAGAGTTCGTCATCCAGCTTGCGGGAGAAGCGCTGGTCATCCGCATAGGTGGTCTTAATCTGCTCCTGCCGCGTCTTGATGGAGGCTTTCAGCAGCGTCTCCTGATTGTCAAGCGACCCCGTATTGCTCCAAATCATCTCGCGCAGCTCGCGCAAATGCCCCGTCACTTCGCTCATCAGGCGATCCATGCGCGCGTCGCTGATGGCGCTGGTGATAAGGTCTTTCTGATAATCGCGGATTTCCTCCTGATAGCTTTGCAGCGTCGTCACCTCGCGCGTGGAAAAGCCTGCCGAGTAAACCTGACAGATGCGCGTTTCCTGCGCGACTTCGCTGCCCTCCTCCGCAATGTAGGTGATGGAGGTCACGCCGTCGGCGGTGTAGGGCGCTTCGTTGCGGGCAATCAGCGCGTCGCCGGTGTGGGTGGCGTTGATGCTCGCCAGCTCAATCGCGCCGTAGCGCGCCGCCTGCGGGGCAAACTGATCGTAGCAGAACCACGCGGTCAGGCCGATAACGGCGAGCATAATCATCACCATCAATGGGGTGATATGCAGCCGCGGGCGCACCTTGCCGGGCTCTTTGCCCGCTTCGGTAAAACCGCCGGGGGTCTGCTCCGCGGGCTGCGGCAGCGGATTGCCGTTCACGTCATACACTGCCGGAATGCCGTACACCAGCTGCCCCTGCTCGTTGAAGCCCATGGTGTCCCAAATCGGGCGGCCCTGCTCATCCTGTCCGCAGATGCCGCTGAACACCGGCTGCTTGTAAGCATCATAGCCCTGAAACACGCCGAAAATCGGATTCCCGACCGCATCACTGCCGACGTACTCCCCATAAATCGGATTTCCGGCATCGTCGTTGCCCATGTACACGCGCTGATTCTGGTCGTTCATGATGCTTGCATTTTCCTTTCCTCTATCACCAATGGCGCGGGATTACTGCACTGCCGCCGTCATTTTCTCCCGCAGCCGCGTCAGCAGGCGCCGTTCCATCCGGCTGACCTGCATCTGGCTCACGCCGAGGGCGCGCGCCGTCTCCCGCTGTCCCAATCGTTCCTCAAACCGCTTTTGCAGCAGCAGCTTTTCCGTCGGTGTCACCTGCCCGTACACCCAATTCAGCCACTGCGCCTGTTCCACCTGATCATAGCCTTCATCCAGCCGCCCCAGAAACGTCTCCAGCCGCGGCGCTTCCGCGTCGTCCGACGTTTCCGCGTCCAGCGACACGGTCTGTGCCGCGCGGCGCGCGTCCAGCAGCGTCAGCAGTTCTTCCGGCGGCAGTTCCATTGCCTCCGCCAGCTCGCGCATGGACGGTTCACGCTGCAATTTGCGCGTCAGTTCGTCGCTCACGCGGCGCAGCTTCGTCAACTGCTCGCGAAGGGAGCGTGTCAGGCGAATCGTGCTGCCCCGGTCGCGCAGGTAGTTGCGGACGCTGCCCGCAATCGTCGGCAGCGCAAAGGTGGAGAATTGCAGACCGCGTTCGGGGTCGAAGCGCTCAATCGCCTGCATGAGCGCCATAGCCGCCACCTGTTCGAGGTCGTCCTTCTCCACGCCCTGCCCCTGAAATTTCCGTGCTACCGCCTGACTCAGCGGCAGATTCTCCTCCACCAGCCGCGCCATCACCGCATGGTCGCGGCTTCGGGCATACTCCCGGAAAAGGTCGTCCGCTTCCGGGCGTGTCATTGCTTTTTCAGCGGCGCAGTCGCCTTGTGCAGCAGCAGCGTAATGCACTGCACGCAGTCGCCGCAGCGGGTCATCTCCACGTCGCTGGCGAGGGTCTGCAAAACGGCGCGGGTGATCTCCGTTTCGTCCTCGCAGGGGCATTTTTTCTCACCATAGCACGCGGAAATCGCCACTTTCAAGTAGTCGCCCTCATCATAGACGGCGACTTCCAGATGGTCAACCGTTCTTCCTTGATGCAGCAGGCAGTCGCACATTTCGTCCGCCGCCATGCGCAGGTCATCGAGGGTATCCGCGTCCAAATCCTTCAAAATCGCCACACCGCCCAGCGCGGTGCGAATCGCCAGCGCATACTGCCTGTCTCCCGGCACGCGCAGCAGAACTTCCGGCTCTGACACTTGCACACCTCCCGATTTTTTCCATCACGTCAGGGCATACTGATGCCTTTCCGCGATTCTCTTATCATAACACAAAAAGGTGCCTTTTTGCAAGCAAAAGACACCCTTTCGCGCCGTTTCCGGCGGGTTTTCATCAAATTTTCATTTTCGGGATGCGGATTTATACGATTTTCAAACGAGAATGTGCCAGAATCAACATGGCGCAGGCGAATGCAGGAAATCGTATTACTTCACGAAGGCGTTGTAAATCGCCTGAATCGTGCTTTCATAGTCCGCGTCGTTCACGCCGACGATAATCGACAGTTCGCTCGACCCCTGATCAATCATGCGGACGTTGATGCCCGCCTTGCTCATCGCCGCGAACAGGCGCGCCGCCGTGCCGCAGTTGTGCACCATGCCGCGGCCGACCGTCGCGATAATCGACATATTGTCGTAGACCGTGATGGTGTCGGGGTTCGTCTCATGCACGATGCGGGAGAGGATGATATCGCGCTTGGGCGCAAACACTTCGCCCGACACCACGACGCACAGCGTATCAATGCCCGTAGGCAGGTGCTCAAAGGACACGCTGTTCTCCTCAAACGCCTGCAAAACCTTGCGCCCGAAGCCCAGCTCGCTGTTCATCATCGCCTTTTCAATGCTGATGACCGAGAAGCCCTTGCGCCCCGCAATGCCGGTGATGGTGGGGTGCAAATCATCATGCGGCGCGTTCAGGCTGATAATCGTTCCCGGATGCGACGGGTCGTTGGTGTTGCGGATGTTGGTGGGAATACCCGCCTTGTGCACAGGGAACATGGCGTCCTCATGCAGGACGGACGCGCCCATATAGGACAATTCGCGCAGCTCCTTGTAAGTGATGGAGCTGATTTCGCGCGGATGCGGCACAATGCGTGGGTCAGCCATCAGGAAGCCCGACACGTCCGTCCAGTTTTCGTACACGCTGGCTTCGACCGCGCGGGCGACAATCGCGCCCGTGATATCCGAGCCGCCGCGCGAGAACGTCTTAATTGTGCCGTCCGGATAGCTGCCATAGAAGCCCGGCACGACCGTCGGCACGCCGTCGGACAGCTTCTCCGCCATCAGCGTGTTCGTCGTCTCCGCGTCAAACGCGCCGTCCGCCGTGAACTTGACCGCTTCCGCCGCGTCCATGAACCGCCAGCCCATGAAGTCCGCCAGCAGCAAGCCGTTCAGGTACTCGCCGCGGGAGGCACAGTAATCCGCGTTCGCCCCCGCGTCAATCTTTTCGTTCACCTCATCCAGCGCCGCGCCCAAATCCACATGCAGACCGAGTTCCTCCGCAATGTCCATGTAGCGTGCGGCGATCAGGTCAAACGTATCCTGATAGTCCTCGCCCGCCGACTTCTGCTTGTGGCAGCGGTAGAGCAAATCCGTCACCTTGTCGTCGTCCTTGAAGCGGCGGCCCGGCGCAGAGGGAATCACATACTGCCGCGCTTCGTCCAGCAGCAGAATGTCCTTTACTTTGCGGAACTGTCCGGCATCCGCCAGTGAGCTGCCGCCAAACTTCGTTACAATCTTTTTCATGCGCCCAATCCTCCAAGGCATCATCCCGCTTCTTTGCGGCATGACATCCGAATATTTTTTGCGATGCGCCTTTCATCATACCGTTTTCCAGCGCGATTGTCAACAATTCCGCCGCAAAAATACAGATTCCAAACGAAAAAGGGGGCGATACGCCTGATTTTTCCCCGTCACGCGTCGGCAAAGCGCGACAGAATCAGCACGTCGCGGTACGCGCCGTCGCGCCACAGCTCCTTTTCCAGCCGCCCCTCCTCACGGAAGCCGCAGGACAGGTAGCACCGCACAGCCGCTTCGTTGAACGCGAACACCGACACGCGCAGCTTGTGCAGGTTCATCTCCCGGAAGCAGAAGTCGCACAGCAGTTCCATCGCTTCCTTGCCGTATCCCTTGCCGCGGTAGGGCTTGCCAATCATGATGGCGAGCTTTGCCATGCGGTTCTTCCAGTCCACGCGGATGATGCCGCAGCGCCCCGCAAGCTCGTCGCCATCGACCGTCTCCACGGCGAACTGGTACTCCCCGCGCGTGTAGCTGGACTGCTGGGACAGCCACTGCTGTTCATCCGCGTAGGACGACGGGAACGGGATGCCGCTCATCATCCCGCGCAAGGTTTCCGGGTCGTTGACGAACTCGTGGTTTGCCGCCGCGTCCGTGCCTTCAAACGCACGCAGGCGGATTCGCTTGCCCTCTATCATGCCTGTTCCTCCCGTTTCGCCCACTCGTCGCGCAGCACTGCCATGGACACAACGTCATGGAACTTGCCGTTCTTCCACGTTTTCTGACGCGCCACGCCTTCCTCGGTGAAGCCCGCTTTCAAGTAGCAGAGCCTTGCGCGGCTGTTTTCCGCGAACACGGTCAATTCCACGCGGCGCAGCCCCAGCGTATCGAACGCATAGCGCAGCAGCAGCGAAAGCGCCTCGCGCCCGATGCCCTTGCCGCGGTGCTCCTCCTTCGCCAGCACGACGCCGACTTCCGCCGTGCCGTCGCGGCGGCTGATGCGCTCCAGCGAAATCTGCCCCCAGTATTCCTCGGTCACGGGATCAGCCATGACGAACATCATGCGCTCGCTGCCGCCGGAAAGCGCGTAATTCAGGAAATCCTCGCCGTTTTTCTCGGTATACGGCTGGTCGAAAATTTCGGTCAGGTAGCGGGTGGCTTCCGTGTCGTTTGTCCACGACAGAATGCCGGGGAGGTCGCTGCGGCGATACGGGCGCAGCAGGACGTTTTTTCCTCGCAGGATAGGCATCGTGTGGGTGGCTCCTTTCGTTGTTCGTGAAAGCATTGGGAAATCGGTGTTTTTTTCGGGGTGAATTGCGTTGACTTTTCTTTCAAGCTGGACATATTAGCGGCTTCCAGCGGGCAATCGCAGACTTCGTCTGTTTCCATGCCCTTCGGTCGCGCCCATTTGGCGCGACACAGCGCAGGTGTTGGAGGGAGCAGCTTGGGGGCGCTTCTGAGGAAGCGCAAAGTTACTGGCAGGGACGCTTCGCTGCCTGCACCTTGCTTGAGCTTTCTCTTTGAATTGGTTGTCCGAGAAACAGTTGGGGCGTTGCCCCAAACCCCACAAGGGACGCTGTCCCTTGACCCCTTCGCGCGATTGAGTTGAGCGCACTTTCATGCTGCTTCCGCGTGTTGTTTTTTTCTTTTTTTACTCCTCTATGGGTGCGCCGAACACATCCACCTTCGGCAGCATCGTCGCCACCTGCCGCAGTCGGTCACTCAGCGTCGTATACCGCTTCATGATGTGGTCATTCTCCACCATCTGCCGGATAATCTCTTCCCTGCCGACCAGCACCACCAGCTTTCTCGCGCGGGTCAAAGCCGTGTAGAACAGATTCCTTGTCAGCAGCATCATCGGGCCGTATACCACCGGCAGAATCACCACCGGGAACTCGCTGCCCTGACTTTTGTGCACGGACAGGCAGTACGCTAAATCAAGGTCTTCCAGCTGCTGACCCGTGTATTCCGCGTCCTTCTCGTCGTCGAAGCGGACGGTCAGCGCGTGATTCTCCGTATCCACCGCCGTCACGAAGCCCACGTCGCCGTTGAAAACGCCCTTGCCGTCCTCCCAGCCCAGATTCACGCGCCTGCGCCATTCCATGTCGTAATCGTTGCGCGTCTGCATCACCTTATCGCCAACGCGGAAGATGGTTTCCCCGTAAGTGATGCTCGGCTTGCCGGGCGCGGGCGGATTGAGTGCCTCCTGCAAACGAATATTCAGCGCCTGTACGCCGCATTCGCCCTTTTTCATCGGCGCGAGCACCTGAATTTCACGCACGGAGCGGCTGCGCCAGTCGTCGCCGAACTTCAGGAACCTCGGCAGACGCTGCGTCGTCAGGGCGACGATGGTGTCCGCTGCCTGCTGCAAGCTCATCTGCCGCTCGAAGAAGAAGTCAGTGTTCTTCTCGTTCAGCAGCGGCATCTTTCCCTCGTTGATGCGGTGCGCGTTGGTGACGATGCGGCTCGTTTCGGACTGGCGGAAGATGTCGGTCAGGTGAATCGACGGAATCACGCCGCTTTGCAGAATGTCTCCCAATACGTTGCCCGCCCCGACGGACGGCAGCTGATCAGCGTCGCCGACGAGAATCAGGCGTGTACCCGGCGCAACCGCGCGCAGGAAGGAGCGCATGAGCATCATATCCACCATGGACGTTTCGTCGGCAATGATGCAGTCGCCCTCAATGGGCGTATCCTGATTGCGGCCGAACTGCCCCTCTTCGCCGCCGTACTCCAGCAGGCGGTGGATGGTTTTCGCCTCATGCCCGGTGGTTTCGGTCATGCGCTTGGCGGCGCGGCCCGTCGGCGCGCACAGCACCACCTCCCCGAACTCGGACAGGAGGGAAATAATGCACTTGATGATGGTCGTTTTGCCCGTGCCGGGGCCGCCGGTAATCACCAGCAAGCCGCGCCGGAGCGCCATCAAAATGGCTTCCCTTTGGCGCTGGCTGAACTCGATATGATACCGTGCTTCAAACGCGTCGATGCTGTCCTCGGCATCTGTGGCGCACGACGGCACGATGGACGCCATCAATTCGCACAGGCGCGTCGCCACCTCGCGTTCGGCGCTGTCATACGCGGGCAGGTACACATGCTCATCGCCGTCGTCGCCGGAAATCACCAGTTCACGCAGCAGCTGCATCGTTTTCAGCTGATGCGCCACCATCTCCCGCGAAACCCGCAAAAGCGCCGTGCACCGGTTCAGCAATTCATCCATCGGCAGATAGACATGCCCCATGCTCACTGCCTGATCGCGCAGGACGTACTTGAGCGCGGCGCTGATTCGCCCGTCGCTGTCCGGGGGGATGCCGATGGCCGTGCCGATAGCGTCCGCCGTTTTGAAGCCCACGCCGTCAATATCGTCGCACAGCTGATACGGATTCGCCCGGATGACCGCCTGCGTCCGCTCGCCGTACACTTTGCTGATTTTCAGCGCCAGCGACGCGCTCACGCCGTACGTCTGCAAAAAAACCATTGCCGCGCGCGTGCTCTGCTGCTGCTGATAGTCCTCAATAATCTGCTTCCAGCGTTTTTTGCCCATGTTGGGCACTTCCTGCAATCGTTCGGGGTGCTCATCGAGGATTTTCAGCGTATCTTCGCCAAAGCAGTTGACAATATCGCGCGCGGTTTTTGCGCCAACCCCGTGGATGATGCCGCTGGAGAGATACTTCAGGATGCCCTGCAGGGTTGTCGGGCGCTGCAGGTCCACCTTCTGGCACTTGAATTGCCGTCCGTACTGCGGATTCTCCATCCACTCGCCGGAGAAGATGCCCATTTCGCCGCCGGACAGCATCGGCAGTGTACCGACGACCGTCACGGTTCTCAGCCCTATTTTCTGCTCCGGCCTCACCGTCACGACGGAATACCCGTTTTCGGCATTGCGGTAAACCGTCCCCTCCACCGTTGCTTCGAGCTGATCCATCTCGGCATCCCCCTTAACACTTTCTCAAAAATCAGTATATCACCATTTGCGGAAAAATGGAATGCCCTGAGGAAGGCATTTTTCCGCCTTTGCGGAGGACTTTGTGTGGCTGGCGGAATTGGCTGCTTCTCCGCAACTGGTCTTTTCCGCAAGTTCCAGAGGGCAATGAGAACAGACGAAGTCTGCGGTCGCCCTCTGGACTTCTTCGCGCTCCCCTCCGGATGCGGCTTGGATTTTGGCGAAATTTTTTAGCTGCTGTGCTTTTTGGTATTCTGTACGCGGCTTTATTCCGCATTCCGCATTCCGATTTCCGCATTCCTAATTGCTTTTTTACCTTATTAGTGCTAAAATAAAACCCGGTTTCACTTTCCACCCCGAAAAGGAGTTATCATCATGAATGTATGCATCGACGTTCAGGACGTTTCCTTCACCTATGAGGATGCCCCTGAACCCGCTCTCCACCATGTCTCCCTGCAAGTCCACGAAGGCGAATTTCTCGCCGTCCTCGGCCATAACGGCTCCGGCAAATCCACCCTCGCAAAGCTCCTCAATGCCCTCTATCTGCCCACAGAAGGGCATATCACCGTCTGCGGCATGGATACCCAAAGCGACGAGGAGCTCTGGAAAATCCGCCAAAAGGCAGGGATGATTTTCCAGAATCCCGATAACCAGCTTGTCGCGACCGTCGTCCGGGAGGATGTCGCATTCGGGCTGGAGAACCTTGGCGTCCCCCGCGAAGAGATGATTCCGCGCATCGACGCGGCGCTTCAAGCGGTTGGCATGAGCCAGTTTGCCGAAGCCGCGCCGCATATGCTCTCCGGCGGACAGAAGCAGCGCATCGCCATCGCGGGCATTCTGGCCATGCAGCCGTCCGTCATTATCGCGGATGAATCCACCGCCATGCTCGACCCGTCCGGGCGGCGGGAGGTGCTGTCCACCATCCGCCGTCTCAACCGCGAAAAGGGCATCACCGTCGTGTGGATTACCCACTTCATGGAAGAAGCGGCGCAGGCAGACCGCATCATCGTGATGAATCAGGGCGAGGTAGCGCTGTCCGGCACGCCGCGCGAGGTGTTCCCGCAGGTGGACACCCTGCGCGAATTGCACCTTGACGTGCCGCACATGACCGCATTGGCGGATTCGCTCCGCCGGGACGGGATGCCCCTGCCGGGGAATATCCTGACCGTTGACGAAATGACCAAGGAGGTGCTGACGCTGCTATGTCCCTCGAAGTAAAGCACTTGACCCACACATACAGCGCCGGCAGCGCTTTTCAGGCAACCGCCGTGCATGACGTGTCGCTGACGATAGAGGACGGCGAATTTGTGTGCATCGTCGGGCACACGGGCAGCGGCAAATCAACGCTGGTGCAGCATTTGAACGGACTGCTCAAGCCCACCAGCGGGCAGGTGCTCGTCGACGGCGAGGACATGAACGGCGAGAACGTCGACCGCCGCCGCATCCGGCAGAAAGTCGGGCTGGTGTTCCAGTACCCGGAATATCAGCTGTTTGAAGAGACGATTGCCAAGGACATTGCGTTCGGCCCGAAGAACCAAGGGCTGTCGGAGGAAGAAATCGACCAGCGTGTGCGCCGCGCCATGGCGCATGTGCATCTTGATTACGACAAGTACGCCGAGCGCAGCCCGTTCGACCTCTCCGGCGGACAGATGCGCCGCGTGGCGATTGCGGGCGTGCTGGCGATGGAGCCGAAGGTGCTGATTCTGGACGAACCCGCTGCCGGGCTTGACCCGCGCGGCCGCGAGCGCATTCTGGGGATGCTGCAGGAATTGCACCGCGAGGGCGGCGTGACCATCGTCATGGTCAGCCACAGCATGGACGACTGCGCCCGGCTGGCGACGCGCATGATTGTGATGAGCAAAGGCGAACTGGTGCTGACTGACACGCCGCGCAATGTCTTCCGCCAAGCTGACCTGATGCGCTCCATCGGGCTGGGTGTGCCGGAAGCGGCGGAACTGTGCGGTCGCCTGCGCGCCGCTGGACTTCAACTGCCCGACGACCTGTTCACACAGGAGGAGCTGCACGACCATCTGCTTCGTTTGTGGAAAGAAAAGCAGGAAAAGGAGGCGGCGAAATGAATCTGAACATCACCATGGGGCAGTATTACCCCGTTGACAGCTTCGTCCACCGCCTTGACCCGCGCACAAAAATCCTTCTAACCATCCTGATGATTGTCGCGGTGTTCATGGTGCATTCGCTCGTCGGGTACGCGCTGGTGCTGGCGTTCCTCTACTGGGCGGCGAAATGCTCGAATGTCCCCTTCAAGATGCTGATGAAGGGCATCAAGCCCCTGCGCATCATCCTGATTCTGACGTTCGTGCTGAACCTGTTCTTCTCCAATGGCACGACCCCGCTCATCGACTGGTGGATTTTCCACATCACCCGCGAAGGGCTGACGCAGGCGGTGCATTACTCCCTGCGCCTTGTGTTCCTCGTCCTCGGCACGTCGTTGATGACGCTGACGACCTCCCCCATCGCGCTCTCCGACGGCATTGAGCTGCTTTTATCGCCGCTCAAGCGCTTTCACTTTCCCGCGCACGAGCTGGCGATGATGATGTCCATTGCGCTCCGCTTCATCCCCACGCTGATGGAGGAAGCGGACAAGATTATGAAGGCGCAGATGGCGCGCGGTGCGGATTTTGAGACGGGTAACCTCTTCGCCCGCGCGAAGGCGATGATTCCCCTGCTGGTACCGCTGTTCGTCAGCGCGTTCCGCCGCGCTGGTGAATTGGCAATGGCGATGGAAGCCCGCTGCTACCACGGCGGCGAGAACCGCACACGCCTGCGCAAGCTGGAAATTACGAAAAACGACTACATCGCCGGCGGCGCGGTGCTTGCGCTGATACTCCTGATTGTGCTGGAAGGCGTCGTCGTGTCGCACATCGGAGGAATCCTCTGATGGCGCGGCGGATTCTGCTGACGATCGAGTACGACGGCACGGCGTATTCCGGCTGGCAGCGGCAGTATAACGGCTTGGCGGTGCAGCAGCTGATTGAGGAAGCGCTCACCCGCGCGACGGGCGAAACAATCACCATCACAGGCGCAAGCCGGACGGACGCGGGCGTACATGCCTTGGGGCAATGCGCGCATTTCGACACCTCCTCCCGCATTCCGCCGGAAAAGTACCCGTTCGTGCTGAACACTATGCTCCCGCGCGACATTCGCGTGCAGGCGGGGCGCGAAGTGCCGGACGGCTTCCATGCGCGCTTCATGACCTGCGGCAAGCGCTACACCTACCGCATCCTGAACAGCCGCCATGGCAGCGCCATCCGCCGGAATACGTTCGCGCATGTACCCATTCCGCTGGATGTGGACGCGATGCGTCAGGCTTTGCCGACATTGCTTGGTACGCACGATTTCGCCGCGTATCAGGCGTCCGGCGGCACGGCGAAAACGACCATCCGCACCATCCGCATGGCGGAGATGACCGTGCAGGGCGACGAAATCATCCTCCTTGTCGAAGGGGATGCTTTCCTATATAATATGGTGCGCATCATTGCCGGGACGCTCATCGAAATCGGCTTGCATCGGCGCAGTGCGGATGCCTTCACCGAGGCGTTCCGGACGCTTGACCGCCTGTCACTGGGCGTGACCGCGCCGCCGCACGGCTTGGAGCTGACGAAAGTCTACTACCCGGAGGAAGCGTTTCGGATGCCCGAAGCCGTCCGCTGGCACGAGGAATAACCATTTTTACCCCACAGGAGCTGTTGACCCATGGTAAAATCATTCATGACGAACATGCCCGACCAGTGCGGCGCGTTTCTGGCGGCAAGCCGGATTATCGAGCGCCATCAAGGGAACATCGTGCGCGTGAGCTACAACAAAGCAGTGGATGCGCACGCGCTGTTTCTGGATGTTGAGGCGGACGACGCGGTGCTCAGTGCCATCGAGGGCGAACTGAATCAGGCGGGATTCCTCAAATCCGTGCCGCACGCGAAGATTATTCTGGCGCAGTTCGACGTGCCGGATCATCCGGGCGCGGTCGTGCCGATTCTGGAAGTGCTGAACCGCCATCACGTCAACATCTCCTATATTTCCAGCCAGTCGAATGACAGCGGTCATGCGTCGCTGAAAATGGGGCTGTACATCGAAGAGCCGGGCGTGATGGATACGCTGCTGCGGGAATTGTCGGCGCTGTGCCCGGTGCAGATTCTCTCGTACGATTCCGGCGAAAAGAAGCTGGATACAACCGTGTTCTACCTGCGCTTCGCGTCGGAAATCCGCCGGCTTCTGCGCCTGACGCAGGAGCAGACGAACGAGTTCACCTACTACGCGAACCTCATCATGCAGGAGCTGGACGAGCGGAACGAGCCGCCAAGCAAGACGTTTGAGTACATCAACCGCTTTGCGCGCTTCGTGGCGGAGCACAACGGCGCGGCGTATGAGTGCCGCGTGACGCATGTGCCGCTGACGGAGCAAGTTCGGGCGGTTGTGCTGGAGCCACCGTTCGGGAGCAACATCACCGTACTGGAGGACGTGAAAACGCGGGCGCTGCTGGTGATTGACAGTGGCTTCCGGTGCTGTGCGCGCTACACCTTGCGGCAGCTGCGGACGATTTTTCCTGATTTTGACGAGCGGAAGCGCGAAATGCTGCTGACACACTCAGATTCCGACCACACGGGACTGGCGGAAAGTATGCCGGTCATCTGGTGCAGCCAGCGGACGGCGGACTGCTTCGCGAACGAATCGCTGGGGCTGCCATCCCCGCGGGAAGCCAGCGCGACGGGGCTGCCCTACTATCGGCTGAACAAGCTGATTACGGAATACGCCGTGCCGCCGCTCAACCGCCTGCGCATCCTGAACACGTCCCACGGCGATGACGAGCAGCCCATCAGCCCGATTGGCGCGTTTCTCTTCGGCGACATGCGCTTTAACGTCCTGCAGGGGAACGGCGGGCATGTGCCGGGCGAAACGATGCTGATTGACCCCGTGCACCGCGTGGCATTCACGGGCGACGACTACATCAACCCGCACAACATGACCCCGCCGCAGAAGGAATTCGACCGCCTTGCCCCCTACCTCGCCCGCAGCGTGAATGTCGACTCTCCGCGCTACCACGCGATTCTCCGCGCCGTCCTCGCCATGCTGGACGGCAAAGGCTACCTGATTTTCCCCGGTCACGGCGGCGTTGTGCAGCGGACGGAAGCGATGTAAAGGGAGAGACGAGGGGCGTTGCCCCTAACCCCCACCAGAGGCTTTGCCTCTGGACTCCACAAGGGACTTC
>ULPZ01030970.1_pt1 | contig 14169 bp, 10 predicted proteins | sample 1953991 | NCBI WGS metagenome assembly ULPZ01 (sample SAMEA4835642, study PRJEB28245) | human gut metagenome | biome: gut microbiome; material: fecal sample | place: Denmark | collected 2008
ATTAAATAAATGAAAATGTCTTTTTTTATGTAAAAAATTTGTTATACTAAATTTACATATGAAGAAATGAAATATCAGTTTTAATCTGGATATTCTATATGTCAGCTTTTTATTAATAAAGATGGCATATCCGTAACAGTCTTTTTTATTTCATTACAGATATCATTAAGAATATTCCTGACGCATTTAAGTGAAACAATGGCTTTATTCACACACTGTACTTTGACAACTAAATTAAGAAGATATTCGATCAGAGAAAGTTGCTTTTCCACTACATGACGTTTATAATAAAGAAAAGGAAAACAGATATAGTATACTGATCAAGGCAGCCGAAAGGACGGCTTTACCACTTAGATCTGCTCCGAGATTCGGAGAAAGGGGTGGTAGCATGGTTACATATAGTGACTTGTTCACATTTGTTATTATGATATGTGCCATCATAACGCTTGTCAGAAGTGTCAGAAATGATACCCATGATAAGACAAAAAAATAACCGTCCAGCTCCCCGCTAAAGGTTGGACGGTTACTTCGTAACTTAAACAATCACATATGCCGGAGCAGATAGGTATTTGCTTATCACCCGGCTGTCTTGATAGGTATATTATAAAAGTTTCCAATTCGTTTGTCAACGTCGTAAGTAAAAGAATCAAAAATAAAAGATAAAGGAGAATCGAAGTTATGAGAGAAAGAGGAAGAAAGAACAGAACCAGTGCCGCAATGCTGGCAGGATGGAAAAAAGCAGTCGTATTGATGCTTGCCCTTATCGTGTGTATCAGCAGCGTTGTAGTACCGCAGCCGGAAGAGGTATCGGCAAAACAGGCAGCATATCTGGATTACTATGGCAAAGATAAGCCCAAAAATCAAATCGTGTTTGCAACATCGGATGATGCCAAATGGCATAAAGCAAATGAAGGCTGCTGTAATGTTTCCAAAAACAATGGAACATACAATCATTATCACTGCATGAAAAAGAAAACTGTTTATGCAGGAGAGAAGTTCACGATTGTTCCGGTTGCCATGTTTAAAAATGGAGTGGTGGTAGGATCAAAAAACAGTAAAGACGGTATCAAATCCGGTGAACTGAAATACAAATCCTCGAACACCAGCATTGCAACAGTAAATGCAAAGGGTGTTGTGACAGTAAAGAAAAAAGGAAAATGTAAGATCACTGTGACATCCATCTATGATTCCAAGGTAAAAGGAACATTGAGTCTGACTGTAAGCAAAGGAAAGCAGAAAGCAAAGATCACTTTAAAAGAGAAAAAAGCATCCATTGTTGTCGGAAAGACAACCACTGTCAAAGTAAAATCCTTTAAAGGGATCAGCAATAAGAACATTGCCTTTTCTTCTAGTGACAAAAAAGTTGCGACGGTATCATCCAAAGGAAAAGTAACCGGCAAGAAAGCAGGAAAGGCAACGATCACCGTAACTTCCCTAATCAACAAGAAAGTAAAAGCTGTGTTTAAGGTAACCGTAAAAACGGCAGATATGATTGATACGGACTATTCCGAGAAAGGAAAAGGTAAGATCGTACTTGCAGAAAACAGCGTAACTTTATATCCGGAAAAATCTTTCCATAAGATTTATGATCATTGTGGAGATGCAGAGACTCTTGAATATTATACAGAAGATTATAGTAGTCAGGATCATTTTATTGGAAAACAGCTTTTAGTGCAGAAAGAGAAATACGGACAGGCACAGATCCGGGTAAAGAGCATTACCGGAGTAAAAAGCAGTGCTGTTTCCTATAAGTCCAGTAATACAAGCGTGGCATCCGTTTCTTCCACCGGTTTTGTGACACCGAAAAAGGTGGGAACTGCAACGATTACAGTTACGTCAAAAGCCAATAAGAAAGTCCAGGCGAAATACAAGGTAACGGTTAAGAAAAACGACATGGTGCTGGCAGTTGGATTTGATATGTACGATAATATCAAGTACTATGTGAAGAAAAATGATGATGGTACGGTTGAAAACCGGTGGATGTCAGTCGCTAGAGAAATGTTTTCAGCTGACAAGAAAGTCGCAACAGCAAATTCAAATGATATTGGTTTTATCATGTCTAGCAGTGATGAAAGCGTTTTAAAAATAAAAAACAAGAATTATCTTGAAGTTATGGGTAAAGGATCGGCTATTATTACTTTGAAAACAGTTGATGGCCGTTGGGAGTTTTCATGGAAAGTAACTGTCAGTGATAAGCCAACTTCTTTTTCAGAATATCGGACAGGATGTGTAACGGGCATTGAAATGGATGAGACTGATGAAAAAGATGGCTGGGTAACAAAACTTTAAACAGCAAGGAAAATTTAATAAAGTAGATGGTGGTCTATTATAGGCTGCCACAGAAAAGTGAACTGCTTGGCATCTGATTACCTTGCAGTTCATTTTTTATTATTACGGTATTTTCAAAATGAAAATATAAATTACACATGACAAAAAAGTCGAAAGGAGATTTATGAGAAACAGGATAACACAATTAAGCAGATTTTTACTGCTCTGTGCAGTAATGTTTCTGGTCACCATGATTCCGCAGAGTGTGAAAGCGATCACGGTAGAAGAAGCAGGAGAAGTCTATATGACGGATTCACAGGCGGGGGCAGGACAACCGCTGTATGGACGGTTGAATATCAACTATACCGGAAATACGAACTATGATACATGGGCTTACGATATTGTTACAAACTATAACACCTATGACAGTGAAAAAGACCAGTATAAAGCCGCTGAAACGGTATTGAAAAAAGCAGATAACTCCGTGATTGGAAAGAAGATCAAAAACAACAGATCCGCAAAGCTGACAAAGTCAGAAGGTGCGGATGGGACGATCCGTGCAGCATATCTGGTATGGCAGGCAAGGACAAGTATAGACAGGTCAACAAAGGATGCGAAAGCACTTGCAAAATCAGAAATCGCTTTTGTACTGCCGGATGGAACGGCAAAACTGATAAAGGCACAGTATGCAACTTATGATAACAGGTCAATTGATTATAAAAACCAAAACAAAGAGGAAGGAGTGAGGCAACAGTACACCTTCGTAAACATGTATGCGGATGTGACGGATATCATTAATAAAAGCAGCAAGATCTATGGAACGTATTCGGTATTCAACATTCCGTATTATGAGCATATCGGCGGTGGCGAGGGCGCCGGTGGATGGCAGCTGATCATTGTGGAAAACTGTGATATGTCAGTTCCGATGAGGGCAGTGCGTCTTAGAATGTCTGCGGATTTTAATATTGATGATGTTTCAAAACACGATGGAGAATGGGTAGAGAAAGATATCAAGACCGGAATGCTTACGAGTATAAAGTCAAAGGCATATAAGGCAAATGATAAAGAGCCGTTAACTGGACAATATCTGATGGTTTTTGTAGAGAGCAGTAACAAGATGTCCTCATTTAAAAAAAATAATCTGTATGCACAGAAACCGTCTGAAAAATTTGCAAAGGATAAATTGATTTTAAAATTGTCAGAGGGAATAACTCCATTTTTGTCAATCAATGGATGGCCTTTATACGATAAAGCAACGACAACAAAGGGAGATTTGGTTGATTTTACAATTCCCAAAGAGAGTACACAGCCTGCCTATGCAAATAATAAATACACGCTGCAGACCAATACAGGGGATGAAACACACTGGGTTACCATGTTTGTGACAGGTATTGCGATGGATATTTCGGATAACTTTGCAGAAGGAGCTCAGGTTACGACAGTAAAGAGCCCGACAACAGCTACCGTTTCACAGAAGATTACCAATAAGACGCTGCAGTCTAAGACGGGATATTACAATGGAAAACTGGTTGTTACATTAGACGAAGCATTAACTCCGACGAATACAAAACCAAAACTCACGGTTTATAATAAGGAGGCTGATAAAACAACTACGATCACAGGAGTTTGGAATGCAAAAGAGCATACTGTAACGTTTTCCGTTGATACGCAGGGAAAAAGAGGAACCGGCTATGAAGATAGTAAATTTGTAAATCCAAGCAAAGGAAGTTATATCAGTTACAGCATCGACTGTACATATGAAAAAAATTCCGGAAAAGAGGAATTTAAGAATGGATCTAAACTGTCCGGAGATCTAAGATCGCAAAATGTTGCAACAGGTACTACCATTGATGACATATTATCGAAAGAATCGACAGGAATTCCAATTTATGTACTCACTGTCAAAATCGACAAAACTGCTACAAACAAAGCGGTAACGGATGTATATATAAGAGCAAGCGGTAAGGCTGCTAAGGCAGTTGAAAATATAAAAGCGGCTGCTCCAGATGCAGGAGGTACAGTAAACAGTAGCAGCACGGTATCTGGTGATTATTATATGGCATCGTATGAGGTGTCGTGCGGTGCAACAATTATTACAACACCAACCTTCAACACCGGTTACCAGTTCAGCAAATGGACGGATCTCAATGAAAAGACCAACGCGTCCAAAGACCGCGATGTAACATCGGACTTGGTAAATGATAAGACCTATGCCTATGAAAGAAGCATGCCGGCCTGTAACCTTACGCTGACACTTACCGGTATCGGGGAGCCTTATGAAGTCCGTTATTACATAAACGCACCAAGGGCATTGACGAGTACGGATGTGTGGAAAGTCGGTAATACATTTACACTGATCGGAAACAGTGCTAAAGAAACAGCAACAAAGAGTTATACCGGAACACAGATCAGCAGTATCTGTAAAAATAACACACCGTATATCTATAAAACATACCGTTACGGCACCTATTATAATGCTGCATTGTCAAGCAGTATCACGATCAACGGATACCGCAAAGTGATCAGTGGAACCCATACGAAAGCCGGATGGTGGACTGCAGCAAGCGGCGGAACCTATGTAAATGTGGACGGTGCAGCATCCGGAGATAATCAGGGCAAGATCTGTGCCAGTGACTGGCGGGGCTATGCAAAGAGCGGTACCTTATCCAATGGAAAAAAAGGAAAGATCATTTCCCTGTATGCACACTGGGAACTGGATCAGGCAGAATATACCGTCCGCCACTGGAAACAGAAAGCAGACGGTATTGCATCAACCCATGACGATAAAAACTATGAACTTGCCGAAACAGAGACGAAAAAAGCACAGATTGGAAGCAAGGTTACTCCTGCAGTAAAGACATACACCGGTTTTGACAGCCCGAAAACACAGACGAAAGCGGTAACTGCAGATGGAAAGATGGTCATTGATTATTATTATGAAAGACATCTATATAATGTAACATTAAATGCCGGAACCGGCATTGAAAAGACGACCGGAGGCGGATCGTACCGCTATGGACAGAGCGTTACCATCGATGCGGCAGTAAAAGAAGGCTATCACTGGTTAAACTGGAAAGGAAATTATAAAGGCGGATCCGGTGGGGAGCAGACCGTGGATGCTAAGAAGTTTGTATTTACAATGCCAGCCGGAAACGTCACGATGACAGCCAATGCAGAAGCAAATAGATATACAATCCATTTTGATCCAAACGGCGGAGCCGGACATATCGATGATATCGAAACCACGTATGATACCGATGTGACACTGCCGGATGTATGGAATGCAGACGGAACAGCAGTCTATGTGAAATATACACTGGATGGACAAAACGTGACAGAGGATGTGATTGCCGGAGTGATTCCAAAGGCAATGATGGATGGATATGAAGAGGAAGAAACGGAAGATATGGAGGATACCGAAGATCCGGATAATGCGGAAGACCCAGAGGGTGCCGGTAATTCAGAGGATGAGGATTCCGAAAACAATGGAGATGATTCGGATGCAGGTAATTCAGATGCAGACGCACAGAATTCCATGAATGCTGTGGAAGAAGCAGGCAATGCAGAAACTGCAGACAACTCTGATGAATCAGACGGGGCAGAAACTGCAGATAATTCTGATGAATCAGACGGGGCAGAAATGGCAGACAATCCTGATGTAACAGACGATACGGATCAGAATGAAAAAGTTGCCGTGACAAAAGAGGATAAAGATGATGCCGAAGATATTGATGCTATCAATGACTTAGAGGAAGAAGACATCGAGGAAAACAAGAAAGCCGAGGAGCCAAAGAAAAAAGTCTACGCATCCGTATTTATGGGCTGGTCCTTAGAAGATGGCAAAGACACCTTTATCCCACAGTGGAAAGCCGGAGATGCCGTTCGGAACCTTGTGGCAGAAGATGGTGGAGAGATCACACTTTATGCTGTCTGGGACGACTGCCCGTGGATTCAGGCACAGGATCTCTATTATACCTTAGAGCAGGCACAAAGCGGTTTTATCACGGAGGAAGAAATCTTGAGTCATGCAACGGCAACCGACCGGGAAGATGGAAGTCCGATTTTACCGGGAACCAATCCGGCACCGAGTGATCCGGAAGTTTTCACATCCTTTACGATCCCGGACTACCAGGCAGAAGAATTTACAAATCTGCAGCATGACTTTGCCACATCCGAGAATTTAACCGTGGTAGACCATGTGGGAAACACTTATGTGAAACAGATCATGGTGCATGTGACCGATACGACACCGAAAAAACTCACACAGATGGATCTGACCGGAGTTACCCGTTTCATCAACAGCAAATATTATAACAAATCGTTTGAAGAAGGCGGACTTGAAGATAATTCTATCTGGAAAGTCGATCCGGAATACAAGGCAGCACTGGAAAGCGCATTAAATAACATGGATCATGATACTCCGGTGGAAACCTATGTATTTTCAAAGGAAACGATCAAACAGATGAAACAATATGTGGAAACTCACGGAATTGGAAACAGCAAAGAACCGGATGCATTGAGAAACTTCTATAATCTGTTCCTTGCACCAAATAAGAAATAGAGAATAAAACATCAATATTTCCCTTTACAATTCCTGCCATAGGGCGTAAATTAAAGAGTGCTGGAATCATTTCCCGGCAGTAAAAATATGGAGGTTTACAATGGCAAAAGAATTGTTAAAACGAAGCGAAGTAAAAGAAGAATATACATGGAATTTAAAAGATATGTATGCGTCCGACGAGGATTGGAAAAAAGATCTGGATGAGATTGACAAGATCCTGGATGAAATCGGAAAGATGGAAGGTAAAGTAGCTGCTTGTGCGCAAAATCTGTTATTTGTATTAGAACGCGCAGCTAAGGCAGAGGAAAAACTGGATTATGATTTTAATTATGCAGAGCGTCTGTTTGATGAAGACCAGAAAAATACGGCACATCAGGCAATGTCCCAGAAAATGTATTCTATGCTGACGAAGGTGTCAAGCCAGACTGCATTTATCGTTCCGGAGATCCTTGCAATGGATGAGGCTGTTCTGGAAGGGTACTATAAAGAACTTCCAGAGTTAGAACTTTACCGTAAACAGATCGAGGAAATCGAGCGTACCAAGGCACATACACTTTCTGCTGAAATGGAAAAACTGGTAGCGATGACAGGCGATATGGCGGAGACATCCGGACAGGTATATTCCATCATCAACAACGCTGATTTTGTATTCCCGGAGATCAAAGATGAAGAGGGAGATACCGTAAGACTGTCCCATGGTAATTTCGTTCCGTTTGAGGAGTCGGCAGACCGCCGTGTGCGCAAGGATGCATTTGAGGGATTTTATGGTGTGTACAAACAGTATGCAAACACACTTGCTGCATTATATAATGGTCAGGTAAAACAGCAGGTTTTCTATGCAAATGCGAGACACTATCATTCAACACTGGAAGCCGCAGTGGATGCTAACAATGTTTCTCCGACTGTTTATCATAATCTGATCGATACGATCAATAAGAATATGGATAAAATGCACCGTTATGTACGTCTCCGCAAAAAATGCCTTGGCGTGGACGAACTGCATATGTACGACGTTTACACACCAATGATCGCAGATGCCGCAAAGAAGATTTCTTTTGAAGAAGCGAAAGAAACCGTGTTAAAGGCATTAGCACCACTTGGGGAAGAATACGTCGCAAAGGTAAAAGAGGGATTTGAAAGCCGCTGGATCGATGTTTATGAGAACGAGGGAAAGAGAAGCGGAGCTTATTCTGCAGGGGCTTATGGTTCACATCCATATGTGCTGTTAAATCATAATGATACCCTTGATAATATGTTTACGCTGGCACATGAAATGGGACATGCGATGCATTCCTATTATTCAAATTCCAGTCAGCCATACATTTACTCCCAGTATAAGATCTTTGTTGCAGAGGTGGCATCTACCTGTAACGAAGTGCTTTTAATGGAGTATTTGCTGAAAAATACAACTGATAAAAAGGAGCGTGCATATCTGCTCAACCATTATCTTGACAGCTTTAAGGGAACTGTTTACCGTCAGACTATGTTTGCTGAATATGAAATGTTAAGCAATAAGATGGTGGAAGAGGGAGAGAGCCTGACCGCTGAGACGTTAAATAAATTATATTATGACTTAAACTGCAAATATTTTGGATCGGATATGGTATCAGATCCTGAGATTGCCTATGAGTGGGCTAGAATCCCTCATTTTTATTACAATTTCTATGTATATCAGTATGCGACAGGCTTTTCTTCCGCAGTTGCACTGGCACATGGAATCTTAAAAGAGGGAGCACCGGCAGTAGAGCGTTATAAGAAATTTTTATCCGGCGGATGTTCGGCATCTCCGGTTGAGCTGCTTAAGATCGCCGGTGTCAACCTTGAAACACCAAAGCCAATCCAGGAGGCACTGGATGTATTTGGGGAAGTGCTTGATGAAATCGAGGCATTGCTTGCCGAATAATGAATAACCGGTGGAAAATTGTGGAATACTATATCTATACAAGAACAAAACAGGAGGATTTTGTTTTGAAACAGGTAGAAGTATTGATCGATGCACCGGAAAAAGCAAAGAAGCTGTGTCATATTCTGAGTGGTCATAAAGGAGCGTTTGACCTTGCAAAAGGCAGATATATCGTAGACGGAAAATCAATCATTGGAGTCTGTACGATGGATCTGTCAAAACCTCTGACACTGACCATACATGAGGAAGATGATAATGTGATGGAGGAAATCCGTGAATTTGTGGTAAAAGGAAGATAACACATTTACCGGAAAACACGGGACTGTAAATAACCGAATAAAAAGACAGTAACAATCGAAAGTAAGTTGTTACTGTCTTTTTTTGTTTTGTGCCTGTGGCAGTTTTTCTGTTAAAGATAACATCGTATTTCTTTGGCAAGATTTTCCTCAAGATGGATCAGTTCTTTGCAAAATCCCTGGGCCTGTTTGTCCGCGGCCGCATACTGATTATAATAGCGGCAGAGTGATTTGACACCCATATTGCAGCCTTCGGTCAAAAGATCAGCACACACAGCATCACTTTCCTCAACTGCTAACTTGGCATTTGTTTTCAGCCAGGACATTCCCTTTGCAAGCGCATTCGGTTCTTTGACCGGATCATCACATTTTTCTAACTGTGCATGGATCTCATTTCCAAGACGCTCGTGTTTTTCTTTGGATGCCATGATGACATTTTTGAAATCTGCATCCGAAATTTTATCACAGATCTCATCCATGGAATAAACAGCCATTTTTGTGCCGGCATTACATTCCCGCAATAATTTTACAGTATCTCCGTTTAACATATAGAATCCCTCTTTTTCATGATTTTTATATTCGCAATAGATAGAATGCGGAACATGCATTCTGTTGTTTAATATGTCTTGAAACAGAATGAATTATGTATTGTTTCAGAAGTACAAAACATTTCTTTGAAAAATAAAAGCAGAAAACTTTACATGATTTTAAACATGTGTCTTGTCATATGTAATGATAAGTGGTATACTACGAAAAGTTTCATTAAAAATCTGAAATGAATGGGCAAAAAATTTGAGAGAGAGTTAAGAGGGCGTATGATAAGTTTGGAAGAATTAGAAGAGTGGAAAAAGAAAAGAGATGCCGTGATCCTGGCACATTATTATGTAAGACCGGAAGTCCAGGCACTTGCCGATTACATCGGAGATTCTTATTTCCTGAGTAAAAAGGCAACAGAGCTTGCAAATAAGACGATCGTACTCTGTGGCGTGACATTTATGGGCGAGAGTGCAAAATTGTTAAATCCGGATAAAACAGTACTGATGCCGGATCTTGCTGCGGACTGCCCGATGGCACATATGGTAACAAAAGAAACCGTACAGGCCGCGAGAGACCAGTACGATGACCTTGCGGTCGTGTGTTATATCAACTCGACACAGGAGATCAAATCGTGGTCGGATGTCTGTGTAACTTCTGCAAATGCGGTAAAGATTGTAAAAAATCTGCCGAATAAACATATTTTATTTATCCCGGACCGGAATCTGGCACATTTTGTCGCCGCAGCGGTGCCGGAAAAAGAATTCATTTACAATGAAGGATTTTGTATTGTACATGAATTTATGCAGGTAGAGGAATTGCTTGATTTAAAGGCGGAGCATCCGGATGCAAAAGTACTGGTTCACCCGGAATGCAATCATAAAATTATTGAAATCGCAGATTTTATCGGATCGACAAGCGGAATTATCAATTTTGCCGGGGAGAGCAGCGACAAAGAATTTATCATTGGCACGGAGTGCGGTGTTCTTACAAAATTAAAAGAGCGCAGACCGGATGCAGAGTTTTATTTCCCGGAAACAACACCGACCTGTGTGAATATGAAAAAAATCACGCCGGAAAAAGTGCTTCATGTGTTAAAAACAGGGGAAAATGAGATCCATGCAAAACCGGAAACGGAAGGCGCTGCAAAAAATGCGCTGGCAAGAATGTTAGAACTTGCCGGAAAATAAAAGCAACATGTGTTAAAACGGAATTCGAAACATTTCCGATGGCGGCACAGAAATGAGGTCAAATATGAAAAATCTGTATTATGATGTAGTGATTGCAGGATGTGGTGTGGCAGGACTTTATGCGGCTTTGAATCTGCCGGAAGAAATGAATATTCTGATGCTTTCAAAAAAAGATTTGGAAAGCTGTGACTCCATGCTGGCACAGGGAGGAATCTGTGTACTGCGGGATGAATCTGATTACGATTCGTACTTTGAAGATACCATGCGGGCCGGACATTATGAAAATCGAAAGGAGAGCGTTGATATTATGATACGTTCCAGCCGGGATGTGATCAACGACCTGTTGAATTTTGGTGTCCGTTTTGCAAAAAATCCGGATGGAAGCATTGCCTATACCAGGGAGGGAGCTCATTCCCGGCCGAGGATCTGCTTCCATGAGGATATTACCGGAAAGGAGATCACAACGACACTACTATCACATGTAAAAAAATGTTCGAATGTGACCATCTTAGAGTATACGACCATGACAGATATTTTGGTGGATGATGGCAAATGCACCGGTATGGCCGCAGAAACAAAAGAAGGTGAAACGCTGCATATTCATGCAGACAATACAATTATGGCAACCGGAGGAATCGGGGGTCTTTATGAGCATTCCACCAATTTCCCAATACTGACCGGTGATGCATGCAGGATCGCAAAAGAACACGGTGTGGAACTTGAACATATGGACTATGTACAGATCCACCCAACCTGCCTTTACAGTAAAAAGCCTGGAAGGAGTTTCCTGATCTCGGAATCAGCAAGGGGAGAAGGCGCAGTTCTTCTCAATCACAAAGGAGAACGGTTTGTCAATGAACTTCTGCCGCGTGATGTTGTGACAAAAGCAATACAGGAAGAAATGAAAAAAGAAGGTGTGGAGCATGAATGGATCTCATTTGCACATGTTCCAAAGGAAATCATTTTGAAGCATTTTCCGCACATTTATGAAAAATGTCTCGAAGAAGGGTATGATCTTTTAAAAGAACCGGCGCCTATCGTGCCGGCACAGCATTATTTTATGGGCGGTGTCCATGTGAACCGCGATTCTGCGACAACGATGCCAAATCTGTATGCAGTCGGGGAGACGAGCTGCAACGGAGTCCACGGAAAGAATCGGCTTGCAAGCAACAGCCTGTTAGAGAGTCTTGTTTTTGCAAAACGTGCAGCAGTAAAAATACAAAATGAAGAGAAAGGAAATGAAGATCATGAATTTGAATCCAATTACCATGCAGCTTGTTGCTGATAAATACATCCGTCTTGCCTTAGAGGAGGACATTCACAGTGAGGACGTATCCACAAACGCAGTGATGCCGGAATACAGGGCCGGAGAAGTGGAACTGATCTGTAAACAGGACGGCGTGATCGCCGGACTTCCGGTATTTGAACGTGTATTTACCATGTTAGATGCGTCCACAAAAGTGGAGTGGGCGAAAAATCAGGATGGCAGGGAAGTAAAAGACGGTGATGCTGTAAAAAAAGGACAGCTCCTTGCGACGGTAAAAGGTGACGTGCGGGTTCTTTTATCCGGAGAGCGTACAGCTCTTAATTATCTGCAGCGTTTAAGTGGTATTGCAACATATACACATCAGGTTGCACAGTTATTAGAGGGCAGCAGCACAACATTACTTGATACAAGAAAGACAACACCATGCATGCGTATTTTCGAGAAATATGCCGTATGTGTGGGAGGCGGACAGAATCATCGTTACAATTTATCGGACGGTGTTCTGCTCAAAGATAATCATATTGATGCGGCAGGCGGTGTAAAAGAAGCTATTCTTGCTGCAAAAGCATATGCTCCGTTTGTCCGTAAGATCGAGGTAGAGACAGAAAATCTTGACATGGTAAAAGAAGCCGTGGAAGCAGGTGCGGATATTATCATGCTCGATAACATGACACCGGAACAGATGTCGGAGGCAATCCGGCTGATCGACGGCAGAGCAAAAACAGAGTGCTCCGGAAATATCACAAAAGAGAATATCAAAACGATCACAGCACTCGGAGTGGATTATGTTTCCAGCGGTGCCCTGACACATTCAGCACCGATCTTAGATATCAGCCTGAAACACTTGAAAGTAACAGATTCCCTTCAGTAACGCTTGTAAAAATAGACAGATTCAGCTAAAATAAATGCAGAGTCAAAAAGGAGAGGATCGCAAATGGAAAAAGAAATGACCGGAGCAGACAGAAGAAAAGAAATCATGTCTATGATACGTGATACAGATACACCGGTATCCGGCACGGCAATTGGAAAAAAAACCGGTGTCAGCAGACAGGTCGTGGTGCAGGATATTGCACTTCTCCGCACACAGGGGTATCCGATTATTTCTACTGCAAGAGGTTATCTGCTGGATGAACCAAAACAGGCAGTCAGGATATTTAAAGTATGCCATACCAATGAACAGGTGGAGGATGAACTGACTACGATCGTTGATCTTGGGGGATGTGTGGTCAATGTCATGGTCAATCACCGCGTTTATGGGAAATTAGATGCTCCGCTAAATATCAAAAGCAGGCGAGATGTGCAGAACTTTATGGATGATTTAAAGACAGGAAAATCGACACCACTTCTCAATGTGACGTCCGGATATCATTTTCATAAGATCAGCGCTGAGAGTGAAGAAGTGTTAGATGAGATAGAGGAAGCACTCAAAAAGAAAGGCTATCTTGCGGAATTACTTCCATATGAACAGTAAGAAAATAATATTGCTACCCAAAAAGATGTTGTCAGTCGACAACATCTTTTTTTTGTGAAGTAAAATAATCTACCAATTCATAGACTAATATAGCTTCGCGTTCAGAAAGTGTGGAAATATCAATGGTATTATTTTGTTCTAAACCCAGTAAAAAATCTGTAGAAACATGAAAAAGTAAGGCGAGTTCGATCAGGTAAGTGGTAGATGGAACGGAAATGCCCATTTCCCATGCATTGACACTGCTGCGCGTGATGTTTAACTTTTTTGCGAGCTCTGTCTGCGTCAGATGGCTTGCTTCCCGTAAACGTTTAATTTTGTCTGCAATCATACATACCTCCATATGTATGTGTATAGTATTCTATACAAAATGACATTGCATTATCAAAATGATATTTTAAATTGACACAAATAAAAAACGATGATAATATGACAAAAGACAAGAAATGAATGGAGCGATAAATTTATGGGAAAAAATAAGAATAAATACCTGACATATCTGGCATGGTTTGGATTTATACTGGCATTTCTGATGTTGGCACGGTATCTGTATTTTCATGTGGAAGCAGAGCTTGATGCGGATCTTGCCAGTGACCTTGTTTTTGCAGAATATGTTTCAGAAGAAAAAAATCCGGTTCCTACCCAATGTCATTTAGATAAGGATTGCTTTATAGTCAGAAAT
>ULPZ01063863.1_pt1 | contig 14010 bp, 9 predicted proteins | sample 1953991 | NCBI WGS metagenome assembly ULPZ01 (sample SAMEA4835642, study PRJEB28245) | human gut metagenome | biome: gut microbiome; material: fecal sample | place: Denmark | collected 2008
TTCAAAGAACGATGTTTAATTTAAAGTGCCCACTAGTGATACAGGATAAGAAATAAAGCAATAAAATATAATTGCCACAAATTCTTATCCTGCATATTTTTTTCTTTCACTCACCTTAATTTGCGCTTTTAAACAAGTTTATTATTTTATAATTGAAGAATATCCTAAAGCTTCTAATAAAGGAACAAATTTATATCCCTTGTTCTGAAGATTTCTAATAAGCTGTGTTAGAGGTTTCTTATAAAATTTATCCGTACGAAGATTATCTGTACCAAAGTGTACTAATATCAAATGACCATTTAAACCTTCTTTTTTCTCTACTTCCATTACTCTATTCAATATCTCCTTACTACTTTTATAATTTTTCATATCAGGAGTTGTATAATCAGCATTGGTTATGGTACCTGGCGTAAAATTTATAAGTTGTAATCCCATATTTTGAGCCCAAGCTGAAATTTTGCAATTGTAATATTCATAAGGCGGAATAAAGAAAGGCGAATTCTGTGGCGTGATACCAAAAGGAAGCATAATCTCAAAGCTCTTACGTAAATCATCCTCAAATTCTTTTCGAGTAACTAGCAAAGAATCTCTATTTTCCCATGAGGCATAGAGTAAATGACCATAACTATGACTACTTATATAATGCCCATCAGCTTTCAATTGCTTCACTATGTCAGGATAAAGTTCAAAAAAACGTCCCGTAAAGAAAAAGGCACCTTGAATATTATATCGCTTCAATGTACGCATGATATCAATGGCTCCATCAGCTTTGTCATCAGCTGTAAAGACAAGAGTTAACTGTTTCTTCGCAGGATTGGTACGTATTATACAACCATTCTCATAAACATTACACTTATTATTGCTATTTGCCTGTTTCATACCTTCTTTTTCCATTGCAGAAAGATAATAAGTAAGGCATGCTGTACCATCCATAGTTGGCTCATTGGTCGAATAATCACTCAACACATCATGATAAACCATAAGATTGGGTTGAAAACGTTCATAATCTTGCCCAGGTACATTAGGGATACCTGTCATATTCACTCCACGTAAACTCTCAAAAATAGTACGATATACAGGACCATCCACAAGACCACCAGTAGTATTACCTACTCCAGCATTTAAAAGAGAAGAATGAGGTTGAGAAGGGAAATCACCATACAAAGGCAACTCCACAACCATGCTTGTACCCCACGGATTACATCCAAACAACCAATCTAACAAAGCTATCTCCATCTCCAAATAGGTATTATCATTAGTCAATTCTCGATAAAGACGACACTGAGTAAGCATAGCAGATGTCAGATTATTGGAACACCAGATATAAGGAATTCCATGCAAGAAAGGATTTTCTACGGCTTTTTCATAAGTACGAGCAATACCTGTTTTCAAATTGCGTATAAACTCTTTACTAATTCGTTTATTATCTGTTTTTGCTAACCAATAATGTCCCATATTCATGAACGGATACCATTGATAATGCCGCGCACTATCAGCTCCCATCCAAGGTGTTACAGGTTCTTGACGCCCATATTCCAATGCTTGTTTTAAATAAATCTCATCTCCCGTTTTACGATATAACTCCATAGCTCCTAACTCCATATCATCAACCCAATTATCTTCCTCATATATATATGGTGAAAGAACAGAAGCTGTCTGACATACACCTGGAAACTTCACACCTTCTTCATAAGCATCAATAGCCTTACGACCTATTTCTTCTGCAAATTGAGGATAAAAATCTTTCAATATAAGAGAACCTAGTGCAAAACAAGAAGCGAACTTACCCGCAGTACTAGCAACTCCTGTTGTATTATTAGTATATTTACCACGTTGCTGAGGTTCACCACTACAAAAATAAACCGGACGCCCCTTACCTGGGCCATAGCCATAATCCACTTTATCACAATTAGGTAAACGCATACCTGCATGGTCACGATCATCAGCTATCTGGTTATAAAGCTCACCTTTAGCAGGATTCATCCTATTAAGCCAATCAAGCCCCCATTTTATTTCATCTACAATATCAGGAATACCATTAGATCCTAGTTTACCATTAGCATCGTAAGCATCACCAAATGACTCCGGATTCTGTTGGTAAGCAAACATCATCTGATAGATAGCATTAGCAGAAGTAGTGGTATATTGCAAATAATCAGTAGCATCGTGCCAACCACCGCGCACATCAATATGCTGTCCCGTTTTGGTAGGATGATAAACTATATAACCATCATGCACATGACAACTATCCTTCAAAAAAGGATTATATCCACAACGTTGCTGCCTCATATAATTGAGCAAAAAATCAGCCGTACCATCATAAACGCGCGTATTAATGGGAAAACTAGGAGAAAGAGCGTCACCAGCTTTTAAACGGTAAGTACCAGGACGAGTAAACTGACTAAAATTAAGCCGATAAGTAGACTGCATATTACCGTATCGCCCAGTAGATAAAGGAGTATAAAATGTTTCCACAACCTCTCCTGTATAATCATCTACCAAACTATATTCACTCAGTTCTTTAATATCTTCACTCATAAACACCGCTACCTTAACAGACTGGGGCAAATAGCCTAGTTGATTGATACGTATCCACTCATCTGCATAGATGGTATGTGTTAATCCAAAAGCCAATAAGGCTATAAGCATCATCTTCTTTTTCATATTTTCTACATTATATTTTGAACTAATACTCATTTTTAATTCTATCCTAAAGCAATTATCTCACACACTCTCTCCCTTCAACCCAAGTCTTCAACATTTCGAAATTTGGCGTAAAAAGAATAATATCCGCATCCTTACCGACTTCTAACGTACCTTTTCTTTCCAAAATTCCCATAATACGAGCTGGGGTTTCAGCAGCCATCCTCATTACATCAATTAAAGGAACTCCAGCTTGCTCCACCATAACACGTATCAATTGAATACCTGTCGCGATACTACCAGCCAAAGCTGAACGGTCAGCACATTTACAAACCCCATCTTCTACTATTAAATTCTTTCCTAATATTTTAGTATAATCTCCTTCATAAGCTGCTGCCGCAATTGCATCTGTCACTAATGCAGTCAATTCTACACCTTTAATCTGATAGATCAATCGCAAAATTGCAGGAGGAACATGTATACCGTCAGCAATCACTTCTACACTCATATCGTCCATTAAATAGACAGCCTCAACTGTACCTTCACGCTTAAATTCCTTCTCCTTATGAACCGAAGTCATAGCATTATAAAAATGCGTAACATGCCTAAATCCAGATTTATATGCTTCCTTTAAAATTGTATAATTGGCAGTAGTATGAGCAACAGACATCAATACGCCATGTTCCGATGCATAGTGAGCAAGTTCATAAGCACCAGGCAGCTCCGGAGAAACGCTCCAGCGTTTTATACATGATGTAGCACTAAGAATACTTTTATATTCTTCGACATTTGGCAGATGCAGATATTGTTCATTAAGTCCTCCCTTCATTTGCTTATTAATATAATTCCCCTCTAAATGAAGCCCTAAAATATTTGCGCCCTGCTTTTGGCAGCGCATTGCCTGCTCACAACTACGGATTGCACGCCAAAACAACTGCAATTCTGAGGCTGCCAATGTAGGATAAATAGTAGTTGTGCCATGCAAAGCATGTGCTTTTGCAATGTCATAAAAGACCTCAGGGGTTGCATCTAGAAAATCATGCCCATTTCCACCATGTACATGCATATCAATACAACCAGGAGCAATATATCCTTCTTTGGCATCAATAATATGCGCATGAGGAATTTCAATATTAGCAGTACCTATCTCTACTATCTTGCCATTAATTATCACTAACTGACCTTCCTTAATAATTTTAGAAGGAGTAATGATACTACCATTAATTATTTTATAAACAGTATTTTCCATATTTATTCAAATACAAGTTTTTTCATTGGCAATTTTGTCTTTCCTTATTTTATAATAAAATAAAATGCTAATACAATAAACAGTTAATTGTACATACAGAACAAGGATTTAACTATAACAACAACCCAATAAATAATAATCTATAGAACAATATAGGAGTACCTAAAACATATAGCAACTAATTTATGCGAATCAGTAAATAAATTACTGACTCGCATAAATTTATAACATATATTACTCAACAGCTTCAAAGAATGCAATCCATACATCATCTTCCCACTCAACAGCTCCTTCAAACTTACGAGGGACTGCTACAGTAAGTTTCTTATCATCTAATTCTAATATCCAATATTTACCTTCATTATTAATATTCACATCATTAAATTCAAAACCTATAATGGGAACTGTTAACAACAATTCACCAACAACACCAATATCTGGAGTGCTATGTACAAAATTATATTCTCCTTCATTATTTAATGATCCATCCTGCTTAAATGTCTTAAAACCATTTTTATCAAAAACAAATTCCATGGTTTGATTACCGGCAGTTTCCAAAGAAGTCTGTCCCCACCAAGCATTTCCAGTAACTTTATCCAATGGCGTATAATTCCAAAATCCATAAGCACCATTATAGCATACTACATTCTCGCATTCCCTAAATTGCCAGATTTTCTTCGCACTCTTATCTGTTTTATCTTTTGCACCAGTTAAATAAGTAGACCATATATCAAAAACATTAGTCACTGTCAAGTCAACAGGAGTACTTTGTATACTCTTTCCTTGTGAAACTGTTTCAAAATAAACAGACCATGTTCCATTACTTGGACACACAATCGTATCATGATCACTTCCTGAGCGAAGATCCAATTCCCCTTTTCTTACATGCCAACAACCAGCTATTTCAGGTTTTAAATTCTTCACTACAACATATTGATCACCCTCTACAATACCATCTCTATTTTCAAAAGGTTGATCCACAGACACTATAGCGTTCAAGTCTTCTTGAGTAATACGAGCACTACTCTCAAAATTTGCACGTAAATCTTCATCCTCTATTGGATCACACGAAGATAACATAAGAGTGACACCATATAATAATATTAAGCTATACCTCAAATTTCTCATAATTTTAGCTGTTAAAAATTGTAATACTACATATTGTTCCAATCTGTAAATTGAGCAGTAGGATCCCAACCTGGATTTTGCTCAATGATACCATTTGTCAAATCAACCTCTGTTTGAGGTATAGGCCAATAGCCTTGCGTTTCCTGTAACCTTTTCTTATAATCGAACTGCACCATTGGCTTTACTTCTGCAGCATTAATGACATTAAACCCAGCTTGTTTATTCAATAAATCACCAGCCTCTTCCAAACTAGGTCCAGACCAACGAAGCATATCCCACCAACGAATAGCCTCAAAACATAACTCCCAACGTCTCTCATTCTTTATAGCTTCTAATGAATAAGAGACAGGAGCTAAGTGGGAACGCGCACGCACTCTATTCAATCCCTCAGCATCTTCTTTCAACTCCGACTGCATTAACAAAACATCAGCAAAACGAATATGTATCAAATCTGCTATTTGTAATAACTGCTGACTAGTCTGCGTAGTAATACCCGGATACAGAACCTTTCCAAAGGCTTCTATATTTCCATTCTCATTACAAGCATTAATATTAATATATTTCTTCTGATGAAAACCTGTTTGCTCATAGTAACGATAAGAAACTGTATAAGGAGGCTCACTTTCATCTAAAGAACAATCCATTAAAACATTTCCCTCATTATTAGGATCCATAGCCGTATAAGACCATACAGAACCGGTGAGACGCGGATCTTCTGTAAATCCATCTGTATATGTCTGCTGCTTGCTCCACTCTTGCCATTCATTAATCATTGCAGGAGAAACAGGACCTGCCCCCCAACCGCTACCAAAGGGATAACTGCCTGCCTGGTCATAATTATCTCCCGACGGAGAAAAGAATTGAGCGCACGTATTAGACCACCAAGTATAAGACCAATTGCTCTTAAGATTATGTTTATTAGCAAAAAGAGTTTCAACACTACTATTCCCAACCCAAACCAAATTATTTTTTGTAACATATTGATAACGCAAATCTCTTGAATTATCTTCTGTTACCTGGTTTGTATAAGCCCACAGATTACGTTGATCAGATACCAAATCATGTCCCGAATTATAAACACAATCATCAATCCATTCAATTACATCAGCTTTACTAGTTCCATCTGGTAATGATTCCTTTGCATAACGCCCTGTATAAAAAAGAAAAACTCTAGCCATCATAGCTTCAGCCGCATACTTTGTGGCATGTCCAGCCATACTTGAACCTTTCACATAAATCTGATTTGGCATCAAATTAATAGCGTTCTTCAAATCAGATGCTATTTGAGTATACACTTCATCTATACTAGCTCTTGGCAACGTATTAGTACTCATTGCTTCTGTTCGTAAAGGAACTCCACCAAAAATCTGTACCAATTCATAATAAGCTATTGCACGCAGATAATATGACTCGCCTACCAATCTATCACGTTCAGTTTGAGTAGACCAAGAAGTAACATTATCAATATTTGAAATTGCGCTATTAGCACGATTAATCAATGTATAACATCTATTCCATAGTCCTGATAATCCATTTAAATTATCTTTATACATTAAAAAATTAGTCGCACAGTTATTAGAATAAGACAAATTGCCACCCAAACATTCATCACTAGCCAATTGGGCTATATAAAAACCAGATGAGGTTTCTGGACTTTCAAATAGTAAATGTGCATAGATAGCAGTTACCATCTCCTGAGCTTCTGTTTCTGTCGCAGGAAAATTTTCAGTTGTTTTTTCAGTTAACAATTCACTATCCAAAAAATTTTCACAACTTATACATCCTAGCACAAGTATTAACAATATATAAATAGATTTTCTCATCGTATTCTAGTTTTAGAATTTAACATTTAATCCAACCATATAAGTCCGAGCACTTGGATAGAACCCCAAATCAATACCCGACGACCAAGAATAACTATCACCACTATAACCAATTTCTGGATCCATACCTGAATATCCAGTAATGGTAAATAAATTCTGAGCTGTAAAATAAAGACGTAATTGTTGCATCGGCAATTGCTTGAACAACTTCTTAAAATCTACTCCTATTGTAAGATTTTTAATTTTTAGATAATCGCCATTCTCAATGTAAATATCCGATATTTTATTCCAATTAGTATTGGAAGCGCTAGATATTCTTGGGAATTTATTACTTGTTCCCTCGCCATGCCACCGTTCAAAAATATCTGTTGTATAATTATTCAAAGGTGAGCTAACAAAATCACGATAACACTTCAATATTTGTTGCCCAAATGCTCCATACGTTGTTAGAGCTATATCAAAAGCCTTCCAACTAGCATTCATAGAAAAGCCCATTGTAAAATCTGGATGTGGATTACCAATCTCTGTACGATCATTTTCATCTATTTTATTATCATTATTAATATCACACCATATTACATCACCAGGCTGCGTTGCATCACCATTAATTTTGGCTCCTTTATAATTATCAATCTGTTCCTGATTCTGAAAAATACCATTACTTTTATATCCGTAAAAGAAACCTATAGGTTTCCCTACTTCTGCTCGAAAGCATTCATCAGCACCTTCCCACAAAATACTACCATCCCCATGCAGAATACCTTCCGCATTTTCTATTTTGGTTACTTTATTTTTATTATAAGCGAGATTTAAATTTACTCCATAGTTAAAATCTTTATTGATTTTATCGTTCCAATGGAAAGCTGCTTCAAAACCTGTATTTTCAATAGCTCCTCCATTAATAGAACAAGCATTTGCACCAAAATTCATTTGTACCGGAGCCGTTACCAACCAATCTCTTGTCGTTTTCTTATACCAATCTAATTCCACAGCAAACCGATGATTAAAAAATCTGGCATCAACACCTATATCAATGGTTTCTTGCGTCTCCCATGTTAAATCTTCGTTTATTAATTGATAGGCATAAGAACCAGTATGCACAGTATCCATAAGATCTCCAAAAGTATAACCACCCCAATTCGTATTTGAAGTAACTTTTGATAAATATTGAAATGGACTTATTGAACAATTACCATTTTGTCCCCAAGAAGCACGCAACTTCAAAAAATCAAGCCATTTCAAAGCACTCTGCATAAAGTTTTCATTGCTAATAACCCATCCTGCAGATAAAGAAGGGAAATATCCCCAACGATGACCACGAGCAAAATTTGAAGAGCCATCAGCACGTATTACTGCTGACGCCATATATTTTTCTTTAAAATTATAATTTACACGACCAAAGAATGAGGCAATAGCTCCTTCTGTACTAGGTGAGCCTCCTAAAGATTCAATATTAGCAGGAACAAAAGGAACATTAGATAAATAAGCATGATCAAAGTCATAGAAACTTGAATTATAAGCAGATGCGTTCATTGAATCTCCAAAACCCCATTTTTCTAAACTTTGTCCCAAAAGGAAGTCAAAATGGTGCTCCTTAAAATCAAACAAATAATTCACCGTATTCTCCCATGACCATCTATGCGTTTGACTCATAGACTGACTAACTTTATCTTTCTCCTGTTGCAAGTTTTCGGTCAACTTCTCAAATCTAGGAATATAGCTTCTATAACTACTACTTGACATAATATAACCAAATTGACTTTTTATGCGTAACTGCTTAATAGGTTGCAGCTCTGCATAAAAGCTACTTTGCATATAATGCCCTGTACTTATATTTTGATTCATCATATAATCCAAATAGGCTATAGGATTCTTATTAGCTCCATTAGATACATCCCACTTATATCCATCTTTTACTTGATCTGCATATAAATAATAATCTCCATCACTATTATAGGAAGGCATAAGCGGGCTCATAATCAACATATTATGAACTCCATTCCAATAAATACCACCTGTTCCAAACGAGCCATCAGTCTGCTGATACTTATAATTAATCGTTTCACCTACCTTCAAAAAATCCAAATTATTTTTCCTTATAACTACATGCTCAGAATTCACACGCGCATTATAACGTTTTGTATTAGGAGCATCATTAGGAACTCCCATTGTGGCTTCTTGGAAAGTATATGAGGCGCCAATTGAATATCGCGAACGGTCTGTTCCGCCTGTTATATTGATTGAATGATTTTGCACTACTGCATTCTTATTTAATATTTCCTTCAACCAATTTGTGCCTTGCCAAGAACCTTCTTCAATAGCTTTCAAATAAGTCTCTGGAATATATGTCTTCCAATCCCATGGGGACAAACCATCCATAATTCTACCTTCATCTTGAATCGCCATATATTCCTTAGCATTCAAAACAGTCGGAATCTTATACAAATTCTGCCAACCTACATATCCATCATAAGTTATTTCCGAAATACCAGCTTTACCTTTCTTAGTAGTGATTAACACTACACCATTCGCAGACCTAGCACCATAAATTGAAGCTGATGCAGCATCTTTTAAAATATCAATAGATTCTATATCATTAGGATTTAAGCCATCCAAGCTTGCATTAGCCACTCCATCAATAACAAATAAAGGAGAAGAGTTTCCATTAGTTCCCAAACCACGAATTGTCATTTTATAACCCGCATTTAAGAAACCACTATTCTGTATCAAGTTCACCCCCGGAGCCTGACTTTGTAAAGCTTCCAATGGGTTAACCGTATTTAGCTTAGCTATACTTTCACCCTTCACCTGAATTGTAGCACCTGTTACCAATTTTTTCTTCTGAACGCCATATCCCACTACAACCACCTCATCAAGCATCTCATTGTCCTCAAGCATTACAATCTTCATGTCTAACGAGGCTTTAATTTCCTGTGTTTTATACCCGATATAAGAAATAACTAAAACAGCATTTTTATTAACATTCAATACAAAGTTTCCACCCAAATCTGTTATAACACCATTAGAAGTTCCTTTCTCCAATATACTTGCACCTATTACAGGTTCACCATCTGCAGTAACAACCTGCCCTTTTACTTTTTGCAATCGTACTTGCTCACTACGATTAATGTTATTTTTATCATAGCTCTCAATAACTGAAGCTGTTGTGTTTCCAAAGAAAAAAGATGCAATGACAATAGTTATGAGGATTTTAGATTGAAAGTATCCTCGTTCGCAATTTTCATCCATAAATAAATGCTTTATTGTTAAACAAATAAATAAAAAATATATAAAGACAATTTACTGAATGTATATACAAGTCATATACACGATCTTTAAGGTTAATAAAATAGTAATTCAAGACAGTATCAACATATCAAATAAGCAATTAATACATTAATAATAAAGCAGCATATAGCTTATTCAATATTAAATTTAAGGCTTCAATAGATCAATGTAATGTTAAGTTGTTACAAAAGAACAGCTATAAGTAACAAAATAGCATCAACAATTTATCTATTATTAGGCTTTTAACGACCCATCAAGATTAACTCTAGAATCTGATGGGTCGTTTTTCTCTCTAAATAGCCAAATCTAAATTGGCTAACAATGATTACAGATTCTTCACCTTACGCTGATACTCAGCAATTGCAGCATCCAAACGTTCATGAGCAGTAGTATCTCCTGGCACATTATGTGATGGATGTATATAAAGATGTACTCCTCGATCTGCAAGGATCTCAGCAACAGTGGTAATAGTCATCCAAACCATTGTTACAAAACTCAATGTAGACAACGGTCCCACCTTATCAAAGTGGTTTTTCAATGGCACAGAAGCATCCACCAGAGGGACACAAGAATCAACCACAATATCTGCTATCTGGAAAAGATTCTTACCACCAGAATGACGACTAGGTTTATCCCCTGTTTCACCTGCAGAACCATACACAATCACCTTCATCCCTCGTTTTTTAGCTTCCAGAGCCACATCAATATTTACCGCATTAATTCCCGTATGTGAAAAAAATCCACACACAATCTTTCGAATCAAAATCGTAATTCTTCATAATTTCATTGCCGTAACCTTCAGCTCTTTCCAAGAAAAGGAATTGATGTATTCCCATCTGACCAATAATTTGCGTAAAGAATGTCAACGGAAGTTCACAAAGCGGATGAAAGCCCACAAAACTACCTATACGGGGATACATTTCCTCCACAGGAATAGTAGCATGCCCACAACCAAATGTATGAACCCAACGACCGGCTTCAATAGAATCAGCCATAACAGTTGCTGCTTTTTTAATATTCTCCAACTGGGTAGCTTCCAGTTTTTCCATAATGCCATGAGCATTTTTTAACCACTCTAATGCTAACATAATACTTAATTTTTAAAAGGTTAGTTATATATTATACTTAAGTGAACGTTTATACATCAATAACATGAGGATTAATGACAGAATCATCAAATAAGGATAAACCCTAATTCCGTTCTCTGAATGAGATAACATTCCCATCAAAGCATTCATTGTTGTTTGGCCAATCAAAGCTATAGCAAGTGCTATACTAAAAGCTGTACCAGAAAAACTAGGATATCGATTTCCTATGATACTTAATATAATCGGAAAAGTAGAAGACAAGCCTGCACCAATCAGTATCATGCCTAAGGCAGCTCTTAAAAAGCCCGGTGAGAAAGTTAAAAGAAGAAATCCTAACCCACATATCATTAAACTATAAGGGAAAACAAGCTGAGGATTTACTTTCTTAAACAGAATCACTTGAAATAAGCGAGCAGCGCTCATTGAAGCCACCATACAGGTCAATGCAAACAATGACTGTTCCAATGAAATATCCGTCACTCTATTAAAATAGCTGGTAGTCCAATTATTACAAACTCCCTCTATACCACTTTGAAAAAATAGTATAAAACAAAGAAGGACAAAACTGCCTTTCAAAATACGTAGTCCATCTTTAATCGGAAATTTTTGAGCCTGCTTAGGCGCTGGAAATCTTACAAAGAAACAATAAAGTATAGCAATAAGCATTAATAGCCCTACCCCGTTCAAAATAAATTCAAAAGAAAAATATCGTAATAAGGAGCCCAAAAAAACCGGAACACACAAAGCACCGACACCATAAAAAACTCCCAAGAGACTCAGAAGAGAGCCTCTCTCAGACTCCTTTGATATATCCACAACCAATGCATTTGTTTCACCGTTCAAAATACCACCTCCAAAACCAATAGCAACAATAGAAAACTGCAAGAGATGAATATTACAAAAAAATGTCAACCCTTCAAGTCCCAATAAAACAATTATACAACTTGGCAACATAATAGCTTTATGCCCATAATGATCTACAAAAGGACCAAAAATAAACGAGCCCAACAACACTCCTAACGGAAGAAATGTCACCAACGATGTAGCTTGTAAAGGATTCAATGCGAGCTTATGGGTTAATGATGGCAAAATAGAGCCCAATATAATCATTGAAACTCCGAAAAAGCACATGCCTATACAAGCTGCAATAAAAACCTTCTTCTTTTTATATCTATTTTCCATTCTCCAAACTTTTTACGACCAAATAAGCAGCTCCAATTAAACCTGCATTACCAGACAACTGCGAAGGCACAAACTCTACTTGTTTAATAGCCAAAGGTTGAGCCCACTTACAAGCCTCTTTATAAATATCATCTATAAAGACATTAGCAGGCCCAAAGACTCCTCCACCAAAAATAATTTTTTGTGGATTAATCAAACTCACCATATTTGCAGAAGCCATTCCCCACATCTCCACTGCTTGATTCAAAACAGAAATTGCTATAGGGTCATTCTCTTGATATGCTTGAAAAACATCATGAGCAGTAATTCGAGAGATAGGTTTTTGCCTGAGTTTGCCACGATACAACTTATCATTACGCACTGCATCACGAGCCCTAGCCCCAATTCCATTACCAGAAGCGTAGTATTCAAAACAGCCGCATTCATCATAAGCCTTTGTATAAGGTGGTTTTAACGCCATCCATCCCGTAGCTCCAATAATATCACTCGCACCATGCAATACATGCCCATCCATAATTATACCGGCTCCAATACCTGTCCCTACCGCAATAAAAACAGCACTATGACAACCCTTAGCAGCACCTTGCCACATTTCACCATACATAAAACATGTTCTATCACTTTCAATAAAGATACCAATATCCTTAGGTACCACCATACGCAACTCTTCATAAAGTGGATAATTTTCCCAACCAGGAATATTAGGAGCCCATATTCTATGATTATGAGAAAAGACAATACCAGGTATACAAACACCAACGCCTTCTATCTGGATTCGTTTTTTTCAGCTATTTCCAACAATTTATCAAGCACTTCCATCGCAAGCTTACCCACCTCATGGCCCGTTCTCCCTTGCAATAGACGTTTTCGATTGCACATAATTTCTCCATTTGAAAAGAAAATAGCACTCGCTATTTTAGTTCCACCTATGTCTAACGTGATTATAGCCATTGTAAATATTTTACAGGTATTACTTAAAGTCTTAAAGGTTATACACAAATATAGGAATAAGCTAAATGAATCAGTTCCGTCCAATCGAATATTTTCATTTAAAAAACCAAATCATTCATTAATTTATGTTTTCATTTATATAACTTTAGTGCATAAAACATATTTTCAGATATTGAATATCTGCACTTTAAACATTTTTTTAATCATTACTTAAAATACAATTTTATGCTTATTAACACTAAATACTATTATAATAGGTTATAATTAGTAGCTATCGGTATAAATATATAAAAGTATTTACCTAAATAATTTTGCAACAACATACGTGGCAAAAAAAATGTATTCTCAAAGTACCCAACACACAGCAAAACATTCCCAAAATATTAAATAGATTTTTAGATAATAAAAATCGCCTCAATACCCCTAATAATGCGATAAACAACAATAGTGTATCTTAAAAATTGGTATACCAACCAAATACAAATTAAACATCTCAACTTTAAACCAATAATAAACACCACCAATTATTATTAGGCTTATTGTTACACATTCAGCAAGGTTCAGCATTATACGCATATAACTACGATGACAAAAGATAGATTATAATCCACCATATTCATAGCCATCACCCTTCATCGGTTCAGCCTCATCACTCAGC
>ULPZ01054494.1_pt1 | contig 13771 bp, 7 predicted proteins | sample 1953991 | NCBI WGS metagenome assembly ULPZ01 (sample SAMEA4835642, study PRJEB28245) | human gut metagenome | biome: gut microbiome; material: fecal sample | place: Denmark | collected 2008
ACGGTAAGGTTTACAATATCGGTATCTGTCAGCTTGTTCAGCATGAGGCTCTTGACGCCGCAACAAAAGGCTTTAAAGATTATCTTACAGAGAAACTCGGTGCAGACAATGTAAAGTTTGACGAGCAGAACGCTCAGGGCGATTCCGCAACCTGCGCTACAATCTGTAACCAGTTTGTTTCTTCAAACTATGACCTTATTCTCGGCAACGGTACTGCCGCACTTCAGGCAGCATACACAGCAACACCGAATATTCCGATTCTCGGTACTTCAATCACAGACTACGGCACAGCACTCGACAAGTCTGATTGGAACGGCGTTTCGGGTATGAATGTTTCGGGTACAACAGACCTTGCTCCGCTTGACCAGCAGGCAGCAATGCTCAAGGAGCTTTTCCCCGATGCAAAGAATGTCGGAATTCTCTACTGCTCGGCTGAGGCTAACTCAAAGTATCAGAGCGATACAATCACTCCTTATTTCAAGGATGCAGGCTATACTGTAAAATCATATTCATTTGCAGATTCAAACGATGTTGCCGCAGTTGCAAAGACTGCCTGTGATGAGAGCGATGTTCTTTACATCCCAACAGATAACACAGCGGCATCTAACACAGGTATCATCGACAATGTTGCCACAGCCGCAAAAACTCCTATTGTTGCCGGCGAAGAAGGCATCTGCAAGGGCTGCGGTGTTGCAACACTTTCAATCAGCTATGAAGAACTCGGCAGAAAAACAGGCGAAATGGCTTACAACATTCTTGTAAATGGCGAGGACATCACAAAGATGAAGGTTGAGGCTGCTCCGAATGTAACAAAAGAATATATCAAAGATCGTTGTGACACATACGGAATCAAAGTTCCCGACGGTTACACAGAAATCAAAGCAGAATAATTCATATTCAGAAAAATAATATTGGCAGGGGTGCCGTGCAAGCGACACCCCGATATTTTATGTATAGGTGGTTTTTATGGATTTTTTAGCAAACTACTTCGGTTCTCTTAATCCAATGAGCTTTTTATCCGCACTTCCTGGTAATATTGCTCAGGGTATAATCTGGGGACTTATGGGACTCGGTGTGTTTCTCACCTTTAAGCTTTTGAACTTTGCTGACCTCAGCGTTGACGGTTCATTTGCAACAGGCGGTGCAGTAACCGCAGTTATGCTCATCAACGGCTGTCCCGTTTGGGCAACAATCATCGTAGCAATCCTTGCAGGTCTTGCGGCAGGTCTTGTAACGGGACTTCTTCACACGCTTCTCGGAATCCCCGACATTCTCGCAGGTATCCTCACACAGATTGCTCTTTATTCAATTAACCTGAATATTATGGGAAAATCAAACCTCCCAATCAGCTACAGAAACTATACGCTTGTTGTTTCTGCAAGTAATATAAATATGGCAATTCTAGTAGGTCTTGGAATTTGTGCCATTGTAATTGCCGCAATGTATTGGTATTTCGGCACGGAACAGGGTTCAACAATCCGTTCAACAGGTTCAAACCCCGCAATGAGCAAGGCACAGGGCATTAACATCAATTTTACAAAGGTAATTGCTCTTGCACTTTCAAACGGACTCGTTGCACTTTCGGGTTCACTTTTTGCTCAGTATCAGGGCTTTGCCGACATCAATATGGGTCGTGGTGCAATCGTAATCGGTCTTGCCGCTGTAATCATCGGTGAAGTTCTCGGTGAGGCAATTTTCCGCAAGCACATGAATTTTATCATCAGAATGGTCTTTGTAATTGTCGGCGGTATTCTTTATTATATCGCAATGGGCATCGTACTCTGGCTCAAGATGCCGACAGACGATACAAAGCTCTTTACGGCAATTATCGTTGCAATCTTCCTTGCAGTTCCGTATCTCCAGAAAAAGAGAAAGACTTCATTCAAGAAAGTTGCAAAAATGAATGCTAAAAATGCACAGAAGGAGGGTTAAGAATGCTTGAAATCAAGAATGTATGGAAAACCTTTAATAAAGGCACAGTAAACGAAAAGCAGGCACTCTGCGGAGTTAATCTCACCCTCAATGACGGCGATTTTTGTACGGTAATCGGCGGCAACGGTGCAGGTAAGTCAACAACTCTCAACGCAATTGCGGGCGTGTGGCCTGTTGACTGCGGTCAGATTCTCATTGACGGCAAGGATATTTCCGCATTGCCCGAGCATAAAAGAGCGCCGTACCTCGGCAGAGTATTTCAGGACCCGATGACAGGCACGGTAGCCGATATGGAAATTATAGAAAACCTCGCAATTGCCGCAAGACGAGGCAAAAAAAGAGGACTTTCGTGGGGCGTAAAGGCTGACGAAAGACTCCGTTACCGTCAGATGCTTGCAGAGTTCGACCTCGGACTTGAGGACAGAATGTCATCAAAAGTAGGACTTCTCTCTGGCGGTCAGCGTCAGGCAATAACACTCCTTATGGCAACAATCAAAAAGCCAAAGCTTCTCCTGCTTGACGAGCATACAGCCGCCCTTGACCCGAAAACAGCCGCAAAGGTGCTTGAGCTTTCCGACAAAATTATTGCCGAAAACAACCTTACGGCACTTATGGTAACTCATAATATGCATGACGCAATTACTCACGGCAACCGTCTTATTATGATGAGTGACGGCAAAATTATCCTCGATATCTCAGGTGAAGAAAAGAAAAATCTTACGGTTGAACACCTCCTCGAGATGTTTGAAAAAGCAAGCGGTTCAAAGCTTGAAAATGACCGTATGCTTTTAAGTAAGGATAAATAATCAAAAATCATATAATCTCAAACAAAATGTCCGACACCGTAGTCGGGCATTTTTATTTGTATATTAAACTATGCACGGTTATCCGTAGCGGTGTCCGTCGGACTGCCGTCACGCAAAGGCGGAAAATTTTCCGTCAAACAGATTTTATAATGTTACTGTACAACATTCAAATATTGAACTTTCAGCAAAATAACATTATCAAATTTGTAACACACGGCATAACAATTTCTTAATCGGAATAATTAAAAACACCGATATATAGACGAATTCTACAAAAAACGCACCATAACTTGTGCATAACATAAAATTATCTTGTCAAAACGGCAAAACTGAATGTAAAAACAAACACAAAACTATCACATTAAACAAACACAATAAAATTATTGCAACCTAATTGAAAAAATCAATCTAAAATGGTATAATCTACTATAAAGAATATGGGTTAGTGTTCACATTTTGACTGAAACAGGTTAAGAATACAATTTTCGGCTGAATTCTCGTTGTTTTTTGTAAATTAACTTCAAAATTCCGTGGCTTTGCCGATTATGTTTCACCGTTGGTCAGGCGGTAAAGGTCGAACCCGAACCTAACCAAAACCAAAATATTCGGTTATGGAGGTAATAATTATGAAAACAAAAATTTCTCATTTAGGCAGAAGCACTGTTTCCGTCATCCTTGCGGTAATGATGCTCCTGTCAACAATGCTTATCGGTACTATAAGTGTCAATGCGGCTGATTATTTTACAGTTGGAGATACTTTATATTTGGATATTTCAGATGCAAATTATGATGCTACTGCGGATAATGCTGAGTTTTACATAAAATTTTATGAAAAAGGTACTGATAGTTTTAGTTGGTCGAAACTTAGCCAAATTGAAAACAGCAAAGTATATTCTGGTACAGTTCCGAATGGAGAATGGAATCAAGCTGTATTTACAAGGGTTAATGGTAAGGCTTTTAACTCTGAGCAAAATTGGGACAGCAGTAATATTTACTCAAGTGCTGATACAACAATAGCTGATAAGGGCGATAAGAACTGTTGGTCACTTAATAATGGAGATATGAAAGGAACTTGGACAATCTATTCAGGCGGTTCAGGCGGTGGTTCGACATCTACCGACTACTACATTGCAGGTAGATTTAAAACCAAATGGAATGCGGATACCACTGAATATAAGTTTACCGAGTCATCTGAACAGAAAGGTCTTTATTATTATGATACAGAAGAAACGGTTGCTTCACTTTCCGGACAGATACCTGAAGGCATATATGGTAATTATGACAGGTACTTCTATATCCGTTCTAGTAAAGGTAAATATTTGACTTCTGACGATAAAGCAGGTCACAGTTTTCAAAATAATAAGAATAGTCAAAATTATTTAACGCTTGTTACTAATGATGACACGCCGGAAAAAAGACTTATAAAATTTAGTGATCCTTCTGATCCATCTAATGACAAAGTAACTATTTGGCTTGATACTACTAATAACGATATGCGGTTGTATTATACAGCTGGCTCTGAATCTTCGCTGACCCCTGTAGCACAAAGCGTATCACTTACAGCAAGTTCCTCACCGGTTCAAGTAGGTACAGAAGTTACACTTACTGCTTCTTTAAATGATAGAGCAACCGGTTTAAATGATACCGATGTAACTTATAAATTTGAGCAAACAAGCGGTGCAACAGTAACAGGTACTCCTAATGGAAACACCTATAAATTCACCCCTGCTACAGCAGATGATTATACATTTAAAGTTACCGCTTCTGCTGCGAATTATAGTTCAGTTACGAATACAGTAAAGGTTACTGCTACTTCTGATTCGTCTGATAAGTATGCTATCCATGTTAAGCTTGCGGACAATGTTAGTTCATATAGCTTTTCACTTTGGGCATATGGAGCTCCAAATAATACTAATGCATATGGCTATAATAACTGGGATTCTAAGGAAACTTTTACTATTAATGACCATGAATGGCATGATTATCCATTCATAAACACTATTAGTAACTGGAACCTTATTATTTTTAATAATGGTACTGAAAAAAAATATGATGGTCAATACAATAGTGATCTTTGGGTTACTGTTAAGGGCGGTAATAATTATGATGTTTCTACAATAGCCCCAACAAAATACACTGTAACTTATGGTGTGAATGGTGTCAATGGTACTCTTAGTGCCACAGGCGTATCTAGCTCAGGTTCTACTGTAAATAGTGGCACAAAGGTAACCTTTACAGCAAACCCAAACAAAGGCTACGCAGTAGAGGGTTGGTACAACGATGCTGAATGTACTAAAAAAATTGAATCTGCAGGAACTAATAAGACTTATACGGTAACAGTAAATGCAGATACCAATGTATATGTAAAATTCCATACCGCAGAAACATACACAGTAACATTCAGTTCAAGCGACGAAACATACGGTACTATTTCTGCAACGAACGGAACAACTCCACTCACTTCCCCTGCAACAGTAACCGAGGGCGATACAGTAACATTCACTGCAAAACCAAAGGATGGCTACGCTCTTTCCGGTTGGATTGTAAACGGTGTATCAGCTTCTTCAACAGCTAATCCGTATACAATTACAGTCAACAGCAACACAACCGTAGTCGCTAACTTTAAAGTAGAAGATTCAGGTACAATCGTGAATGATATGTACTTTTTGTATGGTAGCAAGAACGACCCAAGAAATTGGGAAGGACAGCAGGGATATAATAATCCGGAATACGGAAAGTACAATGTTTATGAAAAAGACGGAAAATATATAGTAACTCTTAATGAAAAACATTATAAAGAACTGTATTTTGCTTTTTCAAAGGATGATTCCTATGTTAATATGGAGCCAAATACAGGTCTCGAAGCTGTAAATTCAGATAATCCTGAAGGCTTAGGACTTGTCGACGCTAAAAAACCGGACTATTATGTGGGATCGGTTAAATATTTATTCGGTAAAATGAGCATTGTAGGTGAAAATTCTGAATATATCGGAGATATAAAAATCATCTACGACCCGACTGCTAAAACATATACGGTAAAAGCTACCAAAGATAGTGCTTCTGATACAACCGTAAATATTACAGGTAAAGACGGTACAATTCGTGCGGGCTTTACTAATACTGGTGATAAAAAAACTACCGCTGTTTTAGGTGATACAACTCTTTCAATAACAACTCCTGATGATAAAATAATTACTGCATCTGATTCATACAAGATTGATGGTAAAAATCGTGCTGTTACTGCTAAGAAAGTTCCTTATGGCTCAACAGTAACCGTTACAACCACAATTAACCCTGACGCAACCTTTGCAGGTCACAATGGCAGTGATTACTATGTTAAGGGATTCAGCGTAAACGGTATCTTTGGTGGAGTTCTTTCACAGACTGAAGGTAAAAATCATAGTAGTGATGTATATACTTATACTTTTGAAGTAAATCAAGAGATTTATGGTTCAAAGCTTGAAATCACTCCTGTGTATTTCCTCAAAAATGATGATAACTGCGTATATTTCTACATCGAGAACTACGATTCTGCAAAACAAATTTGGGGCAATACTCCTTCATGTTATGTATATTATGGTAGTGGTACTACAACATTAGAAGCATTAGGCTATTACCCCGGACAACCAATGGTTGACTACAACGGTTCTATCTTTACTCAGATTCCTAAATTTATAGTCAATGGTGATACCACAGAAAAAATTACAGGTATGACGCTTAATAACTATGTTTGGGACGATGTTCATAGAGATTATAACGGTAAAAATCAAAAAAGTGATAATGCACAGACATACGACTACGATGATTTTGTTAAGATAGCTGAGAGCGGTGCTGCTGCTGATAACATTATTTATCGTTTTAAGTATAATGAATTCGATAATGAACCGGCTGATACATTTGCTGCTTCTAAAGCTGATGCTGCCGGTTGGGAAGTATTCCTTGACTACCAGAATTATCCGACAGATATTTTTGGCAATAAAATTGGTACAGAGAAGCTTGACTATAAGGACACTCAGAGTGTAACCAGTAAGGATAATTACCTGTCAATTATTTCGGACGGTTACCAGAATAACTACATCGGTAAATATGCAACTGCTTGGAGCATTTATAACAAGGCTGGCGATAGAGTGGCTACTATTCCTTCATCAGCTCTCTTGTATGCCCTTGGCAAGTCCGATGAGCAAATGGAAACTGCCATTGGTTCTGAATCAACTCCTACTGACTTCCTCCCCGGCAAGACAGATAGAGATTCTTATTGGGCAACATTTAAAACCTTATATAATGATTATAAAGGTGTTTATGCTCAGATTAACTTTGAGGCAGCTATCAAAGGCGGTGACGATTATGGCAATCGTCTTGACGGTCGTTGGTACTATTCTCAGAGTAAACAGAAAATCACCGGTGAAATCAAGATTCAGTATGCAAATACTCTTGATGACTACAAAGTAGGCGGTTTCCATGAAGATACATTTGCTGATGAAGATGCTTCATCAATTGTCGGTACGACAACAGGAGCAAGTGCATACTTTACCGATCCAGCGGATAGAGTAAGAAAACTTGAAACTTTTGCTGATAATACTCAGGATTATAAGTTTGAAGTTAATGCAACTTCAACTGCAGCATACACATTTGTTGGTTGGTACCGTCTTATTGATGGTGATTACAAGGCAATCAATCCTTCAGATATGAGTAGTTTGACAGGTGCAGTTACACGAAATTCAGATGTAACGCTTGTTGCTCGTTATATCAAAACCCCGGGCGGTTCAATGACCTTCCACCATTCATTGTACAACGGAACAAATGCAGGCGGAGGTAAAGCCACTCCCGAAATTCAGGTTGTTGTTAAAAACAACGAGGGTAAATCTCTTTATGATTCAGGCAGGATTGCCGGCACAGCTTCAATCGATAAGACTAAGATTGCTGAATTAGCAGCGCAAACAGGTCTTACTGTAACTGTTACTCTTTACACAACAACAAAGAACCTTTATAATTTCAATGGTTACTATTCTGCTGAAAACACAACAGATATAACTGCTTTTAATCCTACTACTGGTTTTACAACAAATGTTAGCGGAGACAGAACAGAAGGTCTTGTAACTACATCAGAATATACGTTCTCGTTTAATGAATACTATAATAAGTATGCAAGCACTCTTACTGCTGCTGATGCGGGAACAGTATATTATAATTTCTATTCTGACATTACTTCTATTAAAGTACCGTATAAGGTTCAGTTCTCTTATACTGACAGAATGGGTAATCAAAAGTATTACAACAAGGCAGGTTATGTTGATCCCGAAAACACTTCATCATACACATTTGATGAGAATGCTACTAATGTTGAAGGTGTGGAATCACATTCTGTAAAGGTAACTCTTACAAATAGCTTTATCCTTTCTCTTGCACCGTATGAGTCAAACTTTACAAAGAATCTTACTTGGAATGAGACTCCTGATAGCAATACCGCTTTCGATTCATCAGATAGTAAGTCAATAGCATCAGCTGTTGTTAATTCAACTCAGTCAGACAGAACAATCCACCTTAATGTTTTCCGTGATAAGGATACTAATGAACCTACTTCTTCTAATAACGAAAACGGTAATTTTGAACTTTTCACAAAAAATGGTTCATCTGAATTACCTTATAATTCAGTGTTCTATACAAAAAATTCTGACGGAACTTATACTTATGATATCACTGCTCCGAAAACATATACAGATAAAGGTAAAACACTTCAGTTTATGTATTGGGCAATCTACTCCGATCCGGGATGTAATAATCTTGTCATTAAAGCATACAACATCGACGGTGGATTCAGCTATGTATCATATGACAACTATTGGATAGTTCCTGTTTATGGAGAAAGCTCAACTCCAGTTGCATCTGTTAAGGAAGTTTCTACTTCAACTCAGTTTATGGAAGTAACAAGAAATCAGTGGACAGCTGGTAATGCTGACAGCTTCAACGGATTTGACGCTGATAGTATGACTACACTTGATAAAACTGAAGATTTCATTAAGGGTAACGGTGAAGACAAGCTTTACGCTGACTTTGTACTTAACTTCTTCTATAATGGCAAACAGCTCAATGTATTTGATCCTAACAGCAGTAAGGTTCAGACTGGTATTGTGATGCAGAAGTTAGAGTTAGAAAAAGATTCCATTGGTGTAGGTTACAATACTGATATGAAGTACTACGCTGATAAGTACACTGCTGACCTTTCCATGGCAGCTGAAGATGCTAAAAGTAAAATTTTGACTGGTGAATCAAGTATTGAGTCGCTCACAAAACAAATCAATAATAACAGACTTAATAATAAGAACAGACTTCAGTATTTTGCTCGTTTCAATAATACCGAAGCTAATGCAAATTGTGTTTATAGAGTTTACACTTATATTAAGTATGTTAATGAATCAAATGAAACTGTTGTTGAACTTGGTGATCCTATCTACTTTACACTCTATGATATTGCGAACGCAACAGTTTAATTTTAAATTTATTGTGTGCAACAGACAATACTGTTGCACACATAAAATTTAGGAAGGAGTTATTTATGAAAAAAGAGTATTCTTCTCCTGAATTTGAATTAGTAAAATTTAAATTCGAGGATATAATTTTGACCGGTAGTCTTGATGATACTCCTGAGGCTACTAAGAGTGATGGTGACGATTGGGGGTAATGATATGAAAAATACATATTGTTTAAAATCCCTAAAACGCTTTTCCGGATTGTTATTATCTGTATTTTTTATTATTATTTCTACATTTCAAATTTCTGCGGCTTCATATGAAACCGACGGCTTTGTATATTCTGTTTCTGACGGTAATGCGAGCGTAACCGGATATAAAGGTGATAAGACCGATATTGTTCTTCCGCTTAAGCTTCAAAGCTGGTCTGTATCTGAAATTTCTGATTTTGCCTTTGTGGGAAAGACCGCAATAACATCGGTCAGGCTTAACGAAGCAAGATATCTTAGAAGAATCGGTACTGATTCTTTTTACGGCTGTACTTCGCTTGAATCAATTTCAATTCCTATCTGGGTGAGAGATTTTGGTGCTGCCGTATTTCAGAATTGCACAAGTTTAAAATCTGTTACCTTTAACTGTGTGCCGAGTAAAATTACCGATCAGATGTTCTACAATTGTACTTCTTTAGACAAGGTATATTTACCTGCCGGTACAAATGCGATTGGTAAGAGTGCTTTTGCTGAATGTAAATCATTATCTGAGGTGTATATTCCTACATCCGTGACTTCTATTGCTTCTAACGCTTTCAGAAGCTCTCCGAATGTAACAATCAAGGGCAGTTACGGTTCTTATGCCGAGGAATATGCAAAGGCTAACAATATTCCGTTTAACGGCATTTCTGCTTATGATGTCGGTGATGTTAATATGGATGGCGGGATTGATATTTTAGATGCAACTCTTATTCAGAAGTATGTTGCCGGTATTGTTGAACTTTCGTCAGAGCAAAAACATCTTGCCGATTATAACAATGACGGTGACATCACGGTAGTTGACGCAACGAAAATTCAGAAGTTTATCGTTCATTTAAACTAACCAATAAAAAACAGGCTCACTTTTTGTGAGTCTGTTTTATTTCGGAGGACGCTTTGCCAAAATACTTAATAGCTGATTTTATCGTTGAAATTGAACCAAAATTTGATTACTTAAAAAAATTGTGCGAACCGTTTTTGTATGAAGGGGAGAGAAGTGCAGATTTTTCTGCAATACCGTCAGACTCATACTTAAATTCCCTGTTGAGCCGTATGGTTGAAGGTTCAACCATTGATGAAGCCGAAGAATTTGCAACGGCGTCAATTTTTAACCGCAAAATAATTCACCGTGGCGCTATGCTTGTGCATTCCTCGGCACTCGTTTTTGACGGAAAAGCGTATTTGTTTTCCGCCGATTCAGGCGTCGGCAAATCTACTCATACAAAGATGTGGCTGAAAAGATTCGGCTCAAAAGCTCATATTCTCAATGACGATAAGCCTGTTGTGAAAATTAAAAACGAAGTCCCGCTATGCTGCGGAACTCCGTTTGACGGCGGAAGCGGAATTGCTAACAACGAAACCGTTCCCGTAGGCGCTATAATATTCATAGAACGCTCAGACGATAATTTTGTTACAATTCCCGACACAAATGAGATTGTACAAAGGCTCTACAAATCAACTGTCAAATTTGTGAATAAGTCAGATGGAATGTCTTTGCTCTCAAATCTCGATAATCTTATTCGGCATACAAAATTTTATGTACTGCATTGCAATACAGATGATTCTGCCGTGGATGTTGCCTACAACAATATAATTAAAAACTGCAAATAAAAGACGGTCTGTTCTCGCAGACCGTCTTGTTATATGTATAAAATTGATTACTTGATTTCCTTAATCCAGCCTTCGGGAGCTTCGATTCTGCCCATCTGAATACCTGTAAGTGTATCGTAAAGCTTCTTTGTAATCGGACCCATTTCATCCATACCGCTCGGGAAACAAATTTCCTTGCCGTGGTCGTTAATTTTGCCGACAGGTGAGATTACAGCAGCTGTACCGCAAAGACCGCATTCTGCAAAGTCCTTAACTTCATCAAAGTAAACTTCTCTTTCTTCAACCTCAAGACCAAGATAATGCTCAGCAACATACATAAGTGAACGGCGGGTAATTGAGGGGAGAATGCTGTTAGACTTTGGAGTAACAACCTTGTTGTCCTTTGTTACAAAAATAAAGTTAGCACCGCCTGTTTCTTCAACCTTAGTTCTTGTAGCGGCGTCAAGGTACATATTTTCGTCAAAACCTTCTGCATGAGCGGTAACAATAGCGTGAAGGCTCATTGCATAGTTAAGTCCTGCCTTGATGTGACCTGTGCCGTGAGGAGCAGCTCTGTCAAAGTCTGAAACCTTAATTGTAATAGGCTTTGCACCGCCCTTGAAGTAAGGACCTACAGGAGTAGTAAATACTCTGAACTGATATTCTGCCGACGGCTTAACACCGATTACAGGACCGCTGCCGAACATATACGGGCGAATATAAAGTGTTGCGCCTGTGCCGTACGGAGGAACATAATCTGCATTTGCCTTAACAACATTGCAAACAGCCTCAACAAACTTCTCTTTTGGAAATACAGGCATCTCAAGACGCTTACAGCTGTCCTCCATTCTCTGTCCGTTAAGGTCAGGTCTGAACACAACAATTCTGCCGTCACAGGTAGTGTACGCTTTCATACCCTCAAAGCAAGTCTGAGCATACTGCAAAACGCCTGCACATTCGCTGATAGTAATTGTGGTGTCGGCTGTCATACTGCCGTTGTCCCACTTACCGTCTTTATAATTAGCTACAAATCTTTCACCGATGGGCATATAACCGAAGCCAATGTTTGCCCAGTCAATATTCTGCTTTTCCATCATAAATACTTCCTTTCAATATAAGAAAAAACCTCATTGGTTATACACATATTTTAGCACTTTAACACGCAACTTGTCAATGTTATAACAGCATATTTCACCGTTTTTATGATAATTTATACGCTTTTTAATGTATAATATGAATTTTACTGCATAAGAAACTTTCATTTTGCCGATATTATCTTTTAAAGGGCAAAAACAAACAACAATGTTCTTCTACAGAATAAAAAAACTGCTGCTGAGATATATACTTGATTTAATAAGTTACATGGGTGATTTTATGGCTGAAGTTGTAAAAATAGTATTGACGGGAGGACCTTGCGGCGGCAAGACTTCCGCATTAAAATATATCAGCGAAGAGCTTAAAAAGCTTAATATTCCTACAATTACAATCGGTGAGGTTGCAAGCAGATTGTTTAGTGAGGGCAAAACCCCCGAAAATGTCGGTTCTTATGAATTTCACAGAGAACTGTTTGAAATTCAGCTTGCTGAGGAGAATGAAAAAACGCAAATTGCCAAAAATATGGATTGTGAAAAGGCGGTTTTGCTTTTTGACAGAGGGTTGCTTGACAGCAGAGCATATGTTACGGAAGATGAGTTTGCAAAGTATGCAGGTATCCACAATTTGAATGAAGATGTAATACGAAATTCTTATGACGCAGTATTTCATCTTGTGACTTCCGCAGACGGTGCTGAAGAGTATTACGGAAAAGAAACCAATATTTTTCGCAGAGAAGAAAGTCTTGAAAAAGCAAGAGAAGTTGACACAGATGTTATGGCTGTGTGGACAGGCACACCGCATCTGAGAATTATTGATAATTCGACCGACTTTGATACTAAGCTGAAAAGACTTCTCAAGGAGGTTGTCGCATTTCTCGGAATTCCGAAACCGCTTGAAATTGAAAGAAAATTTTTGATTGAATATCCTGATATTGAATTTTTGAACAGCATAAAAACCTGTCGCAGAATTCCTATTACACAGGCATATCTCACTACTCCCGAGGAAGGATATTTCAGAATCCGCAAAAGGGGAGAGGGTGACAAGGCTGTATATATCAAAACTGTAAAAATCAAAATATCGGATATTAAGCGGATCGAAATTGAAAATTATATTTCAAAAGAACAATATGACTCGTACCTTGCTCAAAGGCGGTATGTTACAGGCGTCATCAGTAAAGACAGATATTGCATTGTTGACAACAGCACCTACTGCGAACTTGATGTTTATCCGTTCTGGAATGACAGGGCAACAATAGAAATTGAATTGCTTAGTGAAGATCAGCGGTATCAACTTCCTAAGTTTGTAAAGCTTATAAGAGAGGTTTCGTCTGAACCCGATTACAGGAATCTTGCACTTGCTCAGAAATACGGAAAGCCGTAATTTGGCGGATTTTGTCCGAAAAAAACTTTTTAAAAATTAAATATGAAAAAAATTCAAAAAAGTGTTGACAAATATGCCGTATATGGGTATAATATAAAGGCTGACTGAGGTCAGCAACTGATGCGCCAATAGCTCAGCTGGATAGAGCAACTGCCTTCTAAGCAGTAGGTCAGGGGTTCGAGTCCCTTTTGGCGCGCCACTTATGGTGGGATTAGCGTAGTTGGTTAACGCGCCAGTTTGTGGCACTGGAGAC
>ULPZ01055435.1_pt1 | contig 13706 bp, 14 predicted proteins | sample 1953991 | NCBI WGS metagenome assembly ULPZ01 (sample SAMEA4835642, study PRJEB28245) | human gut metagenome | biome: gut microbiome; material: fecal sample | place: Denmark | collected 2008
CAACCGGCTGTAAGCGCGGCTGTTATGGCGCAAAGTTTTTTTCAAAACATTTATCAAACTCCCATGAAATACATGGAAATCAGATACAACAGAATGTTGTGCGAGAAAAAGCGAATGGCTATATTTGCGGCAACACAATAATATATACAAGCAAATATCCATGGCAACGCATAACGAATTAGGAAAATGGGGCGAAGATCTGGCCTGCGAAACATTAATCACCAAAGGATATGCGATAGTGGGACGCAATGTAAGATTCGGGCACAACGAAATAGACATTGTGGCCCTCAAAGGGAGCAGAGTGGTTTTTGTAGAAGTAAAGACACGCTCATCGTTCGGCGAAGGAGCACTTGAAGCCATCGATGCCAAGAAAATGCGTCATCTTTGCAATGCCGCAGAAGCATACGTGAAATCTCACAAATTGCCTCACGAGCCACAAATGGATGTCATAGTGGTGGAAGGCTCGCCGGAAACAGGGGTAAAAATAGTGCATATAGAGGATGCTTTCATGCCCCCGCTAAGATGCCGATAGTATTGGCACCGTAAAATCACATTTACCGCCGCGACTCCCGAGAGAACGAATACGGGGCATCCTGAGGCAAAGTGCCACGCAACAAGTTGGGCTGTGGCTGCATGAAAAACTCAATCAGACCGCCCTTAACCAAATCTGAATGCCTGAGATAGTTCTTGTCATACTCTTTGCCATTGAACCGCATCCGGCCAACATAGGGAGTGTCGGAAGTATTGCCGGGCGCGGAGACAACGATATGGTTGCCGTTCTCAAGCGTTATATCTGCTTTCTGAAACAGCGGACTGCCGATAGCATACTCCCCTGCCCCGGGCGCCACAGGATAGAACCCGAGAGCAGAAAACACATACCATGCCGAAGTCTGCCCATTGTCCTCGTCACCACAATATCCGTCCAGAGTGGGTGAGTACATGGCATCCATGACACGACGCACCCAATATTGGGCTTTCCATGGTTCTCCCGCCCAATCGTACAAATATATCATATGCTGAACAGGTTGATTCCCGTGAGCGTAATTGCCCATATTCATCACAGTCATCTCACGAATTTCGTGAATAGGAAATCCGTAATAGCTGTCGTCATACAATGGCGGTACGGAAAAGACAGAATCAAGCATGGCCACAAACTGCTTCTTTCCGCCCATAAGCTCCGCAAGTCCGTCGGGATCATGAAACACCGACCAAGTGTAGTGCCACGCATTACCTTCGGTGAACACATCGCCCCATTTGAGCGGAGAGAACGGCTCAAGCCATGAACCATCGGCATTGCGGCCGCGCATGAGCGAAGTTTCCTTATCAAAGAGATTCTTATAGTTCATGGCACCCTTTGCGTATGGGTCCAATTCCGCATCCGACTTGCCAAGTGCCTTACCCAGCTGATATATGCACCAGTCATCATAAGAGTATTCCAGCGATCGCGCCGCGCTTTCATTAATGCCCACATTGCACGGCACATATCCCAAAGAATCATAGTACTCATATCCAAGCCGCCCGGAGGAGGAAACAGTGGGATGCGTGGCATGCGCGCCATGCACCACTCCCCGCCACATAGTCTCAGGATCTTCCACCCTGATTCCCTTCAGCCATGCATCGGCAAGAACAGATGCCGAATTATTGCCCACCATGCAGCCTCGGTGACCCGGGCTGCACCATTCGGGATAAAAACCGCTTTCACGATAGGCATTGACGAAGCCTTCCTGCATTTGACGGCTCACCGATGGATACAGCAGATTAAGCAGCGGGAACAATGCGCGAAATGTGTCCCACACGCCCGTGTCGGTGTACATATACCCCGGAAGCACTTGCCCGTTGTAGGGAGAATAGTGAACAGGCTTTCCGGACGCATCTATCTCGTAAAAAGCACGCGGGAAAAGTGTGGCACGATACAGGCATGAATAGAATGTGCGCAAGTGGTCAATGGAATGGTCCGTCACATCCACGCGCCCCAACACACTGTTCCATTCCGTCTTCCCCTCCTGAACCAGCTGTTCAAAACTTTTGCCCTCAACCTCTTTGATATTGAGCAACGCCTGTTCCGGAGAAATGAACGAGGATGCAACCTTTACGTTCACTTTCTCGCCCCTGCTGGTGGGGAAGCCCACAACAGCGCCGGCATGAAAAGCTTTCTGCATGAGTTCACCTTCACGAAGCTCCAGAGAATCGCCTTTGGCATCCGCTGCAAATGTAGCCGCATAAGTAAACGGACGGTCAAACTCCACCACAAAATAATTTGCAAAATTATGCGGAACCCCGCCACTGTTGCGGCGTGAAATGCCTGTAATGCGCCGGGTGAGCGTGTCAATGACTATTTCGGAGCCGGAATCAAATGCATCAACAACCATATAGCTGTTGCCTTGCGGGTATGTTATTTGCAGTGCCGCCGCACGTGAAGTAGGTGTCAGTTCTGCAAGCACATCATAATCGGCAAGATACACCGAATAATAATGCGGCAAAGCTTTTTCGCCCTTGTGTGAGAACCAACTGCGGCGGTCACTCTCACGGAACTTAGGGGAACCTGTTACCGGCATGAGCGAAAACTGGCCGTAATCATTGATCCACGGGCTGGGCTGGTGTGTCTGCTTTATACCGCATAAAGTGTGCGCATCGTAGGTGTATTGCCAGCCGTTGCCCATTTCACCGGTCTGTGGGGTCCAGAAATTCATGCCCCAAGGACGCGCAATGGCTGGATAGGTGTTGCCCGCCGACAGCTCAAAACTTGATTGAGTGCCCATCAGCGGGTTTACGTAGGTGGTAAAATCTTTTGCGGACGCCAAGGCCACTCCGAGCACAACGCCCAATATCGAACAGAAAATTTTTTTAGTCATAGCGATGCAAATATACAAATTTCCAAGCATTTAACAAAGAGCATCCCCGGCTCTAAACGAACCGGGGATGCCGAGATATGCAAAAGTTGTTATGACTTCAAAGCATAGCGCGAAAAATTCGCGCAAGATAGCGGGGAGGATTAGTCCTCGTTGAGGTTAACGCGCTTGAACTCTACAGCAACGAGGCCTTTGGCAGCCTGCTCAAGGAACTTACCGATTGTAAGGTTTCCGTCCTTGATGAATTCCTGCTCCATAAGGCATGATTCTTTGTAGAATTTATTAACGCGACCATTAGCGATATTGTCAATCATAGCCTGAGGAAGGTTTGCAGCCTTAGCCTCGGCAGCTTCCTTGGCAATAACGCGAGCCTTGGCAGCCTCATCTTCGGTGAGCCAGCCTTTGGCGATATTTGATTCGATGTGAGCCTCGGTGTCGCAGAGGTTGGGGTTGATACCGGCCTTCTTGAGAGCCACTTCAACGGCACGTTTAACCTGCTCTTCCTTGGTCTTCTCGATAGCCACATTGCGCTCGCTTTCAACCACTTCAGCGGGGACATGCTCGCGGTCAACAGCCACGGGATTCATAGAAGCAACCTGCATGGCAACATCGCGCCCAACATGATAATCAACATTTTCAAGGTTGAAGCCAACGATTGTGCTCAGCTTGTTGCCGAGGTGGTTGTAAGAAGTAGTGGAAGGAGCCTCAAGGCATTCATATGCACCGAGTTCCATCTTTTCACCGGTTTTACCGGATTCCTCAACAATGAGGTCTGCGATGGAGCGACCATCAAGCTCAAGAGCCTTGAGTTCATCAATGGTCTTAACACGGTTTGCCATAGCGGCATCAAGAATCTTCTTGGTAAGGTCAACGAAGGTAGCGTTTTTGGCAACGAAGTCGGTTTCGCACTTAAGAGCCACGATGGCTGCGAAATCCTTATCGTTGGCAGCGAGTACGCAACCCTCGGATGCTTCGCGGTCTTCGCGCTTGGCGGCGATAGCCTGACCCTTTTTGCGAAGAATTTCCACAGCGGCATCAATGTCGCCGTTGGTTTCGGCGAGGGCTTTTTTGCAGTCCATCAAGCCGGCACTGGTGAGGTGACGGAGCTTGGTGATTTCTGCCATTGTAACTGCCATATAATTAAAGTTAGGAGTTTTGAAATTTGTAATTGATTAAAACTTATTCAGCGGCGGGAGCCTCAGCAGCAGGTGCTTCTGCAGCAGGAGCCTCGGCAGCTTCGGGAGCAGCTTCAGCTTTGGCGCGGCTTACGCGACGACGCTCGCGGCGGGGAGCGGCTTCGGTTTCAGCAGCAGCTTCGGGAGCGTCAACCTTTTCTACCTTGCGCTCTTCAAGACCTTCTGCCATAGCAGCGCAGAGAGTGTCAAGAACGAGTTCAATAGACTTGGAAGCATCGTCGTTGGCGGGAATCACGAAATCAACATCGTTAGGGTTGGAGTTGGTGTCAACCATAGCGAATACGGGAATACCCAGACGGTTAGCCTCAGCCACAGCGATGTGCTCTTTGAGCACGTCAACTACGAACAGAGCGGAGGGAAGACGGTTGAGGTCAGCGATAGAACCGAGAGTCTTCTCGAGTTTGGCGCGCTGACGGGTGATCTGAAGTTTCTCACGCTTGGAGAGATTGTCGAAAGTGCCGTCCTTGGTCATTTTGTCAATGGCGGTCATTTTCTTTACAGCCTTACGGATGGTGGGGAAGTTGGTGAGCATGCCGCCCGGCCAGCGTTCAATCACGTAGGGCATATTGATGGAAGCAGCCTTGTCGGCTACAACCTGTTTGGCCTGTTTTTTGGTAGCTACGAAGAGCACCTTTTTGCCCTGCTTGGCGATAGCCTTGAGAGCATTTGCAGCCTCATCCAGCTTTGCAGCTGTTTTGTAGAGGTCTATGATGTGGATACCATTGCGCTCCATGAAGATGTAAGGAGCCATGGCAGGATTCCATTTACGTTTGAGGTGACCGAAATGGCAGCCTGCCTCGAGGAGTTGGTCAAATGTTGGTGTTGACATTTTGTTTTTTTGTAGGTTTACGTTCTTAAAAGATTACAACCGAGAGGTAGGGAACGTGTCCATCCCCGCGATTTAGATACTAAACACAGATATATCAAGCGGCAAAAGGCCGCGAGGATATTAACGCTTGGAGAACTGGAAGCGCTTGCGTGCTTTGGGACGACCCGGCTTTTTGCGCTCTACGGCACGAGGGTCACGAGTCATGAAGCCTGCGGCACGGAGTGTATGCTTGTCGTCAGCATTGATTTTAACAAGAGCGCGGGCAATAGCGAGACGGAGAGCCTCGGCCTGACCCTTGTAGCCACCACCGTCAAGGTTAACGTGGATGTCGTATTTTTCGGGAACATCCAGGAGCAAGAGGGGCTGCTTAACAATGTACTGAAGTATTGAAGAGGGGAAATACACTTCAAGAGGGCGCTTGTTGATAGTGATAGCACCTGTACCGTCACTTACAATAACACGGGCAACGGCGGCCTTACGACGGCCTACTGCATTAACTGTTTCCATACTTCAGTTTATTTCAAGTTGTTGATATCGATAACTTTGGGATTCTGAGCAGCGTGGGGATGGTTTGCGCCATTGTACACGTGCATATTCTCAATGAGGCGACGGCCCAGACGGTTTTTGGGAAGCATGCCTTTCATCACCTTAATATATAAGGGGTGATAGCCGGGTTTGAGATGCTTGTTGAATGACTTCTTCATGAGCACCTCAGGAGTGGTGACACGCTGTCCGCCGGGATAGCCGGTGTATGAGAGATATTCACGATCTGTCATCTTTTTGCCGGTGAGCACGACTTTGTCGGCATTGATGATGATGACATTGTCGCCACACTCCACATTGGGAGAGTAGCAGGGCTTGTATTTGCCGCGAAGAATTTTGGCAACTTTAGCGCACAGACGACCAAGAACCTGGCCGGTGGCATCAATTACCACCCACTCGCGCTCGATTGACTGAGCGTTGGGGGAAAGAGTTTTGTAGCTTAAAGTATCCACTTTTAAATGCTTAATTAATAGTTAATTAAACGCCTTTTACCACAGCATTGCTCGGCCAAAAGCTTCGCTGCGCTCCGGGCTGGGTTTATTAATTTGGACATAATCGGACTGCAAAGGTAGTGATAATCCATGATTTAACCAACCATTTTTAAATATTTTTCTATTGCCCAGTCGCATTGTCGCCAAATCCGCAATTATGGTATTTAAATCAAGGAAAACGCGCAGATACCTGTTAGCTATAGTGAATGGGCCATGAAAGGGAGTTTCATTGCAGCCTGTCAGGATTTTCACTTAGCCATTCCCGGTATGCTGCTGTTCGGCGGTTATGCTCCGGTCAAATATCTGATTCGGTAATAGCTCCAGATTCAGAAGAAACCTCTTTACCTCAAGGCCGCCACCATAGCCGGTCAAAGTATGGTCGCTGCCGATCACTCTGTGACACGGTACAAATATCAACATCGGGTTCGCGCCATTGGCATTGGCCACAGCGCGGACGGCGGTAGGCTTGCCTATCCTGAGAGCCATCTCACCATAGGAAACAGTTTTGCCATACGGTATTTTAAGCAGCTCGTTCCACACGATTTTCTGAAAATCCGTGCCGACAAACAGCAACGGTATGTCAAACTCCTGCCGTTCCCCGGCAAAGTACTGGTCAAGCTCAGCAATGGCACGGTCTATGACCGCAGAAGTTCCATCACAAAAATCAGCATCAAGCAAGCGATGCAGGCGGTTGCGGGTATAGTCGCGGTGCCGTCCCGTTTGCCAGTCGCACAGACACAGCTTGTCGCCTGAAGATCCGAGCACGAGCGTGCCGCAGGGCGACTCATAGTTTTGCAGGATTATTTGCATCATATATTTCTTTAGCAATAGCGTCATATTTATCCATGTCCTTCAGGGGAAAGTCCCATTTCTTTCCCCACACCAATTCATTCGGCTTATACTTTGCGCGATGCTTTTTTACCGGAATGCTACACATGCCACATGGCTCGTATTTTACAATCATTTTGTAGGAAACGCATTTGCTCCAGTCATAATCGGCAAAAGTTTTTCTCTCACAGCATGAAAACATTCTTGCTTCCAAATGTCCGCCAAAAGCTTTTGCTTCACCAAGCGTGATATATTTGGAGTCTGAAAGATAGTATCTTATTCCATCGCGCACCTTGACGAGATATGCGTTATGAAAATATCCCGAATCAACAATCATCTTGACCGCGCGAGACAAATAATCATTCCCATCAAAATCTTTGAGGCCGCTAAAGCACAACACATCCTCATTTGCGTCAGCCGTAACAACATTGGTTTTCATAAAGCAACCATCCTCACCCATATATCTTTTGTCAAACCTTTCCTCAAACACCTCTGACTGCAGTATTCTGCCAAATGTCAATTCCAGGTCTTCAACATCCTCTTTTTGAATGGCCAATTGCAGTTCCTGCAATTTTTGCAGGCTCTCATTCCAGAATTTGATAAATGTTTCAGCATTACAGACTATTCCGGTGAATCCTCCGAAATGATTACGGATACGCGCTTGGGAATGTAGCTGCGAAAGTACATGAATGATTTTATACCGTATATTATACGGCTCGCCCAAATCTTTTATAAAAGACATGTATCGCCGTCCCTTTCTGCGAAATAAAACTTCTTCCTCATCACAGTCTTTATCATCAACAATACTCTGATAGTTATAATAACTGACCTCTACGAGCTTTTTCAGAGCTATAATATATTTATTCCAAAAAGCATCTTTTTCGGAAAGCATCGTTTTGATACCCTGATTTTCTTCATTGTAATCATTATCAAGCCAAGTTACGAAATACACATCTCTCATAATCTCCGGCAACGACACCGGCACCTCACCATCTACCGGCCTCGACGGGAGCATATAAACATCCTCCGGCGGCACATCATTATCCTCCCAAAGCACCGCCAACCTAAACAGAACTTCCGCTCCGTTCGGCATTAGCAGGACCAGTCCTATTTCTCTAATCAATTCATCACTCATAACTGTATATCCAATTGCCAGTCACATCGTTGCTCCGGTGTGGCTGCACAGCAAATTTAGCAACAATATCTATAACCGCAAAAAGAGGATGTACCGTAAAAACTACGATACACCCTCGTTGTGCTGTAAATCCGTAATGGGCGTCGTTTAGCGCATGATTTGAAGTGCGGATATGTTGCCCTTGCGCACGATATACAAACCCGGAGTCAGTGCGTCCGCCGCCATCTTTATGCCTTGAAGATTGTAATATTCAGGCTGGCTGTCGGCATTGGTGTCGGTTGCTATGCCTTCGATTCCGGACAACAGGTCGGCATAATCAGAAAATTCATAGCGCATATTGGGAACCATTGACTCGGTGTCTGACTCCTCATCATATTCCTGAGTTGAGGTAGTATAAGTCAGAGGATAACCATAGGTGTCGTCGTATGTGAGTGTCCCTTCAGTGCGTCCTTCAACGGTTTCTTCCATTCCATCGGCCTGATAGCGGAACTCTTCAAGTGTGGTGTAGCCAAACGGGTCAAACTCATAAACATCGGTATATTTTTCAGAATATACATCCTCGCCTTCCACAGTTTCGAAAATATCTGTCAGAGTATAGCTGCCGTTGGCATCGGTGTATGCCACTTCCACAGTCTGGGTTGTATTCTCATACCCCTGCACTATTCCGTCAAGCACCATTTTATAGCTTTGGCCGCTGTAGGTAATGGTTATGTCGGCATCGTATTCCGCGCCGCTCTCATTGTTGACATAATGGGCAGAAGCTATGCGGTTGTTGCCTGAAGTTAAATCCTCAAACTCGCAGTCCACCACCTGACCGTCAGTGCAGTCCCATACAATGTCAGTGTAGCTTACGCCATCGAGCCACACATAGCTGCCCGCATCATAGTCATAGCTGAGCACTTTGGTGCTGATCTTGTTAATTTTGCCGTCCGCACCATATTCAAGATTCATTTCCATAGAGGGGTCAAACACACCGTCAAAAAGTATGGCGCGGACCACCTTTACTATATTGCCGTCGGCATTGCGGGTCACGGTGTGATGATAGTTGTTGCCAAGCTGTGCCCATGCATCCGACTGCCACATCCATTCATGCACCGAAGTCAGGAAATTTGTCACGCGGGAATCGTAGGCATACTCCTTTTTCTGGCTGTTCGTCTCCGTAATGCCGTCTTCGCTTGTTGTAGTCAGCTCGGAAACTTTCATATCATTCTCATTATAGAGGTATGCGGTAAGAGTATATCCGTCCACATCCGGCTCTGAGCTTTTTTCGGCCGCCACAAGTCCGGATGAGGTGTAAGTTATTGCATAACTCCCTATCGGCATCCACTCTTCTTCCCACATGTATGCTTCCTCATGCTGGTGACGCCACAATGATGGTTCGGCATCAGCCTGACGCAATGCCCGCTTGAAATGCTTGGTTTTGGTATCGGCAGCTTGAACAGTCACGGCGCTCTTGGGCGCGTGTTTGAAGCGCGGCGATGCTGAAGCAGCAACTGTTGATGCCATAATCCCCACTGTCGCAGTAATAATCAGAGTAAAATTTTCATAAGCAAAATGTTGTTTTAAATTAGACTATCTATACAAAAATACACTAAAATGCCGCAAATATATGCATTTATGTGCGAATCACCAACTATTCCGTGCATTTTTGACAGCAACACCCCATTTGCTACCTCAACGGCGCAACCCAATTCGCACAGTCATGTGGAGGCGGAGGCAGTGGCAGCTCGCTACCATGGGGACGCAAAGAAGATGAAGACGACCGCCGCTTCGCCTACCGCTGCATGATGCAAGCCCACCGAATGATGAAACCATCTCAGCCCAAACGTGGTATAGGCGGCAAAAGGTGAGCCGTTAGATCGTTAAATACTCCCTTAGATTCTCCAATTGCTCCGACTGCTTGTGCCAGTAAAAGCAGAACTGAAGTTCCACTTCAAGTTATGCAGAGTATCGCCAAACTTGCACGAAGTCAAATCGCCTCGCCGCGAATACAATATTGCAAGAGAGCCTCGGATCCAACCACAAGTTGGCGCCGACAGCTCTCTGTTAATCAGTTAAACGAAATAGGGGTGGCATCCGAACGGCGGAGACATTAGGCTCCGTTCACGATAGCCCGGCGGCGGTGCCGCAACTCCCATATACTTTAACAAGGCTTATAAATTAGGCGATGAATGTTTTGAGGATTGATTTCCATTTGAAAAAAAGAAACTTCTGGGCGTTCTTCAAAAATTTTGCGGACAGCATTTTTTCGTTGAGAAGGACATTTTACTCCAAAAAATATTGCTTTAATCGGATTTGGAGTATCAAGGGTACATTGAACATATTTCCGTTCTTCAGTAGGAGTATATGCAATCATTCTTACCTCATATTTCCAGTCTATTGACTTAGTCGCTAATGCTGTACGCATATTCAATTTAGTTTCAGGATTAGTGAAATCTAAAGCGTCAGAATCCAAATTAGGGTCAATATATTTGATACGCATTAATCGCATCAGTGTGGCATCTGGCGTGTAATTGGAAGAAAAGTCCTTTTCCCCAAGTTCATATTCAACGCAAATACCCTTATGACAATTAGCGTAATGCGCCCACATAAGAGTGTTTTCTATAGCCTTACTTCTTGAAGTGTCAGTACAAAATGAGGTTGCACGAAGATAATTAAATGAGGCTTTGAAAGCAGCAAGGTGTTTTTTATGCTTCGCATTATGACCACATAATGTTTCTAACCATGAGAAAACGGGGCTATCTACAATGTCATTTTGCATGCGTGGGTCAACCAAGGTTATCTGATTATTGCGGAGGTTATTTAACGTATATGCCCGGGTATTTCGAAACTGAAATAGTTTAACTATGTCGTTATCTCTAAAATCATGGTTGATTTGGAGGTTGAAAAATTGATGCTTTTTATAGTGGGCAAGAGCTTCATCGAATTTACCAAGTTCACCACAAATATCTCCTGCAAGCATATAAACTGCCTTATATTGAGGCTTGTTTAGATTATCTCCAGTTAAGCCTATAGAAGCTAAAAAATCGAAGGTTTTAGCTGCATCGACAATAATAGGATATGCTTCCTCAAACTTTCCTGCAAGATAAAGGGCTTGTGCATTTTTGATTTTGTTATAAACATCATCAAGAGTATAGATGTTCTGAGGGTCTGCTATTAGGCGAACTTTCATATCAATTAGGTGGATTCCTTAAATCTTATAATTATTGTCGGTTAAGGCTGTTTTAATTATTCTGGCTTTGTATAATTGAGAATAAGCGTTGTGAGCTTGTAGGCAGATATAGTGTATCCCGTCGCTGTTTTGGTTACGGCTTTTCGCATAGGCTCAACATCGACTGATTCCCATTCATCTTCCATTTCCTCTTCGTATGTATGTTCAGTTCCTTCTTCTATCTGGTCTTTGTCTTCATCGAAGCAATCTAAACTGAGAGAAGAAGTCCCGATTGAGAATCGACAAGATTTCAATGAACATGGTTGCTTAGCGACAAGGAAAGATTTAATACTTTCGCACCACTCGTCAAATTTTGCTTTGATGTTAGGACTCGGAAGATGTTCCTGAACAATAGCCTCTATCGCAGCAGTATCGGGTTTGAACCAAAGGCCATCTCGCTCTATAAGGCCAAGAACGTCGTAATACTCTAAATCGGGCTTGCGGTTATCGTCATTTCGAGAGCGAAAATCTACATCAAAAGTAATTTCGTTGACTGAAATAAAGTCAGCGTGAACGTCCTCGGCGTAACCAAGATATCTTTTTACTTCCTCAATTAAATCATGTCTAAGTCTATTTTGCTTAAATTTAAGATTGTCCATAGCTGAAATGAGTTAGCGATTGAAGCCTTACGGTCGAGACCTCAGGCTCGATTTACAAAATCGCGGTGGCGGTGCCGAAACACCCTAAAGATTCAAGGAATATATTCGAGAATATGTATAAATCAATCGTTTATAATCACCTGAATTATTTAAGTTCTTTCTATACTCCAGAGTAAACTCGTTATCGGAAGTGAAGTTTATCAGACCCATATATAACGAGCCAAAAAACATTTTATTACCGTTGACGCTATATGAGCCTACGGGACATCCATCATTGTCTGTATATTTACCAATGTTGTTATACCATTTTTCCAAATCTTCGTTGTATTCTATTTGATCTTCGATAGTATCTAAGTCGTAGTCAGAACCCTTAGGTCGATTTGGCATATCACCTCTAACGGTAACAAAATCTTCATCGAAGATAAGCACGTCCCATCGAGGATTGGTCTCGTTAATATAAGAGTCGATACCATGAGGCGGGACATCTTTGTCATAGGTGTTGTGGCCTTCTCCATTATGCTCTATGATTTTGGTATGAGTAATGGCCCAATAGCCTATGAGTTTATTTTCATCGGGTTTGGGTTCATCGTTATTGTCGGAACATCCTGCAATAACGAAAGAGAGAACAAGTAGGAGTATCGAGGTGTATTTCATTATTACTTATTTGAGTTAGCGATTGAAGCCTTATGGTCGAGACCTTAGGCTCGATTCACGAAAGCGCGGCGGCGGGGCCACAACTCCCTTAAAATTTTTATTCATTATATTCACCATACCCATCACGCAATCTATTGAGAGACTGCGATAAGCCAGAAAGTCCCGGAAATAAAGTCTCCGAAGATATGTTCATTTGTGAAAGTAGTTTTGTAATACCTAATTTCAGCGTGTTTGGAATAGTAATCTTAAACATTAAGATATTATCATTAGCCTTATTTTTATCATCATGAGAATATTCAACAAATTTAGAAAACTCCATGTTATTAAACGAATAATCAGTTCTGTGGAAGGCTGAACCAGGGAGATAATTGTCAAGGTTGTACTTAAATGGAACTGATATATCAGTTGGTATTAAAAATAGTCCTTGCTGTATAGATAATCGTTCATTGCTCATCTTAGGCTTAATGGCAAGGATTTGTTGAGGACAATCACCAGGTTTGATATAACGTCCTATAAATGAATTTGCAAAATCATATGCATATGCATCAGCAGTGTTTAGAGATATAGAGGTTGCTTTCTTATCTACATTCTTTCTATATAAACTATACTTCCTTGAGTTAAGGATGTTCTTATTTATCGCCCATATTGCAGCGTCCGTATTATTAAAAGGATTTTGTGTGGCCATAAATAGCGCAACAAAAATAGACTCCGTGGCATCTACAAGTCGGGTGCAAGCCCCATAATGTTGCATAATAGAAAGCCATTCGATATTGTCTTCCTCTGCTGGAATTCTATGCTTTTCGTAAAGAGGATATTTTCGTTTGAACTCTTGGAGCATTTCCGCTTCATACCTTCGGAGAATATCAAAATTATCCCCTCTCTGGTAAAGGCTTTTAATCATTCTCTCCAATGAAGAAGACAAATCCCAATCCGCATTTGCTTGTCCTCTAAAGTAGAAGTTAGAGAGGAATGTTGGGTCTAAGAGCGCAATATCATTTGCGCTATTCATAACAACTTTATAATAAGTAAAGAACTTACTCATTTCAGATACGTTACTTCAAAACAGATTATAATGTTACGTTGGTATAGTTCTAGCGACCAAAGATGTCAGCGAAACGAGCATTGTAAGTCTCTCCGCCGAGTTCAAATGTTCCAGTTTCTACAGTGGTATCGTAATCCTCAGAATCTACGGAGTCATGGCGAGCAGTAAAGAATTTCTTTCCGTCAATAACCTCAACAAACAAAGTGTTGTGTTGAGTGTATGTTAGTTTATTGTCTTCGGGATCTATGCACCACGATTTGACTTTACCTAATTTAGTCATGGCTATATATTCAATGATTCGGTAAAATTTGAGGCTGACCAGTCTCGGC
>ULPZ01034039.1_pt1 | contig 13615 bp, 10 predicted proteins | sample 1953991 | NCBI WGS metagenome assembly ULPZ01 (sample SAMEA4835642, study PRJEB28245) | human gut metagenome | biome: gut microbiome; material: fecal sample | place: Denmark | collected 2008
GGGTGACGCGCGAGGAACTTCTCCGCCTGACGCACGTTTTCGTCCTTCAGCACCGAGCAGGTGGAGTATACCAGCGTGCCGCCCTTCTTCACATACGGGCAGACCGCGTCCAGCAGATTGCTTTGCAGCTGCACCAGCTCATCGACGCTCTGTGCCGTCACGCGGTATTTCACGTCCGGCTTTTCGCTCATCACGCCAAGCCCCGAACACGGCGCATCCAGCAGCACAATGTCCATCGTGCCGTCCAGCTCTTCGCGGTGCTTGAGGGCGTCGCGCGTCATCGGGCGCACGTTTTCAAGCCCCAGACGCTGCACCTGCGCGGCAATCAAATCCGCCCGGTGCGGATGCAGCTCCCACGCCTGCACGCGCCCCGTGCCCTGCATCATTTCCGCCATCAGGCAGCTCTTGCCGCCCGGCGCGGCGCACGCATCCAGAATCTGCATTCCGTTCTTCGGCGCAGCGGCGAGGCAGACCATCATGCTGCTTTCGCTCTGGATGGAGAACTTGCCGCCGACGAAGCCCGCGTCATGCGCAATTTCCGCCATGTTGCGGATGCGCCACGAGAAGGGCAGCATTCCCTTTTCCTTCTCCCAGACCTTGCTGCCGAGGAACTGCTCAAAAGCGGCCTCGTCCATCTTCATCAGGTTCGGGCGGATGGTGATGGCAGCGTTCGGCTGATGGAAGCCCATGAGCTTCTCCGCGTCCTCGCCCCAGTCAGCCAGCAACCGCTCCACGAGCCATTCCGGCACGCTGTACCGAATGGACAGCGCCTTGACGGGCTCCGTTTCCATGTCCGGATACTTGATTTCGTCCTTCTGACGCACGAGGTTGCGCAGGATGCCGTTGCACACGCCTGCCAGTCCCTCCATGCCCAGCTCCTTGCACAGCGCGACCGACGTGTTGCACGCTGCGCTCTCCGGGATGCGGTCTTCCAGCAGAATCTGGCACGCCCCCAGCCGCAGCACGTTGCGCAGCTTGATGTCCGTGTCGGGCTTCGCCATCAGCGAATTGAGCGCATAGTCGAGCGTCAGCAGGTGCTCCAGCGTGTCGTACACCAGCCGCGCCGCCAGACGGCGGTCAACCAGCGGCAGCGTGCACTTGTTCAGCTTCTCGTCCAGCACGAGGGAGGCATACGCGTCGTTCTCCGTCACCGCGCGGATGACTTCGAGCGCGAGACGGCGCGCGGGCAGACCGTCGCTGCCCTCCACCTTCGGAGCAGCCGGACGCGGCGGATAGGGACGGCGTTCCCCATTGTTGCCACCATAGGGGCGTTTTTCAGCAGAGTGGAATCCTGTTTTCCCACCGAAGGACGGCTTTTTGTCCCCATACGGGCGTTTTTCCCCACTGAAGCCCGATTTTGCCGGGCGTTTATCGCCATCATTGTGCTTGTCCCCACGGAAGGTGCGCTTTTCGCCGTTATACGCGGGCTTGTCCCCACCGAAGGCGCGCTTTTCGCCATTGTACGCGGGCTTATCGCCACCAAAGGAACGCTTTTCGCCGTTGTGCGCGGGCTTATCCCCACCAAAAGAGCGTTTTTCCCCGTTATACGCGGGCTTATCTCCACCAAAAGAGCGTTTCTCGCCGCCAAACACAGGCTTGCTGCCACCGAAGGAGCGCTTCTCTCCGCTGAACGGCTTCTTGCCGCCGAAACTTTTGCCGCCAGTACGGTTTCCGCTCATGCGATTGCCACCTGCGGGACGCTTCTGTCCGCCGTTGTTTGCGCGGAAATTGCCGCTGCCCTGTCGATTCTCGTCACTCATTTTCCGTATCCTCTTTCAACATTGTTCCAGCGGCCATTGCGTGACCGCGCAGATAATCCCGTGCATCCATCGGCTTCCCGCCGGGCACTTGCAGCTGGCGGACGCGCACAGCGTTCTTCCCCGCTGCGACAATCAGCCCTTCCTTGCCATCCGCCGCAAGGACTTCGCCGGGCTGACCGCTCATGTCCACCACTTCGGCGCGCAGGAGCTTCCACGTTCCGCCGGGGGCAGCACTTGTGCAGCCGGGCCACGGGTTCAGGCCGTGAATCCGATGCACAATGTCCGCCGCGTCCTGCGTCCAGTCGATAACGCCCATGTCCTTTTCGAGCTTGGGGTCGTAGGTCATTTGGCTTTCGTCCTGCGGAATGCGCTCAAGCGTCCCATTTTCGAGGGCTTTAAGCGTGTCAATCAGCAGCTTCGCGCCGATTTCGCTCAGGCGCGCCGTCAGTTCGCCGCACGTTTCGGCGGGGTCAATCGGCGTTTCAGCTTTGAGGAGCATATCGCCGTTGTCGATGCCGCGCGCGGTCATCATGGTGGTCACACCGGTGGTCTTGTCGCCCTGCACCATTGCCCACGCAATCGGCGCAGAGCCGCGGTGCTTGGGCAGGAGCGACGCATGGACGTTAATCGTCCCCAGCGGCGGAATATCGAGGATTTTCTGCGAGAGAATCTGCCCGAACGCCGCCGTGATGCACAAATCGGGGTGGAGATTCAGCAGATCCTCATACCCATCCCGGCTGATACGCTCCGGCTGAAGGACAGGGATGCCCTGTTGGATGGCGTACTCCTTGACGGGGGACATGGCGAGCTTCTTGCCGCGCCCCTTGGGGCGGTCGGGCTGCGTGACCACGCCGACGACCGAATATCCGCCCTCCACCAAGGCTTTGAGGGACGGCACGGCAAAATCCGGCGTACCCATAAACACGATTCTCACTGGTTGTCGTCCTCCGGGATATGCCCTTCGATTTCCTCCGGCGTCAGTTCGCGATCCATCACGTCGATGTAGAGCTTGCCGTCCAGGTGATCCAGCTCGTGGCAGACCGCGCGCGCGAACAGCCCTTCAACCGTCTTTTCGCAATGCACGCCGTCGCGATTCTGGTACTGCACGGTGACTTTACGCGGGCGGGTAACGACCGCCTGACGTCCCGGCAGCGACAGGCAGCCTTCGCGACCGCACTGCTCGCCCTCGCGCATGGTGATGACGGGGTTGATGAGTTCCAGCAGCCCGTCCCCCTGATCACCCACATCAATCACGACCACGCGGCGCAGCACCCCAACCTGCGGCGCCGCCAGCCCGACGCCCTCCGCCTTATACATCGTGTCCGCCATATCCTTCAGCAGGATTTTCAGCCGCAAATCAAACTTCTCCTGCTTCCGGCACTCCTGCCGCAAGCAATCATCGCCAATCTTCACAATCTTCCGAATCGCCATAAGTTACAATACTCCTTCCTATAAAAGGGGAACCGAAGGGGGGTCGCCCCTTAAACCCCACCAGAGGCTCTGCCTCTGGACTCCGCAAGGGACTTCGTCCCTTGACCCTTTCGCGCGATTGAGTTGGTCGCATCTGCATACTGCTTCCGCGTGTTTATCCACAGGATACCCACACAATTCACGCGATTTCAGGGAAATAAAACCACATTTACATCATGGTCGTGGGGTTGTACTCAAAGTACACCTCCGCGCCCTCCTGCTTCTCCCGCGCCAGCTCACTCAATGCCGCGGCAAACTGCTCCGTCTCCGGATGCACCAGCAGCTTCATCAGCACATGCCAGCGCGTTTTTCCGCGCAAAACCGTGATGCTCGGCTGGTCAAGCCGCACCATCAGCGCCCGCTTCTTCCACTGCGGATGCGCGTTAAGCAGCTCCTCGCACCGCGCATGAAGCGCCGTCGCGACCTCCCGCGCCTTCTGCGGCGAATTGCTCTCCACCAGCAGGCGCGCCAGAATCGTGAACGGCGGATACAACCCCGTCCGCCGGCGATCGAACTCCAGCTCAAAGAACGCGCGGTAGTCCTGCGCGGCAGCGGTCTGAATCACCTCATCCTCCGGCTTGTACGTCTGGATGATGACCTGCCCCGGCAGTGTGCCGCGTCCGGCACGCCCGGCGACCTGCGTCAGCAGCTGGAATGTCCGCTCCCGCGCGCGGTAGTCGGGCAAATTCAGCGTCATATCCGCCGCAATCACGCCCACCAGCGTCACCTTCGGGAAATCCAGCCCCTTGGCAATCATCTGCGTGCCGACGAGCAGCTTTGCGCGCCCGGAGCGGAACTCATCGAGCAGCTTTGCGTGACCATCCTTGCCGGAGGTCGTGTCAATATCCATGCGGATGACGTTTTCCTGCGGGAAGAGCTTCTTCAATTCTTCCTCGATTTTCTGCGTCCCCGCGCCGAAATAACGTATATACTTGCTGCCGCATTTCGGGCAGGTGTTCGGCGGCAGCGCGGCGAATCCGCAGTAGTGACAGTGGAGTTTCGCCTCGGTCTGCCCGCTGCCCACGACGTGGTAGGTCATGGCGACATCGCAGTTCGGGCATTTGACGACATAACCGCAGCTTCGGCAGCTGACGAAGCTGTTGTACCCGCGCCGATTCATCAGCAGCATGGCCTGTTCGCCGCGCGCGACGCAGTTCTTGAGTGCCGCGACCAATTGCCCGGAAAATACGCTTCGGTTGCCGTTCTCCATCTCCTTGCGCATGTCTACCAGCGTGACCTGCGGCATCGGGCGGTTGCCGACGCGGGAGGGCATTTCAAGCAGCACATAATCCCCGCGCCGTGCCCTGGCGAAGGACAGGATGCTGGGCGTGGCGGAGGCGAGCAGAAGCGTCGCGTGCTCATTTTCGCATCGGCGGATGGCAACTTCGCGCGCGTCATATCGCGGATGACGGTCGGAGATGTACGTCGATTCGTGCTCCTCATCCACGACAATCAGCCCCAAGTTCCCGCACGGCGCGAACACCGCTGACCGTGCGCCGATGACGACCCGCGCGTCGCCGCGCCGGATGCGCCGCCACTCATCAAAGCGTTCGCCCGCGCTGAGCCGCGAGTGCAGCACCGCCGCAACCGCCCCGAACCGCGCCCGAAACCACATGACCATTTGCGGCGTGAGAGCGATTTCCGGCACGAGAATCATGGCGGATTTCCCCTGCACGAGCGTCTGGCGCACGAGGCGGATGAACACCTCGGTTTTGCCGCTGCCCGTCACACCGTGGAGCAGGTATTTCCCCTGTCCACTGCGCAAATCCGGCAGCATGACAGACAGCGCTTCCTCCTGCCCCGGCGTGAGGGGCGGGTCAGGGACGGCGGTGTCCGGCGTATTGCCGCCCGGTCGGCGCAGCACTTCTTCTTCCCGCAGGGCAATTAGTCCGGCTGCTTCTATCTGGCGCAGCGCTTGCAGCGGTTCGCGGACGAGCAGCTTCAATTCCTCCACCGGGTGCGTCCGCCCGTCGGATAAGACCGTCAGCAGCAGACGCCGTTTCGGCGAGCGTTTCTCCGCCAGTGCCGCCGCTTCCAGCATTTCGCGCGGCTTCGCGGCCTGCGCGACCGTCTGCGTTTTCACCTGAATGCGTCCACCGCGCATTTGGGCGGGCAGCATCAGCCGCAGCGTTTCCGCCAGTGGGCAATGCACGTCGTCCGCCATCTGCTGGGCGAGCGTCAGCAGCGTGGGGCAGATAGCGGCATAATCCTCCAGCGGGCGGAGGATGTCGCGGAGCTTTTCCGGCGGCACGTCCGTCTCCTGCGTCAGGGAGAGGACGACCCCCTCCTTGCGCATCCGCCCGAACGGAACTTCCACGCGCTGTCCGGCGGTGAGCGTCATGCCGTCCGGAATGCGGTAGGTAAACGTGTGCGCAACATTCTCATGCACAATGTCCACAATTACCTGTGCGTACAGGACACTCACCCCTTTCTGCTCAATGCGCTAATACACCATTGTTTATTATACATCGGAATGCCGAAGGGGTCAAGGAAAAAAGGCATGTTTCTGCGATTTCCCAAAACGAAAAAAGCGGTCACGCGACCGCTTTTCAATGCGCAATGATTTCTCAAATTGCTAATTACTCCTCGCATTTTCCGTGAATCACATGGATGGCAACGATGACGACCCCCGCCAGCATTTCCGCAACGGACATCCCCATCAGCACACCCGAAAAGAATTCCTTGACATGGCTGCCGCCGACCAGCGCAGACAATGCGTTGCTCGCGATGCCCAGCAGAATCAGCAGAACGCCGTAGAGAATATGCTGCTCATAGACTGTGCGCTGCATCCGGCGCAGCAGGTCAAGCATCTGTGCGTCATGCGTCAGCTGCATTTCTTCCTTCTGCGGCGAATCCTTGCCGTTGAGCAGTTCCGGCAGGGTGATACCCAGCGCCGTGCAGAGCGCTTCCACTGCGTCAGCATCGGGCAGACGTTTGCCCGTTTCCCAGCGCATCAAGGATTTCTGCGATACGCCAATTTTCTGCGCCAGCTGCTCCTGCGTCATCCCTTGCGCAGTGCGCTTGCCTGCGATATACTGACCAATTGCCGCCTGATTCATAAGCACACTTCCTTTGATAGCCGCACCCCTCTTGGAGTACTTTCCGTATCATAGCACGACTTTGTAACGAATGTCGGAAGTGTTTGTAAATATTTTGTGAACAATAATTGCGTCGAAACTGTTGCAAAAAGAACCTGTTCAAGCAGGAGAAAATGTGCTATAATAAGACATAATCAACCATACTGGAGGTGTTTCTGCGTGGCACACAAGCCTGTATTGTATATTGTGATTCCCTGCTACAACGAAGAAAGCGTACTGCCGATTACCAGCGGCATGTTCCGCGACAAGGTGCGTCAGCTCGCAGACGCGGGGAAAATCAGCGACGAGAGCCGCATTCTGTTCGTCAACGACGGCAGCAAGGACAAGACGTGGGAGATTATCACGGCGCTGTCCGCGAAAGACCCGTGCTTCCAAGGCATTGCGCAGAGCCGCAACCGAGGGCACCAAAGGGCGGTCTGGGCAGGGCTGATGGAGGCGAAAGACCGCTGCGACATCACCATCAGCATCGACTGCGACGGGCAGGACGATATCAACGCCATGGACGCGATGGTGGATGCGTACCTTGACGGCTGCGAAATCGTCTACGGCGTGCGCTCCAAGCGTGATACCGACACGTTCTTCAAGCGCTTCACGGCGGAAGGCTTCTACAAACTGCTCAGCGCAATGGGCGCGGAGGTTGTGTTTAATCATGCGGATTACCGCCTGATTTCCAGCCGTGCCCTGCAGGAATTGGCGAAATTCCGCGAAGTAAACCTGTATCTGCGCGGGATGGTTCCGCTGGTCGGGTTCAAGTCCACCAGCGTCTCCTACGAGCGTCACGAGCGCATTGCGGGCGAAAGCCACTATCCGCTGAAGAAGATGCTGGGGCTGGCGTTCGACGGCATCACAAGCCTATCGGTCAAACCGATTCGCATGGTGTTCTTCGCCGGGCTATTTATCACGATTCTGTCATTCATCGGCATTATCTGGGCAGTGATTGCCGCGATTGCCGGGCATTCGGTGGCTGGCTGGGCGTCACTGGCTTGTCTGGTATGCTTCGTTGGCGGGATGCAGTGCCTGTTTCTCGGTATCATCGGGGAATACATCGGCAAAATCTACTTGGAAGTCAAGCAGCGTCCGCGGTATATTATTTCGGAACGCACAGCGGAGATGGATGAGAAGAAGGAGTAACGGCACACCCACTAATCGCATTTTCGATAAAATCCAAGTAACATGGGTGTGCGTGCGAAGGAGTCCAGATGGCGACCGCAAAGCCCTCTGGTCGCCTCCGCAGAGGCGAAACCCCTGCCGCGATAAAGAAGTACCAATAGTACCACTATAAAAGGAAAAAGGAGAACACAACACACATGCTCTACGAAGGCAAAATCTGGCTTGGAACGGGTGAACACCCCGTCTGCCTGCTGCCGCAGATGGCAAACCGCCATGGTCTCATTGCCGGGGCGACCGGTACGGGCAAAACCGTCTCCCTCAAGGTGCTGGCAGAGGGATTTTCGGACATGGGCGTGCCCGTGTTCCTCGCGGATATCAAGGGTGACCTCGCCGGGATGGTGCAGCCCGGCACACACAGCGACAATATTGCCAATCGCCTGACGCAGTGCGGCGTGCCGACGTTTGAGTACCGCACATTCCCGACCGTGTTCTGGGACGTGTTCGGCAAAGAGGGGCATCCCGTCCGCACGACCGTGAGCGAAATGGGGCCGACGCTGCTCGCGCGGCTGATGAACCTCAACGACACGCAGGCAGGCGTGCTGAGCATCCTCTTCCGCGTCGCGGATGACGAAAACATGCTCCTGCTCGACCTCAAGGACTTGAAGGCCATGCTTGCCTACGTCGGTGAGCACGCCAAGGAGTACACGCTCGATTACGGCAACGTGTCCATGGCATCTGTCGGTGCGATTCAGCGCGCCGTCGCCATGCTGGAGGACGAGGGCGGCAATGCGTTCTTCGGCGAACCCGCGCTGAACATCGCCGACTGGATGCAGCTTGATGAAAGTGGGCGCGGCGTTATCAACATCCTCGCGGCGGACGTGCTCTACCGCAAACCCCGGCTGTACTCGACCTTCCTGCTGTGGATGCTGTCGGAGCTGTACGAGCTGCTGCCCGAATGCGGCGATTTGGACAAGCCGCGCATGGTGTTCTTCTTCGACGAGGCACACCTGCTCTTCGACGACTGCCCCAAGGCGCTGCTGGAAACGCTGGAGCAGGTCGTCCGGCTGATTCGCTCCAAGGGCGTCGGCGTGTATTTCGTCACCCAGAACCCCTGCGACATTCCCATGAGCATTCTGGGGCAGCTCGGCAACCGCGTCCAGCACGCCCTGCGCGCCTACACGCCGCTTGACCAGAAGGCCGTCCGCACCGCTGCGATGACCTTCCGCGCGAATCCCGCGTTCGACACGGTAGAAGCCATCACCACGCTCAAAACAGGCGAAGCGCTGGTTTCCTTCCTCGATGCGGACGGTGCGCCGAGCATCGTCGAGCGCGCGACCATCCTTCCCCCGCAGAGCGCCATGAACGCCATCGACGGCGATGTGCGGCAGGAGTGCATCGAGACCAGCCCCTTCCGCGGCGTTTACGACACGCCGGTTGACCGCGTTTCCGCCTACGAAATGCTGGCAAGCGCGTTCCAGAAGGAGCAGATGCCCGCGCCGGAAGCCGCCGCGCCGCAGATTTCGACCGCTGCGCCGACGGTCAGCCGCCCCGATGCGTTCCTCGTGTTCGACCCGCAGACAGGGCATTATGTGCAGCGCGAGGCTGCCCAGCCGATGGCTCAGGCGCAGCCTGCCGCACAGGGCAGCACGTCGCGTCCCGCGTGGATGGCGGCGGACGAACCCGCACGTCCGGCGTGGCAGAATCAGCAGGAGCAGCAGCCGATAGGTCAGGCGCAGCCTGTCCCGGTGCTGACTGTGCAGCAGCCGCAGGTACAGAACATGCTGGTGATGGTCTACGACCCGACAAGCGGGCAGTATGTGCAGAAGATGATGCCGATGCAGCTTGACCCCGCGACGGGCAATTACGTCCCGGCTCAGGCGCAGCCCGCAGCAGCGCCGACAACGACGAAGGCGCAGGAGCGCGAGGCGGAGAAGCAGCGCAAAGCGGCTGAAAAAGCCGAGAAGGAACGCGAGGCGGAAGAACGCCGGAAGCACGCGGATGAACTGCGCGAAGAACGTGCCGCGCGCGCCCGGAAGAACGACTCATTGCTGGGGCGCGTGCAGAATACGGCGATTAACACCGCGACCCGCGAAGTGACGCGGCAGGTGACGCGCGGGATTCTGGGCGGAATCACGGGGCTGTTCGGGGGAAAGAGCAAGTAAGCAGCGCAATAGGATTCTATACTCAAAATGGGTGCATGGAGTTTTACGCTCCACGCACCCGTTTTTTAATCCACCGTAATCAACCCCGGATACTGCGCCATCACTTCGTCCGCCTGATTCACGAACGTCGTTACTGCCGACGGCTGCGCCTCAAACGGCTTTCCTTCCACCAGCACCTCGACTTTCTTCACGCCCGGAAATTGGCTCGCCGTGAACACAATCGCCCGGAGCGCCTGGCTTGTCGCCGCGCTCGCGTCCTCCGCCGTCGCAAGGGACGCAAATTCTTTTGTGAAGTCAATTGTCGCGACACCGTTCTTCAGCGTCACCGACCGCAGACCACAGTCCTTCGGCAGCGGAATTTCCAGCCCGCTGTCCTTCTCCGGGCCTTTCGCCAGTTCCAGCATTGCCGTGGTTAGATCAGCAGGGGAAAACACCGTCCGCGTGACAGGCACCATCAGCCGCCCGTCCGCCGACGGGAAATACAGCTGCACCCGCGACGCATTCGTCAGGTTCGCCGTCGTCTCCACGCTTTCCAGATTCACGCTGTCCGCCTTGAACACGCCGGACACGTCCGTCCCGTGCGTCAACTGCGACCGCTTCTGACCGTCAAAGAGGAACGTTACCTCCTGCACCGTGTCAAATCCGCACAGCGCCGCCGCCGTCCCCTGCACCATCAGCAGCTCTTCTTCCGCGTTCTGGCAGCTCAGCGCCTCCTTGCTCAAGTCCACGCGCGCCTTGCCGCCGGAAATGTCCAAATCGAACGTCACGCCCTCTGGAATGACGTTCCGCAGCCCCATCCGCGCCGCCGCGAGGTCATTTTCCGACGACTTCACCATCAGGCTCAGCGTCGCCTTCGCCACGCCGTCCTGCAGCGGAATCTGGCGCGTGACCGGCACGAGATACCCCTCGCCGTCCTCATACCAGCAGACGGTAGAGGTCACTTCGACATCAGGCGATGCGTCCGCGATGGTTTGGGTGCTGACATCGGGGGTGAAGTCAGTCTGCTGCATGGCGGTTTGGGTCTGCTGTCCGCCGCGGACGGCGAGGACGACTACAAGCGCCGCCGCGGAGACAATGAGCAGCCGTTCCATCGTGATGCGGCTGGGGAGATGAAGGGATTTGAGGGATGGAAGTTTCGGAAGTTTGGGAAGTTTCATGTTTGTCCGCCTCCTTGCCCGTTGATTCGGCTGATGGATGGTATGCGGGCGGGCGGCGGAAAAGAAGGGCGCGGGGAAAAGAAAAAACGGGTGCAGGGAGCAAAACGCGCTCCATGCACCCAGCTTGTGCGTTCACCCCAGTAAATGATGCTTTGCGGCTCTTTTCTGTGCAATTTCGTACACTTCTTCATCCGCACGCACGCCGATGACAATCACCAGCATAGCCGTTTCCGTGCGCTGAAGCTGATAAACGACGCGTATTCCAGCGGCGCGCAGCTTGATTTTCAGCAGTCCAGCAAGTTTTTTTCCGTTTTGATTGCCAAGCAGCTTTCCATAGCCATTTTCGTCCGCAGACAGCGGATTCTGCTGTACCTTCTTAATTGCTTTCAGGACAAGATTTCTCTGACTGCCATCAAGCGCCTTGAAGTCATCCTCGGCTTCCGGAAGGTATTCAAGTTTCCAGTTCATTCAATTTCCACGCTTTCAAAATCCTTGAGGTCATCCTCAGTAACGCCAAGGCGACGGTTCATTTCTTCTTCGGAAATCAGTTTCGACGGGTCGTAGTGCGCCATGCGCTCCGATGCCACAGCCAGCAGACGCGCATCGTTCAATTCGTCCATCAGCCGTACATATTCCTCCGGCGAAAGCAGAACGCATTCTGCCGTGTTATTTTTCATGACAACTTTTGCACCAGTTTGCTTAACTTCCTCAAAGATTTTTCCTGCAAGTCCCCGATTGAACTGGGTAATCGGAACAGTGTTCTTGATTGCGCTCATAACAGAGGTCATCGTGGTCAACTCCTTTCTCACACGAATATTATATCATCAATCAGCAGAAATATCAACGGAAATATCAGCAAATTTATTGTTGTTGCAGCAGCTTCGCTCGTGAAACTGCCTTTGCTCAATGCAGAATAATTGTGTATACAAAACAGGTGCAAGGAGCATCCCCCCTGCACCCGTCCCTTTGCAACTTTCCCTTCAGCCCAATCAGCCGATATATTCCTTCCCGCCCATGTACATGCGCAGCGCTTCCGGAATGCGGACGCGGCCGTCGGCCTGCAGGTTGTTTTCGAGGAAGGCAATCAGCATACGCGGCGGCGCAACACAGGTGTTGTTCAGCGTATGCGCGAAGTATTTGCGGCCGTCGTCGCCCTTGACGCGAATCTTCAAGCGGCGCGCCTGCGCATCGCCCAGATTCGAGCAGCTGCCGACCTCAAAGTACTTCTTCTGGCGCGGAGACCACGCTTCCACGTCCAGCGACTTCACCTTCAAGTCCGCAAGGTCGCCAGAGCAGCATTCCAGCGTGCGAACCGGGATGTCCATCGAGCGGAAGAAATCAACGGTGTTCTGCCACAGGCGGTTGAACCACATCGGGCTGTCCTCCGGCTTGCAGACGACGATCATCTCCTGCTTCTCGAACTGGTGGATGCGGTACACGCCGCGCTCCTCAATGCCATGCGCGCCAACTTCCTTGCGGAAGCAGGGAGAATAGCTGGTCAGCGTCTGCGGCAGCTGGCTTTCGTCCAGAATCGTGTCGATGAACTTGCCGATCATGGAGTGCTCGGACGTACCAATCAGATAGAGGTCTTCGCCCTCGATCTTGTACATCATGTTCTCCATCTCGGCGAAGCTCATCACGCCCGTCACCACGTCGCCGTGGATCATGTACGGCGGGATGCAGTAGGTGAAGCCGCGGTCGATCATGAAATCACGGCCATAGGACAGAATCGCGGAGTGCAGGCGGGCAATATCGCCCATGAGGTAATAGAAGCCGTTGCCGGAGGTCCTGCGGGCGCTGTCAAGGTCGATGCCGTGCAGGCGCTCCATGATATCCACATGATACGGAATCTCGAAATCCGGCACGACGGGCTCGCCGAAGCGCTCGATTTCCACGTTCTGGCTGTCATCCTTGCCAATCGGCACAGACGGGTCAATGATGTTCGGAATGACGAGCATCCGCTTGCGGATTTCCGCCTGCAATTCGTCTTCCTTCGCCGCCAGGCCCTCCAGATCCGCCTTGTAAACGGCGACCTGTTCCTTCGCCTTTTCGGCCTCTTCCTTCTGACCCTTGCCCATCAGCATGCCAATCTGCTTGGACGCAACCTTAATTTGGTTGCGCAGGGTGTCCGCCTGCTGAATCGCGGCGCGGTACTCCTTGTCCATCTCGACGACTTCGTCGACCATGACGAGCTTTTCGTCCTGAAACTTCTTGCGGATGTTCTCCTTCACCAATTCGGGATTGGTACGGAGCAGATTGATGTCCAGCATCGGAAAAAATCCTCCTTTTTTGCTTGGCGGAAACCAAAAAGGCTTCCCATCCCGTAAAATTCCGGGACGAGAAGCTCGCGTTGCCACCCAGTTTGCCTGACGCACGTCAGACCACTCATGCTCGCGGTATCGGGCGAACCCGGCAGACTCCTCGTCTGCCCCCATTCAGGAGTGGAAGAAGCACCCGCGCCCTGCCGCCTCGCACCATCCGGCGGCTCTCTGGAAGGACAAAAGCTGCTTTTCTCCCGTCAAGCGGGGTCATTTGACAGGCTTATTATACGCCATTTTGCGCGCTGATGCAAGAGGGAATTTCAACTTTTGGGCGAAATGGTGCGCATCCGCAAAATTGTTACAAAAAAATTAAATTTTCGCACATGACAACGTTTTCCCCTTTTGATTCGTCTGATAAGTAGAACACCGTAGGAGGTACATTTCCGAATGAAACGCCTGATTTCGCTTTTGCTCTGCGCGCTGCTGATTATTCCCGCTTTGGCGGAGGACGCGCCTGATTTCGAGCCAATTCCGTGGGATATCAAGGTTTCCCCCAACCTGCCGAACCCGGATTGCTACCTGCCCAATAACGGCGGC
>ULPZ01009561.1_pt1 | contig 13594 bp, 7 predicted proteins | sample 1953991 | NCBI WGS metagenome assembly ULPZ01 (sample SAMEA4835642, study PRJEB28245) | human gut metagenome | biome: gut microbiome; material: fecal sample | place: Denmark | collected 2008
TGAAACAAGCACAGACAATGTAGAAGTGCGTAGAAACAAATACCCCCGTTCGGATAATGATTGGGAGAATTTTGATGTGCTTCATATCAATCGTCTGCCTTCGGCGGCTAATTTTATGGGATACCCCACTAAAGAATTGGCATTGCAGGGTGATAAATCACAATCTCCTTACTTCCAATCCTTGAACGGAACATGGAAATTTCATTTTGTACCCCGTTCGGATGAACGACCGATGGACTTCTTCCAAAAAGGATATGATGTTTCAGGTTGGGATGATATTAAAGTTCCTTCCAATTGGGAACTTCAAGGGTTCGGCTATCCTTTTTATGTAGGCAGTGGGTATGGTATAAAGAAGAATCCACCATTGATTGCAGTGGAAAACAGCCCGGTTGGCTCTTATAGACGTACTTTTACTATTCCTGCTCATTGGAATAAACGCCAGATTATTCTTTATTTCGGAGGAGTGGCTTCTGCTTTTTATGTGTGGGTGAATGGTGAAAAAGTAGGTTACTCTCAGGATTCCAAAACACCTTCGGAGTTTGATATTACGCCGTATGTAAAACAAGGGGAGAATGAAATAGCCGTACAGGTTTTCAAGTTCAGTGACGGATACTATCTGGAAGATCAGGACTACTGGCGTTTTGCCGGCATACAGCGTGATGTCTATGTGTATGCCCGGTCTGAAACTCATGTGCGCGACTATGAAGTGGTGACCGATCTTGACGGGGAATACAAGAATGCTGACTTTCATCTTTTTGTAGAGTTGGGCAAAGCAGGAGAAGGTAAAATAAAAGGGGCTGAAGTGGAAGTAAGCCTGTTGGACAAAGCAGGCAAAAGTATCTACAATGAGCGTAAGCGTTGGAATGCTGCCGGTCGGGAACTTCATTTTAAAAAGGAAGTGAGAGAACCTTTGTTATGGAGTGCGGAGAAACCGAATCTGTATAGATTGCTGATTGCTTTGCGTGTAAATGGCAAACCGGAACAATACATTTCCCAATACATAGGTTTCCGCAAATCCGAAATCAAACATGCTCAACTGCTGATAAATGGCAAGCCGGTCTATATAAAAGGAGTAAACCGACACGAACACGATCCTTATAACGGTCATGTGGTAGATGAGGCATCCATGCTGCGTGATATTCAATTGATGAAAGAGAATAATATCAACAGTGTACGAACCTCTCATTATCCCAACGATCCCCGCTGGTATGAATTATGTGATATTTATGGTATGTATGTGGTTGATGAGGCCAATATCGAGAGCCATGGCATGGGATATAAGCCCGATCAATGCCTAGCTAACCAGCCCGAATGGGAGAAAGCTTTCATAGACCGCACGGAACGTATGTTCGAGCGTGACAAAAACCATCCTTGTGTCATTATCTGGTCATTGGGTAATGAAACCGGTGAGGGATGTAACTTCGCGGCTACCTATAAATGGGTACATGCCAATGACCGTTCACAGCGTCCCGTGCATTCGGAAGACGGAATAAAGGGACCTTATACCGATATTTTCTGTCCAATGTATAAAAAGATAGATGTATTGATCAATCATTCTCTCTATCTTCCGACCAAACCGCTGATTCTATGTGAATATGCCCATGCTATGGGCAACAGTGAAGGAAATCTTCAGGATTATTGGGATGTGATAGAGAAATATCCCTCTTTACAGGGCGGACATATCTGGGACTGGGTAGATCAGGGCTTGTATGCAAAGACACCGGATGGAAAATTCTATTGGGCATACGGAGGTGACCTGGCTCCGAAAGGTACTCCAAGTTCTGCCAATTTCTGTATGAACGGTCTGATTGCCGCCGACCGTACCTTGAAGCCGCATATCCATGAAGTGAAAAAAGTATATCAAAATATAGCATTCTCTTTATTGGATTATCATGAGGGATGGGTAGAGTTACGTAACAAGTACTTCTTTACGGATTTAAGTGATTTTAATTTTACTTGGAAGCTGGAGGGGAATGGTGAACTTCTGGCTACCGGAACTATTGATAATGTATCCCTGGCTCCTCGGCAGACGGGTAAGTTCAAGACTTCTTTTCCAGCCATACAGGTAAAACCCGGTGTGGAGTATTTCTTGAATTTCTATGCCAGTTTGAAAAATGAGGATGGTCTGCTAAAAGCCGGAACAAAACTGGCTGATGCCCAGGTGAGTCTTCCATTTTATCAGCCGTTTGTTGCTGAGGTTCAGTCTTCACCGGTGATAGCAGATGATGCGGCTTCGTTGTTGACACTTACAGCCGGTAATCTGAGCGTAGGTTTTGATAAGGAAACCGGTGCTTTGACTTCTTATAAAGAGGGAAGTACGGAACTGATAAAAGAAGCTTTACGTCCTAATTTCTGGCGTCCTGTGACGGATAATGATATGGGAAATGGCATGAATAAAACCTTGCGTCCGTGGCGTGATGCGGGGCGTCAGGCAAAACTGTTGTCCATGAAACAAAAGGCGTTGGGTAAAGAAGCCTATGAGGTTGTTTCTCATTATAAGTTGCCTGTAGGAGAGTCTGATTTTATCGTTGCCTATCATTTTTCGGGAAAAGGGTATTTGGATGTGAACTGTACTTTCATTCCGGGTAACGATACATTGCCTTTATTGCCCCGGATGGGGGTTAGTATTACACTGAACAAGCAGTTTAGTCAGATGGAATGGCTGGGACGTGGTCCTCATGAGAATTATATAGACCGGAATACTTCTTCTTATGTAGGTCTGTACAAGGGAAGTGTGGCCGATCAGTATTTCCCGTATGACCGTCCGCAGGAAAACGGTAATAAGACTGAAGTCCGTTGGATGAGCCTGACAGATACCGCCGGACAGGGATTGATGGTTGTCGGACAGCCTTATGTCAGCACCAGTGCCTATCTGTTCCCTACAGAAGATTTAGATGAGCCGGGCCTTCGTAAATCGCAGCGTCATTTATCTGATATCCAGTTCAAGGATATGGTGACATGGAACATTGACCTGAAACAGATGGGAGTGGGTGGTGATACCAGTTGGGGGGCTTATCCTCATCAGCCTTATTTGATTCCGGCTGAACGTATGTCGTTCTCCTTCCGTTTCTGTCCTGCAAAGCAGCATGGAGTATCAGGAAACCGGCAATATTTGAATTTTAAGTAACATAGGTTCGTTCAAAAAGAAAGAGGGCTGATAATTATTGTTTACTTATTTGCGGTAGCCCTTTTGTGAATAATTTAAGGTCAGAAGGGGGATGGTTCAGTGAGTGAAGTATCTCTCTTAAAAAAGCAGCTTGGATAGTGAATTCTATCCAAGCTGTCTTTTTATTTTTTATATTTGTCATACCGGTTAATATCCCGGATTCTGATATTCATTAGCGTTATCAATCAACAATAATTCGGCTGTGGGAATGGGGCGCAAATAGTGAATGTTCTTATCGAATTTTGTGATTTGCGGATTAGCTTTTGTGATACGGCTTTCGAAAGCACGGAATCTCTTCAAGGTCATCCAGCGGTTCCATTCACCAATCATTTCGCGTGCATACTCGTCCAGCAAGAAATCCTGGGTAACTTCCGAAGCTGTGATATCCATACTATGGTCATGTCCTTTACAGGCACGGTTCCGAAGTGTGTTCAGTCTTTCGGCAGCACTTTGGTTGTTGCCTAATCTCCAGTCAATTTCGGCTGATATCAGGTAGGTTTCTCCTAAACGGTAGACAATACAGTCTGCTGAGGAATAAGGTTTGGAGGCATTTGAACCGGCATATAGGCTAGGACAATCTGCTTTCTTCAGACTTGGGAAAAACTTCAGAGGACTTTTTGTGTCGGCATAGTTGTCTTCCAAGTTGAAAATGGCATAGCGGCAAGCGTTTCTTTCGGCTTGTGTATAGGTCTTACGAGATAAATAGACAGCCGTATCTCCTAAAGTGATATCATAGGCAGAATTGCCGACCCTGCTGGTGGATAGACCGTATCTTTGTGCATCGGCCTCGTTCCACGTATATCCGTTCTTGGTACTGTTCGTAGCGTTATTCACATAATAAGTGTCTTTGAAGAAGGCTTTATAGCGGCCGTCTTTCTCTCCATATAAATCAAGCATATACTTGCTGGGTTCCATATAGCAGTTACCTTTTGCCAGTTTGGGAACTTCGTATCCGTTGATGTTCGTAGCGTAACTGGGTGTCATGCCCGAAAGATAGATGCCTGAGGTATTGTTATTGTATGCTTCGGAGTGTTTCCATACACGGTTGAAATAGTTTCCACGAGGATTATAAGCCGTAATGGTAGAGTGGCAGACAATGAAAAGTGCTTCTTCGTTGTTTTTATTGTTGTTCTCATCAAAAACAGCTTCTATATCATCATAAAGCTTGACTCCCAACGAACCGGCGTTCTGAATCAGGTAATCTGCCGCCGCCTTTGCTTTTTCCAAATAGGTTTTGCTTTCGCTGTCCGTCAGGGCGGTGGTATTACCCAGACCGTCTGTATAGGTGGAGAAAGTGAGGCAGGCTTTGGCATATAAATGATAAGCGGCTGCACGTGTCACGTGTCCTTTTACTTCCTGTGTGATAGGAAGATTTTTCATGGCGAATTCCAGATCTTCCAGAATTACTTTATAAAAATCATTAACCGAACTGCAAGGAAGAACGGAAATAGGACTGTTCATAGGCTCCAATGGCAGGTATTTGCCTCCCCATTGCTCTACAATATTATATAAGGCATGGGCACGGATAAACCTTGCTTCGCTGACCAACTCGTTGATTCTTGTTTCGCTTAGACCTTCCACTTTGTCGGCATAATGGACAGCTGCATTACATGCACTCAATATACCATAGAAACCCGCATATCCTTCATTCAACATACCGTTGGAAGCACCGTAATCTTCATAACGGAGTAGTTTGCTCCAGTTACCGTTGGTACCATCGGGATTCGTATCTTGCCAAATGTCTGTTCCACCTTCTGCAACCATTAGATAGGTGTCTTCTGCCTGACCATAAACTATGCGGACCAGGTCAAAGTAACAGTCGTTCACTTTCTTTTCATAGCCTGCCGGGGTAGACCATTCTTGTTCTGTGGAGATGCCGGAGGGATTAAATTCATCCAGGCTGCAACCGTAGGCAGACAACATCATGATTACGGCTGATATAGAGAGTAATTTATGTTTTTTCATCTGTATAAGTTTTTAGAATGAGATATTAACGCCAAATACGTATTGTTTAGACAACGGTGCGTCGTCATCATTTCCTCCCTTTTCGGGGTCGTAGTTTTTCAAATAGTCACATTTTGTAAAAATAAACGGATTGTTTGCAGTAAAGTATACACGCATTCTGTCAATTTTTACAGCATTCAACCATTTCTTGGGGAATGTGTAGCCCAGTGAAATGGTTTTTACTTTCAGATAAGAACCGTCAAAATAGTTAGCCCATTGTTGATACGGGTCCTGTCCGTTTGTAATACTTGCATCCGGACGGGGATAGCGGGCACTTTGATTTTCAGGAGTCCAGTAGTCACATACGGTAGGTGAAGGCGTCAGACCGTCTGTACGATACCATCCGGTCAGACCGTAAGGGATTGTCCAGTCCCACCGGGCAATCAACAAAATGCTCAGGTCGAAATTCTTATAATTAAAATTATTAAGTAAACTGCCCGACCATTTCGGTGTGGCGCTTCCTAGAACATAATAGTCATCCGCATTCAGCTTGTAATCGGGAGTACCATTTTCTGCAATATGGACTTGTCCGGGTTTCTGACTGTATTTGGCTGCTTCTTCTGCTTCGGCTGTACCCCATATTCCGGCATACTTGTATCCGTAATAAGTCTTGATTGCCTCACCGGGAATTAGGTAGTAGTCTCCGAACTGAAGCGGGCCTTCGCTGGTTGTTTTTATCACTTCTTCTTTGTTGGTTGAGAATGCCAGTGTGGTGCTCCATTGGAATTCAGGTCCGACAAAGTTACGGCTGGTAATGCTTAATTCCACACCTGTATTGCGTGTTTCGCCTACATTAGACCATATTTTGAAAGGAGAGGAGCCGTAACCTCCCGTTGCATAGGGCAGGTTTTTCTCGAATAAAATATCTTTGGTGTCTGTCCGATACCAGTCGAACGCCACGTTCAGTCTGTCACTGAATAATCCCAAGTCGAATCCCAGATCTGTCATATAAGATTTTTCCCATCCCAGACTCTTGTTGGCGATGGATTGGGAATAACCGCTATAAGGGACTCCTACATCTTGAAATCCGATAATGCCTGTGCGGCTGTAATCTAATGTGGCGTATTCTGAAGCACCGGCATTACCGGTGACACCGTAACTGGCGCGTAATTTCAGATTGGAAACAGCTTTTACATTCTGCATGAAGGGTTCATCACTGATGCGCCAGGCAATAGCTCCTGCGGGGAACATATCCCACTTGTTTCCATCTGCCAAGATGGATGAACCGTCCCAGCGGCTGCTTAATGTCAATAGGTAACGTCCTTTATAGCTATAGTTGATACGGGCGACATAGGACATTTTTTGGCTACCTACATAAGAAGAAGAAACTGTGGGTGTACCGGTTGCAGCACCTAAATTATGGTATAGATAAGAATCCGTATCAAATTTGTTGGCAGTGGCGGTCGCTTTTTCTTTTTGGTCTTTTGACCATTCAGTGACTCCGGTTATTGTGAAATCGTGATCCTCTTTTATTTTGAAGTTATATGTCAGGATATTCTGCCATTTATAATTATAAGTGAAGGTGTTGGGGATAGTGGCTTGCACTAGCCCGCTTTCCAGTCCCTGATATGATTTTGTGCCGGTATACTTACTTTCTTTCATATTCCGGAAATATCCGCCAAGCAGACTCTTGAATGAAAGTCCCTTTAACGGGGTCAATTCTACATAAATCTGTGGGGCTACGCTCAATGTCTTTACATTATTTACATATTGGTCTTCTCCCATATCGGCCAGCGGATTCATGTTGCCGTCTCCCAACGGGTAGTCTACCAGATTGCCGTCTTCATCATAAGGAGTACCCAATGGCGGCATACAGAGAATACGGTTCCATATACGGCTGTAACGCTTGTCATTTTCAGAATACATGGCATATAGGTTTAGTCCGTATTTTACCATTTCATTGGCTTTAAAATCTATTTTGGCACGTGCCGAGTAGCGTTCCAGTTCGTCTCCTTTCAATAATCCTTCCAAATTGTAATATCCTAAAGAAAAATAAGAGGTGACCCGGTCATTAGAATAAGATGTGCTTAGATTGTAGCTATTGGTGATACCGGTTTGTGAAGCTAAATCAAACCAGTCCACCCATTGATTGTTGTCTATATATTTTTGCATATAGCTGGGAAAAAGATTCCCGTCATCGGCCGGGCTGTTCCAGGCACCTACCGTTCTTTGTGCTTCTCTGCGGAAATTAATGTAATCCTCTCCACGATTTACTTCGGGGAAGCTGGAGATGACATTCCAACCATAGTAGGCATCCAGATCAATGGAGAATTTATCTTTTTTAGGAGTTTTGGTGGTGATGATGATAACTCCATTTGCTCCGGCAGCACCATAAACAGCTGTAGAGGAGGCATCTTTCAGTACTTCAATAGAAGCGATATCATTCGGATTCAATTCATCGTAAGAGCCTTCCATTCCGTCAATGATGAATAACGGGCTATTGTCACCATTGATGGAGCGTGTGCCACGTAGGGTCATGTTCACTCCGGAACCGGCTTCTCCGCTACTGCGAGTGATATCCAAACCTGCCACCTGTCCTTGAATAGCTTCTAGTACATTGCTGGTTGGCATTCGGACAATATCCTCACTTTTTACGGAAGCAACAGCTCCAGTCAAATCTCTTTTTTTTACAGTACCGTATCCTATCACCACCACTTCATCCAATGTCTGGGTATCAGGCTGCATTTTGATATTCAATTGTGTGTTTTTGCCAATGGTTATTTCCTGGGTTTTATATCCTATATAGGATATTTCGAGAACATTTTTTCCGGCAGGAACTTCCAGTGCATAATTCCCGTCAAAATCCGTGATGGTTCCTATGGTGCTTGCACCTTTGATTATGACGGATACCCCGATTAAAGGTTCATTGTTCTCATCAATAATTTGACCTTTGATGGTACGTCCTTGCAGGATCGATTGAACCGATTCATTTTTCACTATGTTACTTGACTTTGCATGCGAATAGGCAACCGGTATGCATAGGACTATTGACAATCCTAAAATAAGGGGACTACGCATAAGGCTGCTTTCCCGGTTTTGTTTTGGATTTTTCTTCATGTTTTTCATTTTTGCTTCTTTATTAATTCACTATTTGTTTTTAAAGGTTGATTGTTATATCAAGTTGTTGAATCAGTTTGGTTTCAATCGTAAACTTATTATGTTAGATTAATCTTTTGTTTTCTTTCTTTTTTTCATGTTTCTGCCTTTTAATACTTTGGAGATTTGTTTGTGTTTTTTTGTTTTATTTCTTTATTCTTGCTATTTTATGATTTTATATTTATAAATATTAAAATGATTTCTTTATTTTATTTTTAGTGCACTGTTTGTGTTATAATTATCTTGTAGGTGCAAAAATATACGAAAGGAATCGAAGATAAAAGTGAATATGCTATGTTGTTGAACATATCTATATCAAATTCTATTTTATTGTTTTATTATAGCTGAAATCTGGTGTTGGAAATATTAAGATAAAAAAGTCCCCGGATAAGAACGCCTTTCTTATCCGGGGACTTTTTTAAATATTATAAGATGTATTCTTTATCGGTTTTTATACATTCTTTCATAATACTTTTGGTAATCGCCACTTGTTACATTTTCCACCCATGCTTGATTTTCCAGATACCATTGGATTGTTTTTACAATACCTGTTTCGAATTTTGTTTCAGGATACCATCCTAATTCATTAGTGATTTTGGTAGGATCGATAGCATAACGTTGGTCATGTCCCAAACGGTCTTTGACAAAGGTGATTAATGATTCGTTAATCCAGTCGATAGAAATCTCACCTTTATCGTTCAACTCTTTTTTCTTCAAGATTTTGCGATATTCGGGAGTTTCCGTCATCATCCGGTGAATAGTGGCTATGGTAAGTTTTACTATCTCTATGTTTTCTTTCTCATTGTGTCCGCCTACATTATATACTTCCCCTTCGCGACCTTTGCGCAGAACCAAATCGATGGCTTTGCAATGGTCTTCTACATATAACCAGTCGCGTACATTCTTTCCGTCACCATATACGGGAAGTTTCTTTCCTTCCAAAATGTTTTTAATGATCAGCGGAATCAGTTTTTCGGGAAAATGGTACGGACCGTAATTATTGGAACAGCGGGTAATGGTTACCGGCATTTTGTAAGTATCACGATAAGCCATGACAATCATATCAGCGCTTGTCTTGGAGGCACTATATGGGCTGTGCGGACATAAAGGAGTTGTTTCAGTAAAGAAACCTTCTGCTCCCAGGCTGCCGTATACCTCATCTGTAGATACCTGGTGGTAACGTACATCTTTACGCCAGGTAGGATAACCATTCTCATCTTTTCCCGTCACCCAGGCACGGCGGGCCGCATCCAGCAGGTTTTGAGTTCCCAAAATATTAGTTTGCAGAAACAATTGTGGGTTTTCAATACTGCGGTCTACATGGCTTTCTGCTGCAAAATTCACGATGTAGTCAAACTTGTATTCTGAGAATAGTTGGTCTGCCAAATCACGGTCGCATATATCTCCTTTTACGAAGAAACAACGTTCATTATCAATGTCTGATGCAATAGTTCCCAGATTGCCGGCATAAGTCAAGGCATCCAGTACCACCACCCTGATGTCGTCATGTTTGGCCAGGATGTATTTTAAATAGTTGGCTCCGATAAATCCGGCAGCTCCTGTAACGAGATAAGTCTTCATATTGTTTTTGATATTAGTGCGTGCAAAGTTCGGAAAGATTTTTTAATCTTACAACTTATCCGCCAGTTCTATTACTTCTAAATCTTTAAATTCTCCATTATCGATACAAAAACGTACCAATGTTCTCACTTTATGAAATCCGGAAATACCTGCTGCTCCCGGGTTGATGTGTAACATATCCAGTGTCTTGTCATATTTCACCTTTAATATATGCGAATGTCCGCTGATAAAAAGCTGGGGAGGTTTCACCAGCAGGCTGCCGCGGATGGAAGGATCATAGTTGCCCGGATATCCGCCTATATGCTTTATCAACACCTCGGCACCATCTACGGTGAAGCGGTTGGTTTGAGGATAAAGTCTGCGTATGTCCTGCCCGTCAATATTTCCATATACAGCCCGGAAGGGGCGGAAAGCGGACAGTTTCCGGGCGACTTCCACCGAGCCGATGTCTCCGGCGTGCCATATTTCATCACAATTCTCAAAGTATTTCAAGTATTTGTCATCCCAAAATGCATGAGTATCCGATAATAATCCGATTCTTGTCATAGTTTTTTTGTTTATTATCGACAAAGGTACTATATTTGGAACAAATCTAAGCATAATATGGAGAGCAAATATCATTATTTCAAGCGTGATATCAGTTGGTTGTCTTTCAACTATCGCGTGTTGTTGGAGGCGGATGACGACTCCCTTCCGTTGTATGAACGGATTAACTTTATCTCTATATATTCTTCTAATCTGGAGGAATTCTACAAGATTCGTGTAGCGGAACATAAAGCCATCGCTTCCGGTGGCCAAAGTGATGATATGACACAGGAAGAAGCCAGACACCTGATACATCAGATAACCGAAGCTGTCAATAGCCAGATGGAAGACCGTATCCGCATTTATGAGCATAAGATTGTTCCGGCTTTGCGCAGGCATCATATTATTTTTTATCAAAGTAAACAGGAGGTAGAGCCTTTTCATCAGGAGTTTATCAGTAATTTCTTTAAGGAAGAAATTTTTCCCTATCTTCAACCTGTTCCGGTATGCAAGAATCGAATCAAGACTTTTTTACGTGACAACCGTTTGTATCTGTCGGTACGCGTGACGCGCAAAGACACGGGGGAAAAGGAATACTATATTATCAAATTGCCTTATAGCAAAGTTCCCCGTTTCATAGAACTTCCCCGACAGGGAGAAAACTTTTACCTGATGTATATGGAAGATATTATAAAGGCGAATATCAACCGTATGTTTCCGGGCTATGATTTGGATTGCAGTTATTGTTGCAAGATATCTCGTGACGCCGATATTTTCGTGGATGATGCAACCAGTTCCGAAGTAATGGTGGAACAGTTGCGTAAAAAGGTGAAAAAGCGTAAAATAGGTGCTGTATGCCGTTTTGTGTATGACCGAAAGATGCCTGCGGATTATCTGGAGTTTCTGGTCGATGCATTTGGCATCAATCGTGATGATTTGGTTCCGGGAGACAAACACTTGAACTTGGAGGATTTGGCTCATCTGCCTAATCCCAGTAAGGAACTTTGTACCCAATTGAAACCTCGTCCCATGACATTGAATTGTTTGGATGAGAAAGAATCCATATTCCGTTATGTGAGCAAGAAGGATTTGATGTTGCATTTCCCTTATCATTCTTTTGAACATTTCATCCATTTCCTGTATGAGGCCGTTCATGACCCGTCCTGTAAGGAGATCATGATTACCCAATATAGGGTGGCGGAAAACTCGGTTGTTATCAATACGCTGATTGCTGCTGCGCAGAATGGTAAAAAAGTAACTGTTTTTGTAGAACTTAAGGCCCGTTTTGACGAAGAAAACAATTTGGCTACCGCCGAGATGATGAAGCGGGCGGGGATACATATTATTTTCAGTATACCGGGATTGAAAGTGCATGCCAAGGTGGCACTTGTACTGCGGTATAACAAAGAGGGAAAACAGACTCGCAGCTATGCTTATATCAGTACCGGAAATTTCAATGAGAAGACTGCCCGGATATATGCTGATTCCGGTTTGTTCACTTCCAACGAGATTATTGTGAATGATCTGTATACTTTATTCCGGGTATTACAGAAAGAAGTGACTGAACCCAAATTCAAGCGTTTGTTGGTAGCCCGTTTTAATCTGCTGCCGGAACTGAGAAGACGTATCGGATATGAGATAAATATGGCAAAGGCGGGAAAAGAAGCGCGGATTATCTTGAAAATGAATGCGCTGCAAGATCCTGCCATGATAGATGAATTATATAAGGCTAGTGAGGCAGGAGTGAAAATAGACTTGATAGTACGTGGTATCTGCTGCTTGATTCCCAATCAGCCTTATAGCAGAAATATCCGTATCACTCGCATTGTGGACAGCTTTTTGGAACATGCCCGGGTGTGGTATTTCCACCATGGAGGAAAACCGCTTCTGTTCATGGGTTCGCCGGACTGGATGAGGCGCAACCTGTACCGGCGTATAGAGGCCGTTACCCCCATTCTTGACGAAGATCTGAAACAACAACTGATAGATATGCTGGCTATTCAGTTGAAAGATAACAGAAAAGCCGGTTGGGTGGATGAAAATCTGAATAATGTGTTGAAAAGGAATCCGGAAGAAGAACCGGTACGGGCGCAATATGCTTTTTATGAATACTTGAAGGGGAAGAATAAATGAAGAATATGAAATAACATATTTTATCTTATTTGAAATGATTATCCGCAATCATACCACCGGATGATAAATGGAAATTTATAAAACGGGGGGATGGAATGCGAACTACACGGACGAAGCGGACAAAAACGGACTTAAAATTTAAATTTGTACTTGCAAACCCAATGACAGGTAAAGTAAAAAAATCCGTGTTCCATCCGTCATCCCATTCTATAAACAAATATTTTGTGGTATGATTGAGGATTATCATTTCATATATTCCCAATGGAATGGACTTTTACATATTTGTCTGCCCGAACCACCGTCCACGACTCCGGAAGTAATGCACCGTAAGTTCGGGCTGAAAAATCCTTCAGATGTTTCAGCCACTCCGCAAACCCCTTGTTGACGGGCGTTCCGGCTGAAGGATTCGATCATTTAATTGTTTCAGCCCGCTTGCGGATGTTTCAGCCTGAAAAACGGGCGTCCGTTCCAGCAATTTGAACGCACACTTCCAAAAAACAAAAGTACGGTTTCAAAAAGCCGCGTTTTTTCCTGTCGGAGGGTCCGGAATCCTGATACAAGTTCTGCCGGATCTTGCAACAAGTTCCGATTCACGCCCTCACTATTCCGGTAGAAGTGGTTCCTGCCAGAACACCAGCCCACGCGCTGAAAGAACTTGTTCTTTTCGAAAAACATAAGTTCCATTAAAAAAAAGATAAGGATGTCTTTAGCAAAAGAAAAGGACCTTTTTAAAAAACGAACTTATCTTTTTTACCTGCCTGCAAGACCGGCACTTCCCCACTTGCCATCGAATGTTCCTGGAGAACGACCAGGCATTTTCTCCAAGCTCTTACTTCTTTTTGTGCCGGGAAAGTTGTCTTTTTTCGTGTCCGACCTCGGATAATGATAGGTCTTGAAACTGTCTTGAGAGTTTTCGAGATCTCATAACACCTTACTTTTACCGGCTGAAACATCTGCAAGCGGGCTGAAACAATTAAAAGGCCGAATCCTTCAGCCGGAACGCCCGTCAGCAAAGGGTTTGCGGAGTGGCTGTAACATCTGAAGGATTTTTCAGCCCAATCCCAAGGAGGATATAGCGGATAGTTTAGT
>ULPZ01059073.1_pt1 | contig 13513 bp, 12 predicted proteins | sample 1953991 | NCBI WGS metagenome assembly ULPZ01 (sample SAMEA4835642, study PRJEB28245) | human gut metagenome | biome: gut microbiome; material: fecal sample | place: Denmark | collected 2008
GAAGTATCCTGCGTGATTGATACTATAAACAAAGCCAAAGCTCGCCGAAATATTGATCAACCATTAATTATCCATTCGGATCGTGGCAGCCAATATGTTGCAAAGGAATATAAAAAAGCAACCGAAAATATGCAGCGTAGCTACTCGAAGAAAGCTTTTCCGTGGGATAATGCATGCATTGAATCCTTTCATTCTGTTATCAAACGTGAATGGCTCAATCGCTTTAAAATCCGTGATTATAAGCAAGCATACCAGTTGATTTTTGAATATCTGGAAGCTTTCTACAATACTAAACGAATTCATAGCCATTGCAACTATATGTCGCCAAACGAATTCGAACAAGTGTATGAAATAACGAACACTGAAGCTGAGCTTCTGGCAGGTTAAAATGGGGAGAAATTTCTCATTTTAACTTGTACTAAATCTTGACATATGACCAATTTCGTTCTTTCCAAGCTTTGCGAGTGTGCTCGAACTAGTGCCTGAAGCAATTCTTAGCTGACTCTTGTTCATCTTTAAATCGACAAGTTTATGCCATAACTTATTGTAATTGACCATTCTGTTTCCCTCTTTTTTGATACGTTCTCTACCAAAGGTTCCGATATAAATGTGCAAAACAGTACAAAATTATCATACCATAAATATACCAACTAGGCAAACAAAATATTTGACAGGTCAAACATTTCTGCATCTCATCATATCTTATATTATACATATTATCTGTCACATCATACGGACTCTCAAAGATATCATCTAGCAAGTTTTTATATTTTTCAACTGATTCCGCCCATCGCACGGCACCATCTTCGATGGTGTTAGGGTGCGTCTCCGCAAAGTGGCGAGCAGTGCTTTTTTGTACAAAAAGCTACTATCCGCTCGTTGGTGTCACATCCCCAATCCCCTTGAACAAGCTAATCGCTTGGCTACGCAATTCTTACGAATCGCTTTATTTTGCTGTTGGAATTTTCTTCAGAAATGAAAAAAGAAGGGAACCTATAAGTCTTAAACCTACAGATTCCCTATTAGAATTATCGAGTGATATTGTGTTTTCTGACACGTTCCTTCTTCTGCTCTTCATCGCATCACTTTTAAGTAAGCTCATCCACACCGATGGATGGAAGCGATTCGCCTTCTGTCTGGGAGATATCAAAGGTACTCACAGGCTTAAATGCTGTAAGATTGATCTCCACCTTTTCCTTTACAGCTTCGCCATCTTTACCAAGAATGACTTTGCCGGCCTCATCCAGTTTTTCCAGTTCTTTTTCAAGCTTAAAAGGATCCGGAGCAAGGATACGGATTCCCTTTTCGTCCTTCTTTACAAAGTGCCCCATCTTCTTCCATCCGGTATAGGATTGAACAAGCGTTGCATCCGGCTTTTGCATCATGATAAGGATATTGTTATTCACGGAATAATGTGGAAACTTCGCCATGGTATCCAAAAGATTTTGAAACTGTTCTGAACTAAAGACATCCTGCACACCCTTTTCCAGCTTCTCTGTAATATCCTTCATTTCGGCTTTTCGCTGCTCAGCTGCCTTTTCAAGATCAAAATTAGTGGTTTTACCCATTCTCCCTCACCTCCTCCTTGTACTGATTCAGTTTCCTGGTAAGAGACTTTTCCTTTTCGATTTTTCTGCGTTTCTCATGCTTGGCTTTCAGCTGTTCCAAGCCTTCCACGTAACCCATATATCTTGATTTTCTTGCCATAATCTGCCCTCCAAAACAAATCAGGGCAGCCCTTTATGGACTGCCCCTTAGAATCAAATATTCAATTACTCATCCTCTTCAGAATCCGGTTCTTCCGATGTATCATCATCTGCTTCAGGAGTATCCTCTTCCGCATCCTCAAGATAATCGTCTTCTTCATCCTCCAAGTAATCTTCATCAGGATCAGGTGATGCTGATACCTTCTTAGGCTTCTTTTCCTTCAAATACTTAAATCCCATGTATCCACCTGCACCGAGGAAAATAATAAGTGCCACAATAGCTGCAGGACCAACAGAAGGTTTCTTTTTTTCTTCCTTTACCTCAGGCTCCGGTTCAGTCGAAGGCTCATCTATCGTCTCCTTAGCAGCATCTTCCTTTTCCGCACTATCCAGAGATTCCTGAAGTGCTTTCTGCTCATCCTCATCCATTAGTGCAAGAATATCTGCTTCATCCACCATATTCAGGAAATGAACGGTTTCTGTGCCGTTATCATCACGGTCAATGATGATATAGAAGTAATTACCCTTCTTGGTAACAACAGTGATAAACTGCTTCCCACCGGCTTCTACTGAACCATAATCATCTACCAAAGTAAGATTTCCATCCGGTGTAAGAGGCCCCATTTTCTCTTCCTCTTTTTCCTCAGGTTCTGCAGGTCTCTCTTCACCCTGGCATAAAGAGATGTCCTCTTTACATACCGAGCACTCTTCATTTACACAGTCCTCTGTGCATTTCGTCTCACAGATACATTCAGCTTCAGGACCTGTATGTGCAAAAGCTGTCAAGGGAGTCATCTCAATCATGACCACCAGCTCAGCTGGTGGTTTGCTCTGCGGCTATAAGCCTGTGGTACTAGCCGGCTCTAAAGAGCCATTGAAGATTCGCCACATGCATAGCTACCACAGGCAAGCCCTAAAGGGCTTTAGCTTATGCCTAATTTACCGGCTCACACGTAAACAGGTCGATGTATTCCTTCAGTGACATCTGATCATATTCCAGATCTTCCTGCATCTGATTTTTTACATACTCTTTAATTTTCTTTGCATTCTTACCTACTGTATCGACTTAATATCCTCTGCACCAGAAATGTCTATTGCCATACTTATACTTCAAATTTGCATGTCTATCGAATATCATCAAAGAACTCTTTCCTTTCAAATATCCCATTATTTCCGATACACTGTACTTCGATGGTATACTCACAAACATATGAACATGATCTGGCATACACTCTGCTGCTATTATTTCTACACCTTTTCTTTTACATAATTCACTCAATATGTGACCTATATCTGCTCTTATTTGCTTGTATACAACCTTTCTTCTGAACTTTGATGCAAATACTATATGATATTTGCATGTCCATTTTTTGTGTGATAAACTGTTGTTATCCATTCGGATACCTCCTTGTTGTATTGAATTTGGTTGTCGAACCTTAAACTTATTATAACATGGAGGTTTTTTCTTGAAGCTAAAGCTTTCTGGGAACACACCTGCATAGCAGGTGGTTTATTTTTATTGCCGATACAAAAATTATCGCACCTGCAATTTTATGCAGGTGCGATTTTTTGTTGGTTATAGGATATCATGACAGTCGCCAAAGCCTTGTTCAATGACAGACTTTTAATTAATTTTTCTTATTTTCTTCATAAGCCTTTCTGCCTTCGGCAACTCCGGCTTTAATTCCGGCAACTGCAGCTTTCGCAACTTCCTTGCCGACTCTTGCAGCTTCTTTTCCTGCCTTGACTGCTTCCTTAGCAACTTCTTTTCCGACCTTGGCCGCCTCTCCTGCTGCCTTTTTAGCTTTTTCCTTAATTTCATCCATATCAATATCGGAACTCTTACATGACTGTCTACACTCCGGATATGTCAGTGCAGCCTGTGCTGCTGCAAGTCTTGCAATAGGAACTCTGAATGGAGAGCAGCTTACATAGTCAAGTCCTGCCTGATGACAGAATTCAATACTTGAAGGGTCTCCGCCATGCTCACCGCATATACCGCATTTCAAATCAGGACGTACACTTCTTCATTTTTCAACTGCCATTTTTACAAGCTGTCCGACACCGTTTTTGTCAAGACGTGCAAATGGGTCTGATTCATATATCTTATTCTTATAATATGAGTCAAGGAATTTGCCAGCGTCATCTCTTGAAAATCCGAATGTCATCTGCGTAAGGTCATTTGTTCCGAATGAGAAAAATTCAGCCTCACTTGCAATCTCATCTGCAAGAAGTGCAGCTCTTGGAATCTCAATCATTGTTCCGATTTTGTAATGCATAGCTGAATTCTTTTCAGCTTTAACAGCCTCTGCAGTATTTACAACAATATCTTTTACAAACTTTAATTCTTTTTTCTCACCTACAAGCGGAATCATAATCTCCGGTACAATATTATATCCTTTTTCTTCATGGACTTCAATTGCTGCTTCCATAACTGCCCTTGTCTGCATTTCGGCAATCTCAGGATATGTCACTGCAAGACGACAGCCTCTGTGTCCCATCATAGGATTAAATTCATGAAGTGCATCACATGTTGCTTTTATCTCATCAACCGAAATATTCATATCTTCGGCAAGTGCCTTAATATCCTCTTCTGCAGTAGGCAGGAATTCATGAAGTGGCGGGTCAAGGTAACGAACCGTCATCGGCTTTCCTTCCAACGCCTCATACATGGCTTTAAAGTCCGCCTTCTGGAAGACGAGAAGTTCATTAAGAGCCTCTTTTCTTCCCTCAACAGTCTTTGAAAGAATCATCTTACGAATCTTAGGTATTCTGTCAGGTTCAAAGAACATATGCTCAGTACGGCACAGTCCGATTCCTTCCGCTCCAAGTTTTACAGCATTGAGCGTATCCTTAGGTGTATCTGCATTTGTGCGGACACCAAGCTTTCTGTACTCATCTGCCCAATTCATAATTCTTTCAAAATTACCGCTTACAGTTGCTTCTACTGTCTTAATGTCACCCTTATAAATCTTGCCTGTTGTTCCGTCAAGAGAAATATAATCACCCTTGTGGAATTCTTCTCCCCCAAGTGTAAATACTTCTTTTTCTTCATCAATCACAATATCAGAGCATCCTGAAACACAGCATGTTCCCATTCCTCTGGCAACTACAGCAGCATGTGAAGTCATGCCGCCACGCACAGTAAGAATACCCTGTGAAGCATGCATACCTTCTATATCTTCAGGTGATGTCTCAAGTCTTACAAGAATTACACGCTCACCTTTTCCTCCGATACCTTCTTCTTTTGCCTCATCAGCTGTAAATAAAATCTTTCCGGCAGCAGCTCCCGGTGATGCAGGCAATGCCTCACCAACCACATTTCCAGCTTTTAAGGACTCCTCATCAAAAGTCGGATGAAGCAGCTGATCAAGTGACTTTGCATCAATTCTCATAACAGCTTCCTGCGGAGTTATCATATTTTCATCTACCAGATCACATGCAATCTTAATTGCTGCCTGAGCTGTACGCTTGCCATTTCTTGTCTGGAGAAAATACAGCTTACCTTCTTCAATGGTAAATTCCATATCCTGCATATCACGATAATGATTTTCAAGTTTTAATGCAAGTTCCATAAATTGCTTATAACATTCCGGAAGGTCCTCTTCAAGCTTGGAAATCGGCTGTGGTGTACGGACACCTGCGACAACATCCTCACCTTGTGCATTGATAAGATATTCGCCATATATACCTTTTTCACCCGTAGACGGATTCCTTGTAAATGCAACACCTGTTCCTGATGTCATGCCCTTATTTCCAAATACCATTGTCTGAACATTAACAGCAGTACCCCAGTCACCCGGAATATCATTCATTCTTCTGTATACAATGGCTCTCGGATTATCCCATGAACGGAATACTGCCTTAACAGCCTCTATAAGCTGTTCCTTTGGCTCCTGTGGAAAATCCTGATTTTTATTTTCCTTGTAAACCTGCTTGAATCTTACAATAAGCTCTTTTAAATCATCCTCTGTAAGTTCAGTATCGTACTTTATTCCTCTCTTTTCCTTAATCTCATCAATGATTTTTTCAAAATATGACTTAGGAACTTCCATTACAACATCTGAAAACATCTGGATAAATCTTCTGTAAGAATCGTACGCAAATCTTGCATTTCCGGTCTTTTTAGCAAATCCTTCAACAGATTCATCATTAAGTCCGAGATTAAGAATAGTATCCATCATACCCGGCATTGAAGCTCTTGCACCTGAACGCACTGAAACAAGCAGAGGTTCTTGTGTATCGCCGAACTTCTTACCATTAATCTCCTCCAGCCAAGAAACTGCATCAAAAATCTGGTTTACGATTTCTTCCCTGATTTTTCTGCTGCTTGCATAATAATCCGTACAAGCCTCCGTTGTTACAGTAAATCCTTGTGGTATAGGCATTCCAAGACCTGTCATCTCGGCAAGATTAGCACCTTTTCCACCGAGCAGGTTCCTCATTGAAGCATTTCCTTCTGAAAATTTGTAAACCCATTTTGCCATATAGTGTCCCTCCTTATATTTTTATATGTCTACGTCAATTATATACCTGTCGTAGCCATTTATAACAACTGTATTTTTATATTTGTCCTCTCTCTTAAAACCATTGCTATAACTCTTATGAACATGACCATGTATAAAATATTTTGGCTGATATTCGTCCAATATATCAACAAAAGCGTCAAATCCTTTATGAACATGATCTTCACCATCATTAACTCCGGCCGCCGGTGAATGTGTAAGCAGGATATCAATTCCTTTATGTTTCTTTATTGAAAGCCACATTTTTCTTACCCTCTGTTTCATCTGTGCCTGCGTATACTGATTCTTTCCGTTATTATATCTTACAGAACCTCCAAGCCCCATAATACGGACTCCACGGTATACATAAATCTTATTTTCAATACAGATGCATCCATCAGGTGGTGCAATCTCATAACAGTCATCATGATTGCCATGGACATAAAGAATAGGCACCTTTGAAAATGAAGCAAGAAATGACAGATATTGCGGTTTTAAATCGCCACAAGACAATATAAGATCAATTCCATCCAGCTTTTCCTTTTCAAAATAATCCCATAAATATTTAGACTCAACATCTGCTAATACAAGTATTCTCATAATCAACTCAATCCCAACTTATGTTTATTCTCTCGTAATTCCCTGACTTACCATTATTGCTCTTGCACTTTCATCAAGCTCATCAATTGCAGGAATATCACCAACTACATTATCAAGAAGCCAATCCATTGTGATAATGTCCTCCGGGCTCATCTCATGTCCCTTTTTATTCTGAAGATGTCGGTTTTGGTCATATAACTCATCAGAAAATGGTTCAAATTCATTGTTACAGATAACTTTTCTAAATAGTTCAACCAGTCTTCTTGTCTCTACCGGAACTTTGTTAGAACAAATTAAATCAACAACTCCCGATGACATGCCCCACCAGTAATTAAGAGCCCTGCCGCTGTCAGAATCCTCATCTTTCTTCCATGAGCCGCCGAGTATGCTCTGTATAAGCTTTTCATAAAATACGCCCCAGTGCCATACAGGCATTGCTATATGCTGTCTGTTGCCGACGCCTTCATTATTATATAATCCAAAACGTCTTGAACCACACTGTGGTGTTATCATATCCTGGTCAGAAATATAGTGAATATCTTCTTTCTTGAATTCTTCTTCAATATTGATACCTTTTACAGACGACCATTTCAGATAAATCTTCGCTCTTGGATTAACAAACTTCGCTCCAAGTGCAAATGCATTAATATTAGCAACTGTACCATAAACAGGATACTGTGCAACATATCCAATCTTATTCTGTGTTGCCAGTGCTCCTGCAAGAACCCCTGTAAGAAACTTTGCTTCATACATTCTCGCATAATATGTCCTTATATACTTATGCGATGTATTGAGCGAACAGTTAAGAATCTTTACATCCGGATGTGCAATCGCCATCTTTACACTTGCTATTGTCATTGCCGGAGATGTGACAAATATAAGGTCTGCACCATTTTTTATCATCATCTCAATAGCATGCTCATCATCTTTTTCCGGCTTGACATTAGTAATGCTTATCGTCTCTATCTGCTTACCAAATGTATCATCTATATACTGTCTTCCAAGTTCATGTGCATAACACCATTCCGAATCCTGTGGTGTATTTTCATATATAAATCCTACTTTCAGTTTCTTGCTTCCGCTGTCTGGCCTAGGAAGGAGATAACTCAAAATGTTTTTCTTAGGCTCATTTACAGTAGGGTCCATCTTTAAATCAACCGCACTGTCTTCTGACAACAATACGAATTCAGCCCATGATTTTGCAACATTCTTTGCCATATCTGACGGTGTCATCTTTTTAACTGTATCATATCCGAAAATGTGAATAAATCTCAGGAATGCATCTCCTACCGGATAATCAAATCTGTCGCCTCCTCTTGAATCAAAAGCATTCTTAAATGATAAAAAGCATGACACAAAATCTTTTTTGGCATCCTCATCCATCTTTTTATCCGGCTCAATTCCCACAAGCTTCATAAGTGACGGAAAACTTCCCACTTCGCTGAAATATATATCATTGAGCCTTGTGCATTTGTAAAATTCCATAAATTCATAATAAATCTTAACTTCCGGATTATCTGACTTTTTGGGAATCTTTCGTATTACTTCTGCATTGACTGTAACTGCATTAAAATACTTTAATACACTTACACGTTTATTTCCTTCAAGTACATAAAACTTGTTCATATATTCATATACTTTAATCGGGTCTCTTATTCCTTCATTAACCTGGCTGTCACTAAGACTCGCCCATTTTGCAGAAAATTCCGTTCCCCAGTCAAGAAGCGGCATGAAATTGCCCGCAAATGCATTAGTTCTTGAAGCATTACATGTTCCGACAACAAGCCTTAACGGAATCTGGTCAACCGAAAGGCTTACTTCAGAATCAATCTCATCATCTGAAACAAGATTCTCAAGAACCGGAAGATATGGATATGCTCCCTTATTGACACATGCATGATACTCTTTTTTCCCCAGCTTTAAAGCTGACATATAATCCTGAACCGACATAACAATCTCCATTCTTGTGCCAAAATGCACCAAACAAAAAATATAACTCCATACATTGTTAATTGTTTAACTCTTATATTTGTATTATAACAGACCTGTAACTTTTATCAACCAAAATTACTCTTTACTTTTTTCAATAAATGTGCAAATATATTGGAAAACGTCAATAAGGAGAGATACTGTGACTACTTTACCAAAAGACCCTGTAATGCTGCTTTCTTTTACAAATATGCAGCTGAGGGATAATTATTCATCACTTGATGAATTCTGCAAATCATTTATGATAGATAAAAAAGATATAATATCTGCATTAAGTAATATTGATTATGAATATGACAGCCGTACAAATCAGTTTATCTGATTCATACGGCTGTCATTTAATTTACACGTACACACCAAAATCTATGCTTACACCGGAATTTGGCTGCTGCTGTATTTTTATTATTTCTGTACTTCACCCTTGCTGCGAGCTTCAAGCTTATCTCCGTCAACATCAATCAGTATCGTACCTGTACTGATATTACCTGCAAGAATAAGCTTTGCTGCAAGTGTCTCAACTGTTTTCTGAATATATCTTTTAAGTGGTCTTGCACCATATGTCGGGTCAAATCCATGCGATACAACAAACTCCTTTGCCTCAGGTGTAAGCTCAACCTTTAATTCCTTATCCGCAAGACGCTTATTTACATCCGCAATAAGCAAATCGACAATATTACCAATATTGGCCTTTGTAAGAGGCTTAAACATTATAATCTCATCAAGACGGTTAAGGAATTCAGGTCTGAAATGTGCCATCAAATCCTGCATAACAAGATTTTCGGCGTCAGGCTTAATTCCACCATTCTCATCAATACCATCAAGAAGATATGTTGAACCGATATTACTTGTCATGATTATGATTGTGTTTTTAAAATCTACAGTTCTGCCCTGTGAGTCTGTGATACGTCCATCATCAAGCACCTGTAAAAGCACATTAAATACATCAGGATGAGCTTTTTCGACTTCATCAAAAAGAACAACGGAATATGGTTTTCTACGTACTGCCTCTGTAAGCTGGCCACCTTCGTCATATCCTACATATCCCGGAGGTGCTCCTATAAGACGGGATACTGAATACTTCTCCATATACTCGGACATATCAAGTCTTACAATGTTATTTTCATCATCAAACAGGCTCTGAGCCAGTGCCTTTGCAAGTTCTGTCTTACCAACACCAGTAGGTCCCAAAAACATAAATGAACCGATAGGCTTTGTAGGATCTTTTATACCTGCCTTAGAACGAATAATAGCTTCTGTTACTTTTGTAACACCTTCATCCTGTCCTACTACACGCTTGTGAAGTTCATCTTCAAGATGAAGTGTCTTCTGACGCTCTGTTTCAGAAAGTTTTGCAACCGGAATACCTGTCCACCTTGATATAATCTTAGCGATTTCTTCCTCTGTTACACTCTCATGTACAAGGTCAAGATTCTTATTTTTAACCTTTTCTTCTGCCTCATTTAACTTCTTCTGCAATGCCGGAAGCTTACCATACTGAAGTTCTGCGGCTTTTTCAAGGTCATAATTTCTCTTTGCCTTTGCTATCTCGTTATTTAACTGGTCTAATTCTTCCTTAATCTTGCTTATGGAATCAACGCTTGCTTTTTCGTTGTCCCATTTTGCTTTCTGCTGGTTAAATTGTGAACGAAGTTCTGACAATTCTTTTTCAAGATTACCCAGACGCTCTTTGCTGAGATTGTCTGTCTCTTTTTTAAGAGCTGCCTCTTCAATTTCAAGCTGCATTATCTTACGCTGCAATTCATCAAGTTCAGCCGGCATTGAATCAAGTTCTGTCTTTATCATTGCACATGCCTCATCGACAAGGTCAATAGCCTTATCAGGCAGGTAACGCTCTGAAATATAACGGTCAGACAATGTTGCAGCAGAAACTAACGCACCATCTGTAATCTTAACACCATGATAAACTTCGTACCTGTCTTTAAGACCACGAAGGATTGATATTGTATCTTCTACTGAAGGTTCATCAACCATAACAGGCTGGAAACGACGTTCAAGTGCAGGGTCTTTTTCAATATACTGACGATGTTCATCAAGCGTTGTCGCACCAATACAGTGAAGCTCACCTCTTGCAAGCATAGGTTTTAACATATTGCCTGCGTCCATAGAACCTTCTGTCTTACCGGCACCTACTATTGTATGGATCTCATCGATGAAAAGAATTATGCTGCCTTCGCTTTTCTTAACCTCATCAAGAACAGCTTTTAATCTCTCCTCAAATTCACCACGATACTTTGCACCTGCCACAAGAGCACCCATATCAAGTGCAAATATCTTCTTATCCTTCAGTCCTTCCGGAACATCACCTCTTACAATTCGCTGTGCAAGTCCTTCGACAACTGCAGTTTTACCTACACCAGGTTCACCGATAAGAACCGGATTGTTCTTTGTCTTTCTTGAAAGGATACGGATTACATTTCTAATCTCATTATCCCTGCCTATTACAGGGTCAAGTTTTCCTTCCTTTGCCTTTTCAACCAAATCCTGTCCGTATTTATTAAGTGTATCATACGTAGCTTCCGGATTATCGGAATTAACTGACTGATTACCTCTAACAGTTGCAAGAACTGATAAAAACTTATCCCTTGTAATTCCATAAGTTTTAAAAAGCTGTTTTATTGCTTTGTTAGGTGCTGCTATCATTGCAAGCATAAGATGCTCAACTGAAACATATGCATCACCCATTCTTTTTGCCTCATCTTCTGCATTAACAAGAACCTTATTTAAATCATTACTTACATAAAGATTCACATTTCCCGAAACCTTTGTCTTCTGTGAAAGAAGTGTCTCGATATTTTTTATAAATGTGTCCTTATTGATATCCATTTTTTCAATGAGATTTGCAATAAGGCTGTCTTCTATTGTCATAAGGCTGTAAAGAAAATGCTCCTGGTCAATTTCCTGATTGCCATAATCGTAAGCGATTTTCTCACAATTGTTTACTGCTTCAATTGACTTCTGAGTAAATTTGTTTATATTCATAACACAACCTCCTTTGATGTCTGTTTCTTAACTACAAGTACGTTATATCACTCGTTGTTAGCACTGTCAACAGGTGAGTGCTAATTATTTTATTAAAAAAATATAAACACGGTATTATGCGGTTTTGTCCGAATTTAAATAATCGCAAGCACGAGCAGAATTCCCGCAAATCAGCCTTACCGAATATTTATTACTTATTAAGATTCAATGAATCAACCCATTTCTTAACTTCCGATGCAGAAGCACCTGAGCTGAATCGCTGTCCCTTCTGCCATGTACCTGTGCCTGCCATCTTCTGTAAAAGATTTACGCTGTCACCGAGTCCCGAAGAAGCTGATGTACAGAACGGAATAACTGTTTTTCCGCTAAAGTCATTGCCTTTTACAAAGTTATTTACAGGCCATGCCGCAATGTACCACCAGATTGGGTAACCGACAAAAACAGTATCATATGAATCCCAGTTATCAGGCTTAACCTTTGTAAGTTCTACATTTCTAAGGTTCTCGTCGTCATGTTCCTTAGCCACACGGCTGCTGTTGTTGCTCCAGTTCAAATCATCGCTTGTATAAGGCTTAACGGGAGTTATCTCAAACAAATCCGCACCTGCTTCCTCAGCTATTGTCTGTGCTACCGCTTTTGTGCTTCCTGTTGCCGAATAATATACCACCAGTGTCTTTTTTGCAGTTGATGAAGGAGTAACTGCTGCGTTTGAAGATGAATCTGATGATGAACTTGAGGATTCACCCGTGCCTGTCACAGAAGATACCGTCTGATTATTGTTTGTTGACGAATTGTCCGCACCGTTGTTTTTTGATGTGCCTGAACCACAGCCTGCAAGAACTCCTACAGCCATTATAAATGTCAACAAAATACTTATGATTCTTCTTTTTTTCATGTTGTTTTACGTCCTTTCTTTGTTTATTATTTTTATTGTTTATTACCAGTTCTTTTTCTCTTTTGAACTGCCTTGATTGTTTTTTCTTTCCTCTACAATATTAACAAACCATTCTACCATTTTAGGGTCCTGATGTGAGAAAAATGAACTTTCTGCTTTATCAAGTCCTGAAATTGTCTCCATGTCTTCGTCAGAAAGATTAAAATCAAACACATTGAAATTTTCTTCCATTCTTTCAATATGTGTCGATTTCGGAATTACGACAACACCTCTCTTGATATGCCAGCGAAGCATAACCTGTGCGGGTGTCTTTTTATACTTATGTGCAATTTGGGCTATAACAGGATTATCAAATATGCCTCCTCTGCCCTCTCCGAACGGTGCCCATGCTTCAAGCTGTATTCCATATTTATCAGCCCATTCTTTCATTTCTTTCTGCTGATTGTAAATATGTGTCTCAACCTGATTAACCATCGGTTTAATTCTGTTAAATGAAGCAAAATCAACCATTCTGTCAACATAAAAGTTTGAAATTCCAATCGCTCTTATTTTTCCCTCGTCATAAAGCTCTTCCAATGCACGATATGCACCGTATGCATCAGAAAACGGCTGATGAAGCAAGACAAGGTCGAGATAATCTGTTTTTAATTTTTTCATAGACTCAATAACAGACTTTTTAGCTTCCTCATAACCGTAATGCTCAATCCATACTTTAGTTGTGAGAAAGATTTCTTCTCTCGGAATTCCTGATTTTGCTATTGCATTACCGACTTCCTCTTCAGAGGGATATTGTCAAGTGTGTAAGTAAGATTTTATGA
>ULPZ01008072.1_pt1 | contig 13436 bp, 9 predicted proteins | sample 1953991 | NCBI WGS metagenome assembly ULPZ01 (sample SAMEA4835642, study PRJEB28245) | human gut metagenome | biome: gut microbiome; material: fecal sample | place: Denmark | collected 2008
TCCTCCGGCTTCACCACCTGTACGTCCGGATAATGTTCACGCACAAGGCGTATTCTTTCAGGAAATTTCTCGCAAACAATGATGCGACGGGGGTGCTTGAGCATCACGCAAAGCAGGGTGCAGATTCCGGTAGGGCCGGCGCCGATGATGAGCACCGTATCCTTTTCGGTAATCTCCGATATGCGGGCCGCCCAAAAGCCCGTGGCAAGCACGTCGCCCACAAAGAGCGCTTGTTCGTCGCTCACCGCATCCGGAATGCGGTTCAGTCCCTGGTCGGCATAAGGTACGCGGACGTACTCGGCCTGACCTCCGTCGATGCGGCAACCCAGTGCCCAACCACCATTGGCATCGGTGCAATTGTTCACATATCCGTGTCGGCAAAAGAAGCATTCGCCACAAAAGGTTTCTACGTTCACCGTAACCCTGTCGCCGGGCCTGATGGAAGTGACATCCGCGCCCACTTGCTCCACGATGCCTACCATTTCGTGCCCCACCGTGGTTCCGGGCAAGGCACGCGGCACGCTACCGTGCTTGATGTGCAAATCGCTGGTGCAGATGCTGCCGAGCGTCACGCGGACAATGGCGTCGCAGGGGTCTTTCAACCCGGGTTTCGGTTTTTCTATAAGTTCAAATTTTCCGTGTTCAATATAAGTATATGCAAGCATTGTTTTTCTCTTTTTTAATACTTCTCTTTCCGTTCAAACTCTCCCTCCTCCGTATAGTACTTCCATGTGCCTTTGGGTATGTTATTTCCGTATTTTCCGCGGAGTTTCAGTTTGCCGTTCTCATAATATTCGCGATAGCGTCCGTGGCGTTTTCCCTCTTTCACTTCCGCTTCACTCTTCAACGCTCCTTCGGGATAAAACTCCCGCAAGACGTTGCCCTCAAATTTCTCAACATAGAAGCGTTGCAACTCACTCATTTGCTCCTTCTCCGTTTCGGCATCTTCGTTCATTACTTCGTCGGCTTCATCGTCCACTACCACCGCTACGGCCGCTTCTTCCGGTTGATAAGGTTTATAGTCCATCACGCATTGCAACGAGGCGGACTGGCCGTCTCCCGTAATCTGCATGGTCCAATAGGGAAATGAGTAGACAATCTCCTTGTCCGATTGTATCTCTCCCCACGTAACGGCATTCATCATAGGCTTCAACTGGTAATAAAACTTATGCACATCCGTATATAAGAAAACGGTAGAGCTCGAATTCAGGTACGAGAAGGCATTTTTAAAGCCCGGATTATCCTTCAACAGGTTCTTCTGATCGTAATCTTCTACAAATGAGAGCAGAGACGAGGCTTTGTTGCTAAACACCACATAATCATCCACGTACGTGTAATAGGGTTTTTCGAACTTGTCGAACAGCCCTCCGAAGAACAAACGGAAGAAGCCTTTCATTTCCACATAGTTGATTTCAAATCCCTTATAATCAACCGTCTTTATCCGGAGCGGGGTGCGTCGCCTGATCTTCTTTTCTATAAACTCCATATTCTTACGGGCGTCCTTGATGCTTTTGGCGCCAATGGCCAGAATCAGTTCCGGATCGTGCCCCAACAGCCCCGGCTCGGATTGGGTGATGGCAAATTCTCCCGACATCCAGCTCAGGAAGTTTTCTTCCAGAGAGATGTCGAACAGGCTTTCAATCTTCTTCCGGGAACTCCTATAAGATTCGCACCATTGCGGGTCGTGGACTGCGAGTGCATTCTCCAGTTCCTTTACAAATGTCACCGGATTGCTAAAACCGATATTGGTATAGAGCGCCGTCCGTCCGGACAGGATTTCGTGGGCTTTCATCCGGTGCTTACCCGAGTTCAGCAAGGCCATGATGTACGGATCGGCGGTATCTTTCCGCAAGGTATATCCTTTCACCTCCATCCGTTTGTGGTCGGTATTGAAATAGAGTCCGGCAAAATCCATGGAATTGCTGAACATATCGATGTACTCGTTCCCGGTTCCCAGATAAATATTCAGGAATTGAGGCAGGCGTGCATAATTGATAAAAACGCGGACAAGTCCTTTGCCGGACACCAGTTTTTCGGCTTCGATAAAAGAATGATCGAGACCGATTTTGGGCTTGTTGCGTGAATCAATGGCCGATTCTACAAGTTTGGAGGTATAGGAACCTACAAAATGGTTGTCCACGAAGGCGCAATAAAAAATATCGCGTGTATCCGGATCGCGCATTTCGAGGATGTTAATCCCGTTGTGTATCCGGTTGGTTACGGAACTGCCCGCCATGGTGAGCACCGTTTCAAGCTGATCCTTCAACAAGTCCATCTTGGAGGCCTTTTGCATGTCCAGCACAATCAGGAAATCCCAATCGCGGGCACGGACTTTATGGATCGAGATGAGCATATCCCGTTTGCCCACAAGCGATAACAACATTTTATTGCTTCGGACCACGGTGTCGAGCGTTTCCACATTCCGGGTGACGTCCTCAAAGGCTTTCGCCCGCTTCAGGCATTGCCAGGTTGCGCTTCCGCTGAACTTTGCCCAATCGTCGACGGGCGCCGAGGACTGGATGATAAATGCCGCATCTTCGGGCACCAGGTAGATTTGCTGAATGTTGCGGTCAGGCGAAACAAACAGGTGAACGATGGAGTACAAAAAATATACAACCAAGGCTAAACCGGCAATCGCAAGTGTTCTTTTTACGAGGGTCCGGGTATTGTTCTTCTTAGCGGATTCAACGGGTGATTCTTGTGGCCCGTTGTCCAATTCATTTTCGATCATCCCTTTTTCAGTATGCTATTGACTACACGCACCGAAGACACCAGCTTGGCCGTGGAAGTAAACACATCCACATTCCACACATGCGAGGAGCGGCCTTTATGCACGATGGTCGCAACAGCCCTTACGGTGTCTCCCTCGTGAGCCGAGGAAATATGATTTCCGCTGACTTGCATGCCGACCACTATTTCGTCCGGCTTGCAAAGTATCATGGAACCCAGTCCGGCCACGGTTTCGGCCAATGCCAGGCTGGCACCTCCGTGCAGGATGCCGAAAGGTTGGCGGGTACGTTCGTCCACGGGCATAGTGGCCTCTACCCTATCTTCGGAGGCATAAGTGTATTGTATGCCCAGATTTCCCATCAATGCATGGCGGGCACGCTGGTTGAGTTGCTCCAGAGGCACGTCGGCGGGGCGGATTTCGGCAAGTATCGCCTTCTCCACGGCTTCGGCCCCGCCGTCTTCATCGTTGGAGGCGGTGATGCGGTCGGCACAGACCTTCACCGAGTCTTGGGCGTTTCCCATGGCGATGCCCAGTCCGGCGGATTGTATCATGGAGACATCGCAAACTCCGTCGCCAATGGCGATGACTTCTTCGGAGTTGATGCCTAACTTCTCAAGCAAGGCGCCCAGCGTATTAGATTTATCAATGGAACAGGGCACCACTTCCAGAAAATAGGGTTCCGAACGAAATACATCCAGCGCTCCGTTCAACCTCCGGCGCCAGTGGTCTTCCAGTCCCACGAGAGCTTCTTCGTCATCGCTTACCAGCATGCACTTGCAAGGGGCAAAGTCCACCGCTATCGAGAATTCGGTTTCGGCAATTATCTTCAGGCCATTCAGCTCGGCTTCGCGGCGTATGTGCTCGTTTTCGGGCGAGTCGGTGATGATGGTATCCTCGTGATACGTAAAAATGGCGAACCCGTTCTTACGGGATTTCTTTTCAAGATAGGGCAGCATTTCGGGGTTTATCCTACGCTCAAAGAGTAGTTCGCCACTTTGCGCATTGATAATTTGCCCGCCATTGTAGGAGAGAATGAAGCCTCCGTAATTGCCCAGTTCCAGAGCCTTGGCAATGGGCATAAGGCCATAGGTGGGCCTGCCGGAAGCTAATACGATGCGTACGCCCATCTGTTGCACTTTCAGCAAGGCGGCCAGTGTACGCTTGCTGATTTTCTTCTCACTATCGAGCAGAGTTCCGTCTACATCAAGAACTAATAGTTTGTATTTCATGACTTACCGGTTTTTTAGGTTTATGAAAACAAAGGTAGAGTTATTCAGGCGAAAACACAATTAAGTAACGAGTTTTTTCTTACGCATTTTCATTCGTTATTTACACATAGTTCTTTTGCTCATCAATACAACAAGCACAGTACTGACTCCACAGAATAGCTTTTTTACGATCTTTACTTTACGGAATGGTTCATTAAAATATAGGGAAGTGCCTGAATTCCGACACTCCCCTATCTATTATTTAACTCAGATCTTATATCTCCTCGTCATCACTTCATTGCATTGTTCCCCAGTGCTCCCAGCGCAGCCGAAACAATAGCCATCACTACTTTCAGTATTTTTTTCAAAACAGACTTCTTCATAAATACAATCGTTTAATTTTTAATTCTTCATTTTTTTAATTTCCAAGTTCCTCAGCTTTAGACTTTACCCAAGCGGGTTTTCCACTATTCCTCCATCAGGTGACGACGGGCCACCACCTTCTGTAGGAAGTTCGTCATTGATGCGATCCACGTCTTTGAGGCTAAGTCCTTCGGAGCGGGTGCTTCCGTTAGCTGTAATACGAATTTCCTTGTTGGCACGGAAACAAACGCGCAAGCCAGTGATGTCATTCGCCGTAAACGCCTCTGCTGTATCCGCCCCCTTGCTACGGGCGGCAAGATAAAAAAATCCCAGTCCGTCAATATTTACCGACCGCCCCAAAAGCAACTCTTCTTTCAACTCCGTGCGAAAATCTTTCAGCACAGAGTTCACCACACCTTCACTTACACCGGAAAGTCGGCTGATCTTTTTCGCAATCTGCTTCAGATCCATCGCCACACCATACTTATAGGTGATTACCGGATATACCTTCTTTGCCGATTTCTTATCAAGGGGATTTAATAATCTCCAAACCTTCTTATACAAAATACTCATAGTTCTTTCTTTTTAAATTAAATAAATCATATTCAAAATCTCTTCGCTAACGTTAACGTTGCAAAGATGCGGCAACTTCTATAAAGCTCAAATGAACACTTACTATGACATTTCAAAGCTATACACCTATACAATATAAGCCCTATACGCCTTGTAAGAGCGAATCATCATTTACTCGTATGTACATATCACATACCTACTCAAAAAACAGGAAGAAAACACGGTAGTATATCCGGAGAATTCAATGACCGCCTTTATAAATTTTCTTTTATCTACGTCAAGAACTGATAAATTGTTTTATAAAAGTTTCATACTCAGCCCCGGGGCATATACTCGGGAACACTTCCTTGTTGCAGAAACAAAGTGAAAATCTATTATTACCGTTGGGATGTCCCTCTTAGAGTATTATAAAAAAATAGACATTATGAGAAAGATAGTTAAGATTGAAAACAGTTCTTTTTACAGATAAAGGCACGATGTGCAAAGTCGAATTTATCCGTGTGTTCGCCGTACCTTTGCCTTTCCTGGGAAGTGGCTTTTTGCTATATTTACGGTAGTGGAGACTACGAAGTTTCTGGGGGAGACAGCTTATCCTGAAGTTAAGAAAATACTTTTATTCAAACTCAAATATTATCACCAATCTGAAGCTCAAGCAATTTATACTTAAGATTTAAATATTTTTAGAGTTGCGATATTTTTCTGTAATCTTTACGGGAACTAAGTATTTACACTCAGTTTCCGTACTAACAATTAATTCTCAACTTATACAGAATTAGATTATCCGTTTATAGAATCCGTGAATATTTTATTTCTCAATTTGGCGCGTTTAAGTAAATCTGAGAATTTAATAATTTCAGTGTATAAAGACGCTGCTCCTCTTCCAAAAAGATCCGGAATCCCTTTATGCGGTCTTACAATATAACCCAGACTCTGAGAAAATTGGAAATCGCCATCTGAATCTATTACAGAGTAAATATCAGCGTTCTCCCCAATCAAGTATCCGTAAAAAGAATTAAATTTAAAACTTTCATCAGACAAATTGTGTATTAAGGAAGCATATTGATTGATTTGATGTAGATGTTTTGAAACATCTACACCGGGTGCCTTAAATTCTATTATAATACAACGACCTTCTTCAGGAAACAATAAGACATCAGGTCTACGCATTCCTACGTCAAGAGTTCCCTGATTTCGTAGTTTATAAGCCTCTTCTTCAGATGAAAGATTTTCCTTAAATAATTTCTTGCCGCCGATAATGACATCATTTAATTCCGTTTCAGACAAGCCTTCGAAATGAATATACTCATCATTAAGCATCCATAAATTACTCTCTATTGGAGAAGATGAATGTTTAGGGAAAAGAATATTATGTAAGATTGCTTCAGGTTGACTTTTACTATTACCTTTTTTACCAGATTTTTTCCCTGTTTTCTCCTTTAGTTGTATTTTTAATCGTTCGTTTATGGCTTGTTCCATTAATGATAAAACAAGCGTTCGACGAGCTATGTAATTTGAGAGTTCTTCTTTAACAGAAATTGGTAGGGCTTTATTTAATTCGGATACCTTTTTATTTAACTGACTTTGGAATCGCTTATCATTGGGATCCAAATTAGAAATAGAGTCAACGATGATCTTTATTTTGGTGTCGTTTTCCGCTTTCCTATTTGCAGAATGAGTGTACACCTTACGTAAAATTACAGAATCGCTGTCACTGCTTTTTACGCCTGCGTCTTCCATTGTCTTCCTATTTATGGAAAACATTTTTGCCAGAGCATCCAAATTTTCATCTGCTTTATCCTTAGCTTGGCGGAACGACGGATAACGAGCGATGATTTTATCTTCAGCTTTTGTTTCTATATCATCAATTAGAATCTCTTTCCTACCCATAAAGAGATTCCTATTTTCCAAAAAATGTGAACGAGTGTAAATATCAAGATTACCTCTGACATCAGAGTCCTTTTGAGTTAAATAGTTACTTGATATTAAAAACAAGAAGCAAATGTGGGATTCAATTCGAGGAGCTTCCGTAATCAAAGCAAAATCACAGCCTGGTGTCGCAAAAGATTCTCCTTTACTCGTTAATCGAACTTCATTTTTTGGAAGTATGGATGATGGTAGCTTATAACCGCGAATTTCAAATTTCTCGGTGTCCATACAAACATCTATACTTTTCCCTTTTTCTCCAAGAATTGAGTAATGTATATCAAAAGAGTCTTCATAATCAGGAGTTGGAATATCATCAATAGTAATAGCCGCAGAGCCTTCATTATCGAAGGCTTCATTTACATAATGGTTAATCTGAATCTTATTAAGATGTTCCCTCTCAAGACAAAATTTATTAAGATATCGCTTTAATACGATATCCTTAATCTCAACGCAAGAGAGCTTATTTATTTTTTTTCTATCCTCATCATCTAATACTGAAAAGAAAGCTACTATCGTTTGTATTTCACTATCATATTCCACCTTTGTAGGGGTTGTAGCACAAATAACAGCTTTGTGCTTATCTTCGAATGACAAAGATAATAAAATTCGACGTCTATACTTACACCCATCACTTTCCAAATAGATTGAGTCTATCTGAGTGTATTGAAATGAATGTAAAAACTGAACACGTCCAGTTCCTAAATTATTCTTATTCTTGGTTTTATCAAACAAACGAGAAAAGCGTTCAAAACTTTCATCCGTAAATCCATAACCGTGGTCAACAATCTGAAGTGACGAAAATGAGCATTCTTCGCCAAATAGAGTTTGTGCTTTATTGTGACATAACTCAATCGTTATATCGTAATCATTGCCACAAACAGCCTCCCATGAATTACTAAAAGCTTCAAATAAAGGTTGTAGAAAAGAACTTGATTTTTTGATACGACTCGCCATAAGACCAGGATAGGATATTCCTTGTCTTATAAACTTTCCATTTTTGAGTATTCCTAAATCAAGTTCTTGCATGGTTAGAATTCTATGATTGCAAAATTACGAAATATTTTTTAGTAATATGGATTAATGTATTGAAATCACCTCAAAATTATATTATTCCTTAAATTGGAATAAGCAGAATTACGAATTAAACACCTTAACTCGTCCGAAATCAAAGTTCAAATAAATAAGCAAGACGTTTCTGAGAATAACAGAATGCTATTTCATTAATTAAGGTAGAAAATTTGGTGAGACTGCATTGATGGAGTTGCTTGTGGAACTTGCCCTTATAGCGGTAGTAGACTGTATAGTCTTTGAAAATATTATTCACCACGCTTCAACTTTTTCAAGATTGAGGATTTGCTTACAATTCCGAGACTGCCATTGCAAGAGGGTTCACTGAGAAAGAAAATCATCTTTGTATATTGGGAATAGACAGAAAGTATAAAACTTCTTCAAGAGTTCTCAAAATGATGTATCTGCCTAAACCTCAGTCAGTAGACAACTTTGGCGATAAGAATACTCTGGTTGAACGTAGTATCGTAGAAAACATTAGGATATCTTTTTCAGTCCCCTTGGAGAATTTAAGATTTCCATTGATGGAACATATCTTGCTCTACTGGATAATAGTAAATTTCATCTATTGGCATATTACGAATAGTCGATTAATCAAAGATGAATTACAACTAAATTCCATTGTTTTTCCATTGCGTCCGGATAGGCTGATGTATGGTCTCCTGAACTTGCCTAGCTACTCTTTGAAGTAGAAACCACATTTCCAATGCACATCTTTACCATCATCCGTATTTATGTTTACTTAGATGTTTCTTTAACACAACGTACTGGAAATCCATGTCCTCTACCTGTAGCACTCGTAGGTCCTACTCCTTCATTTATTGCACCTAAATAGTTGGCAAAAGATGAAGAACTATTATATGGAGATGATGACCATACGCAACAATAATAGCCGATATTATAGATTTGCCCATTCCCACCATATCGATAACCAACTGCCGGATAAAAAGCTTGTTCGCCTGATGTGGAAGAAATGAAAAATCGGCGGCCATAAAGCAGTGTATTAAAATAACCTCCACCCTCAACTGTTACATTTATCTTATCCTCAATAGGTGAATTATAGTAGGTAGGAATCGTTGTATTATAATCCAGCATAGGAGGTATCTCACCTGTATTCGTTGTTGTAAAGTTAGTCCAGACATCTTGGGGAGGCATATGCCAGCCCAAAGGACAAGGATCATAAATCGTTTTTTGGGTAAATTTTGTATCGAGTGCCAAACTGTTTGTACCATTTACATCACTACCCCACAAATTATTAGAGGCTTTCCAAGCTGTTGTCGGCGGGAAACCGCCATAAATCCAGTTATATGATGGTATATACTCCGCATTGATGTCAGCCATGTCATATAAAATAAATGTAAGAGGATGAGCAATAGCATAAGCTATGATATTTGCAGTTGCTGTAGAAATCAAACTGTTCATTTTTATATAATTATCTCTTCGTAACGCAGGCTCATCAAGATGATTCCCATCTTTATCATAAATACTAATCTCACCCCTCTTATTTTTTCCTGAAGGAAACGGATCTTTCCTTCCAAACTGGTAAAATAGCCCCAAAGCTTTTTCTTCTGTATCTGAATTATAAAGTATTTCAGCTTCAGCGCCTACATTGCGATCCATCATAATCAAATTACGGGAAACTAAGCCATTGTAATAGGACGACACATCCATTATCCTAGGATTCGTCTTATATGTCTGCATAGGTATCTCTGCCAAACTAAAATGAGTTTTCCAAATATGCCAGCTCCACAGCACATTACCACTTCCGTCTTTTACCGCAATCACTGCATTCCCTTCAGCTTTCGGGCCAGTTTTGAAATAAACATATCCATCTTTCAGAATCACACCTTGTATTATTTGCCCATGACCATTGGTTTCCCAAACGAGTTCTGCACTTGTAGGACTGATAGCAGCATTAGCAGCCAAAGCACTTCCGGTCGGAGAAATCAATGCAGCAGTGGCAGCCCCATTTCCTCTCACTGTAGCTTTAAACTTATACCACGTATTTACCTTCTTGGCAAGATAACAATTTGCCGTACCTGCACTACTCAAATCTTCTGTTCCCGTAAAATCTACAACAACCCTTGTATCTGTTGCCGCAACATCATTCAGAGTAATGTTATACGTATAATTGCCATTCCGCTTGATATTGAAATCACTTGTATTATTTTCTCCAAGATACACTGTCCACTTTGCAGTAACAGTGCCTATTGTGCCGTTAATTTCTACATATGTAGCATGTGCAGGCGCATTTGCAGTCGTTTTATCCTTTTGGGCAGAAATCGTTTTGGTTCCTCTACGGTTTTCAAACATATAGAATATTGTACCGGCAGTGGTTGTACTACTTAGACTTATACCGCCACTGTTCAACCAAGTAGTATTTGTCGCATCTGCTGTACCGGATACATAGTAAGAGCTTTTAGGAAGATTATAAATTTTCAAATTAGTAATGTTAATCCCACTATTTTCTTTCACTTTAATCTTTAACTCAACTTTTGCGACCATACGAGTTAATACCAGTGTTCCCGACAATGTGTTTGCCCCCACCTTGATATTCACACTTTTCATGCTTCCCGTCATTGGCAGATTGGTGCCTTTATTCAAGTCATCCCAATTGGTCAGGCTGTATACCATACTTTTCAGATAAGACTCCTTATGCATGGTATATCCCTTAAACAAGTCAGCTTTACCCGTATTGGCAACGGCATATATGGTACATCCGGTAGCACTGCGCGTATTAATGGTAACCGTAGAACTACCCGTCTGGTATTTCTGTCCGATCAGCTCACCCGCACTGTTATAGACCAAAATGTGCAGATCACTGATCACACTCTCATTGACTGTCCGGGTAACGAAATTCGCCTGTTCTTCCCCCTGCACTTCCAGCCGAATGGTAGCGGGTAACCCTTCCTTCATGTCCACAGCCTCCATACCCTCTTCTTCCGGTTGGCAAGAACTGCACACAGCCGCCATTGCTAACAGTGTGCCCAGCATGAACAGCACGAAAAGTACCTTCCAACAAAACGGTATGGGTTCTTCCGTTTTCGGGTATACCTTGTATTCAAATAACCTATTCATACATTTCTTACTTACATTTCTACATCCTGACCGACCGTTCCCCAGGGAACCACACTCACAAAAACCTTAACCTGCGCATAACGAAAGTCTATATCGATGTTGGTCTGCTGCCCCACAGGGGCATACAAAGGACGAAGTTCATTATCTTTAGTGATAGTAAATAATTTCTCATCTTTCCGGTAGACGTCTATTTCCAACGTTTTTCCCTCCCCGGTAGGGAATATATGAAAAAGCGGTACATAGACATCTCCCTTGGCATCGGTAACGGAAGCCGGTTCGTATCCGGCCCCGTCCCCCGAAGCCTCACCCATAAAATCCATTTCCGTACCGATACAGTGTACGATGAAACGATATGCTTCACCGTTATAAGGATAACGTTCGGCAAGATAACGCGTGCGTATACTGAGGCCCGCCACCATACGTTCCATTACGAGCGTAATATCCGTTCCTTCCACACCCCGCGTGCTTATCTCCCCTATTTCTCTGCGACAATAGAACAGGTCTGTTAGCGGAATGTGCGTACCGTGGGTATATTGCCGAAGCTGGAGTTTCGCATCTTTCAGGGATGTTCCCGGTGCTATCTCCGTAGTAATCAGAGTATCTTCTTTCAGATTACCCCAAGCTACGAGCGTGAGCCGTTCGTCCTTGTCCTCTCCAAATGAAAAGTCCGAGAAGCCCTCAGAGGAAATCATTCTGACGAAACCTTGTTCATTAAAAAGATAGATATCCGATTTCTGCAAAACTCCATTTCCGGTAAGGTCGTTCCCGTCCGCATCCACCGCACGAACATGCAGTTCATACCGGGCACAACCTTCCATATCCTCACGCACGCACGAAACGAAACAGAGAAGAAAAAGAATTAGCAAAAAGATGGGGAATGTTCCGAAAACTCGCATAGGCTGGTACGGATTGGTTTATAATGTCATATCTGTCTCATAGAAAATATCACTCAAAAGTCACATTCTGATTGATGGTAAGCGCCCAATCAGCAACAGTAACCGTCAGTTTCAAAGTAGCAGGGTCTATTTCCTTACTATCATCATCCACCCCCTCTCCCTTGATAAGGGCGGTAAGCACGTATCGGGTATTAGCTGCTATGCTGCCTTTGTCTGTGCCCTCTCCTCCTGTAATAGTGGTGTTCGCCTGTTTCTTATTAATAGTGACGGGATAATACCGGGTCACGGGAGCACTGGTTGAACCGGTTCCATCTGCATCAAATGTTCCTTTAATTATAAGTTTGGTCGGTGTAGCCGAAGCATTCGGAAATGCATAGAAGTAGTACGGAGTAGTGAGTTCCGTATTGGCTGTATGGGAGGACACCGCTTCATACAGGTATTTATTGGCCTTGTCACTTCCACTGATAGGAACACTGCCAGTCTTTTCAGCATTGACGGAACTATTCGCATTCTTCAGATAGATACCGGTCACGTTGAACGTGGCATCCTTGAATTGTCCCGCCTTGTCGAAAGCGATCTTAATGCTGCTGATGGATGTCCTCGCCACAAGACGGGTCAGTGCCGCAGTAGCCGTGGTTTCTGTACCCGCTGTGAGATTCTGTTTGTTCACAATTCCCAACATCGGGAGGTTGCTGGGCTTTTGCACATCCGTTGCATCACCTGATCCAGCAGCCTTGGTTGTTTCCGAAAGAAGCATCAGCTTGGCTTTGAACCCGGCAAGGTTGGTTACTCCCGCAAAAAGCGCTGGGGAAGCATTGGCTACCACATAGATTGTTTGCTCGTCGCCGGGTTCGCAAAGTATCGAAATCGTCTTTCCACTACCAGTCTCTGCATCTTTGATATCCTTGCCTGTGAATTCCCGCAAGGCATTGACAGGATTACCCGTTGCTCCGGTGAATACAGCCACCGTCAGGCGGTTGATCTGGGATTCATCGGTGGTGGGTAGAGTCCCCGTAGCACGGCTGTCCGCTGGTGCTCCCACTAATGTAAGTTCAAGTTTTGCAGTCTTTTCTTTCGGCTGCATTCCATTCTCGTTTTCATCACTGCTGCATGCAGACAGCGAAAGGGTTGTTGTTGCCAGCGCAGCCCACAAATAATTACTCGTTTTCATATATTATACCGTTTATGGTTATTATTTATTGCTTAATCTTTAATTTTCAATTTTTCTAATGCCTTAATCGCCTGTTCCACTCCGGCGGCGGCCGCCATCGTGAGGTACACCTCCGCCTTATCCCGGTTACCTTCAAGCAGACAGAGAATCCCCATGTCATTATAGGCTATCGGAAGGGTGGCAAAAGGTTCCAGATACCCACGTGCCTTAGACAGTTCCTTTTTGCTCAAAGCCACTGCCGCCGCATTGATGTTGGCTTCCGGACTCTCCGGGAAAAGTCTTGCAGCAAGGTCCAGTATATCATTATATTCAGTAGAACCCACCGGATAGCTACCTGCCACAGCAAAGAATTCATTCAGATGAAGGGCGCGCTGTTTTCCACTTCGCAGCAACTGAAGACTTTCAGTAGCGCCCAGAGGCTT
>ULPZ01079463.1_pt1 | contig 13419 bp, 18 predicted proteins | sample 1953991 | NCBI WGS metagenome assembly ULPZ01 (sample SAMEA4835642, study PRJEB28245) | human gut metagenome | biome: gut microbiome; material: fecal sample | place: Denmark | collected 2008
TGTTCCCTTCTGTATGCACTGAACCGAACTTTCAACCCGTCAGGTGACGGTCTACTAATACAGCCCATGTATTTTGATGTTTTGCCAAGTGGCACGGTAATCAGTTTTCAGTACATTGATTTATAAGAACACCCCGCCATTTCTGACGGGGTGTTTCAAGTGATATTTGTGCATTTACTAACTGACTGCTGATATTCCGATTACGATTAGAAGAAGCATTATTCAGATTCCAATAGAAAGCACTGGTATTCAAGCCATTATTCCAATTAGCACCTAATTTAGTGACATTGGTTTTTTGTCTTTTTATCGTCTTTCTGCTTGAAAATCGTCATCTTTAGCATCCTGATTACCTAAAATTATGTGAATTACTGGTTATCTGTTATGCTGCTACCTTTTTTCGATACACCAACCGACCGCCGATAACCCGATTACGATTAGAAGAAGCATTATCCAGACTCCAACAGAAAGCACCGGCATACAAGCCACCATTCCAACCAGCACCCAATATAGCGACACGCCAACCAGTACCGTTCTGATTCCAACAATAATCACCAACAGGAAGGGCGGTGTTTCCGTTGAACTCACCCGGTAAGAACAACCAATCAAAATCTTCTGAATAACAGAAAGCGGAAATATAACCGTTTCCATATTTTGCACACATTCCTGTATCTTCATAAGGTGCTGCCTTACTGTCATCAGTAAAACCATGATCTGCAACATAGGTATCACATTCACCTGTGGTTGCATTTGCATAGTGATTGATTCCATCAATCCACCACCAAATGTTGCCCCAAAAGTTTTCCTCACCACGGTATGACACAATCTGAATACCGTTAGCGTTGACAACTGAACCTGATGCATTACCAAGGGTGATCGTTGCACCTGTATTTTCTGTCATGGATGTTTTACCGTCATCAGTCTTTGAAACTGCACCGTTACCAATGACAGACTGCATATTGAAGGTTGCATATTCAATCAGCATGAGCATCTGTGAAGCGGATGCCGTCTGAACAACACCTTGTTCCCAACCAGTACCACGTTTTTCAGCAAGTTTTCTGATATTGGCACGGGTTGCGTTCTGTGTAAGTCCTGACAGCGGTTTTGCATTGGCAATACTGCATAACATATCAGCAGCAAAGTCAGCAACCTGTGAATCATCAAGAATGTATGCTGATGCAGATGCATCCCAAAGTGAACCTTCAAAGGCTGCAAGATATGCAACATCATTTTCCTGACCATTTACAATGAACGCCGGATGAAGTTTGAATCCCGCCTTTGGTGTATCTGATACATAGTATCTGATTTTTCTTGTGATCGCCCCCTTGGTTCTCTTTTCAGTTTTAATCGGTACAACCTTGTAATAAAACTTTGGCTGTTCAACCATTACCTGAACGATTGTCCCGGCACTGAATTTCAGGTTTTCATCAGGTGATTCAGTACCTACCGGGTTACGGTCAACCGCCTGTGTCAGTTTTCCAGTAGTGGAAAATCCGGCTTCACCATAATATGCAGCAACACGCCCGTCATTGGTAAGGTTGCAACGCTTTCTGCCACCAAAGGCATTGATTCCATCAAACCCTGAACCCGCTGAACGGTTTACTGCTCCGGCAAGTCTTGTGAATTTCTTATTTTCAAAGTCCACTTCAACACCGTAAATGTCACCGTCTGTATAGCCAACAAAGGCTTTCAGATCAGCAATTTCTTTTTCAAGTGCCTGAATGTCACCGACCGTTGCATACGCACCCGGACTGACCGCAAGTGATACGCTGTCAGCGTTTCCTACTGTGGTATATAACTGTAAGTATGCAGCCGATACCGTAACGCCGTTATATGGTGGCATATAACAGTTATTTGACTTTTCAATGCAGACTGCATACAGGATTTCACCCTTGTCAGGGTCAACGGCATATAAGCCAAGTGTACGCATATAGTAACCTTCTTTCAGGTCTACGTTGGAATATGCTGCATCAATTTTGATTGCAACCTCATTTGTGCGGGTAACCTTGGAAACAAGGGTTGTCTGCTTGATGTTGCTAAGTGCGGTCAATGCCTGTAACTGACTTTCAGTGTACTGGGTACTGGAAGAACATACTTTTGTAAAATCAATGTTTCCTGACCCGGCAATCATCTTTGCCATAAGTGCCTGACCATTGTTTGTGATGTAAAGTTTTGAATACTCTGCCATCTTATCATTCCTTTCTATGTTGTTTTTATCTCAATGAAGTCTACCTGAACAACGCCGGATGCTGCCTTTGCATCCATATCTGCCCGGATTGTTTCATTAAAATCTGTTGAAATGGTTACCATTGCGGTATCTGTTGCCTTACCACCAAAGTTCACTGTACCCTGAATACTCACTGTTTCCTGACTGTCATTTGTGATGTTCAGCATTTCAGTCTGAACGATTCCACCACCAAAGACTGATGAACCGTTCACATCAAACACTTCCCGGAAATCGTTTGTGATGATAAATTCATTGATGAAGCAGATGCCACCACCAAAAAGAACAGCACCTTTGATGTTGCAAGGGATGCTGTTCTTAGATACAACCACAAGATTTTCAGGAATCATTGTGTTTATGATGTTTTCCAGTTCTTCCACCTGACCATATAATTCAAGGTCAGTGTCAATATACAGTGTGTACCCGGTCTTGAAATCACCAGTCACTTCAAAATCACTGTCACCACAAAGGACAAGCAACTTTTGAAGCAACACTTTCCAAGTGTACGGGATTGTGTTGAACCACTTGCTTTGAACCCTTGAACGCCTTGATTCAAGGGTATCATCAGCAGTTGGGTATATTTTCAGCATCTTTTCAAATCGGCTGATTCCATATTCATCAGCGGTTGAAATGAAGCGGTTACGCAAACACCTGTCAGTTGCTGACCACATCAGACTAAATTCAGGGTTTTCCGCTTCAAGTGCTGCAACGGGTTCTTTGTAACTCTGCATGAATGGCGGTAAGTATGAAACAAGGTCAACTTCTCTTATCATGCAGAAACACCCCCTAACTTTGGTATGCAAAATTCTGTCAAGGTCATATTGCTTGCCGTGCCGTTCAGCTTTGTCCCGGTCACATCCACCACGCCATCAACGCCAAGGATGCGGTTTTCAATCTGCGATACCCTGACAATGGTTTGTGATGTTTCTGACCAGTTCTTTCTTAATTCCAAGAAGTATGCATCAACTGCTTCTGCAATGGCTGCCTTGGTATTTGACCAGTTGTGACCTTCTTCAAAGGTTACCGTGGTCTTGACCTCAATACTGACAGGTGATGCACTTGCTACACTGACCACATGACCGATTGGTGCAAGTCCGTAACCTTCCCCGGCAGTTTCTTCCGGGTCAAGTGTCTGCTGAACATATTGAACAAGTGTTGAACTTGCTTCACCATAATCATCAGAATCAGTGATGACTACATGAACAGTACCACCAACCGTCAGTTTCTTGTCCTTGGCTGCATTATATACGACATCAAGCCACGGTTTGACTGCTGCCGGAACTGTTGAAATGATTGATTCATACCAGTTCTTGACCACTGTACTGACGATCATATCAGCGGGTCTAATATCACCATTCCAAACACGCTTGACCTTACATGACCCAACACCTTCAATACTTTTGACCTTTGCCATATAATCAGCGTGATTGCCACCAAAGGACTGTTCATTGAAGCTGTCAAAGTAACGCTGTCTGAAAACTTCTGTATCTTCTTCATCTTCACCGGGAATCAATACGCTTGTCAGGCTTGCCGTCTGCAACCCGTCAATATATTCCATTGGTATCATATCCCCAAGGTACTGATTGCCAACAACGCCTTCTGTTTCACACTGAACCTTGTATGTTCCCGGTGTGATCTGTTCAGTCACAACATAGTTGATTTCACCAATGTTGAAACGCTTTCCAGTAACATCAATGTTTGTTGGTGTGAACTCACCTTGTAAGATTGCCTTGGTTGCGGGTTCAGGTGAAAGTCCCCTGTCCTTTGCAAGTAAAATCAGAAATTCCCTTGCAGCAGTATCACCGTATGAATTTTTTATCAGATATTCCAACTCAATGTATAAAATCTGAAATTCAATGGCGGTTGAACTATGCAGATCATAAACAGGGGATGACGGTCTTTTGTCAATTTTGTCAGATACCCGGTTCATCATCCTTTCAAGGATAATGTCATAAGTCTGATCTTCATACATTCTAAATCTTCACCCCCTTCTCTGCTTTAATATCACCGTAAATTGTTTTTACAGTAAAATAGGCATGAACCACACCCTTGACCGTCAGGTCAAATTCAAAGTCGGTCACGCCCGTGATTCTTTCATCAACGGCTAACGCTTCACTGATTCTGCGTTCTAATTCAGGGCAAACCCAAGTGACAGGTTCACCATACAGGTCAAGTGTTTCAATGCCGTAATACCACGGATATATGATGTACTGATACCTTTCTGTTTGCAGTGTTCTGAAAATCATCTGCTTCATGGCATCCTGTTCATCCACAAGACCCCTGACTGAATCACCGTCTAAATCCATTTTATAAGTTAGGCTTGGCTGTGTTTCTATTTCAAAATCTTGGTCAAGAAAACCAACTGTTGAAGGAATCATTTGCCTATCCTATCCACAACAATGAAGCGTTGACCTTCTTGCTGTCTTATCAGGATAACTTCATCACCAACCGCCAAGCCATTGTGAATGATGATCTTCTTTTTTCCTGTAATTTTGTGAGTATGTGCAAGGTTCTTTGACCCTGTATTCAAGTCAATGTTGCCACCGCTGCCATTGTCACCCTTTACAGTGTGGTTGTGGGTGGAAAGACTGCTTTCAGAAGTCCAGTCAACTGTTACCATTGTGCTGAAATCCGTCACATTTCTTGAAAGAATCAACTGTTTTTCACCCAGTATCATCTTCTGTTCAACATTGATTTTCAGCGGTGAAGCGCTCACAACTTCACCAAAATATACATTTACGGGTTTCCCCGCTTCAACCGCTTCAACGGCTGCCCTTTTCAGGGTATCAACAAGTTCATTTGCATCAGGCAACAAATTCACCCCCTCTAAGTGTCAAATCCATCCAATGTTCACCTTCTTTGTAGGTATGCTTGCATTTTTCAACAAGCATCCAGTTTTTCAGTTTTACATCACCAAGGTCAAGGTTGATGACAACCATTGAACCCGCCCGTACTCTGTTGTCACCTAAAGCGTTGGTAATTTTCAGGTTACGGGTCTTTTTGTTATACAGTTTCAAAAGGGCATCTGCTTTTGCCTGACCGTTTTCACCTTTCTGCAAGGTGTCAAAATACTGTAAGATACCCCACTTGTTAATGTTGGAAGAATCCTGTGTGATGTAAACATCACGTTTTCCTGTGTCCTTGTTATCATAGGTCAGTTTAATTTTGTTATATGTGTTTTCATCAATAGATGAAGTATAGTCAAAGTTTTGCCCGGTTTCTTCATCAATCATCAGGTACGCACCCGGAACACCCACATACATAGATGACAGGCTTTTCAGGGTAAGTTTCCCAAAGTCATCATATAACACATACATTTCCCCGGTATTGGTCAGTGTCAGGTCAAGGGCATTTGCTATCATTTCAAACAGTGAAGTATTTTCTTCAACCCTTGATTCAATGACATACCCGGTATCATCCAGTGTGCCAAGGTTCAGGGCATAATCATCTGCAATCATTTTCACAAATTGGTTTGCCGTCTTTCCTTCATAGACCTTGGTATCTTTATTTTTTAAGTACCTCAACTGATCGTAGGCGGTGACAGTAATGATTTTGTCCTTGGTTCTCTGCTGCTTGAACACAAAACCAAAGAATACATTGTCACCGTCCACCTTCATCCTGACTGGACTACCTTCTGAAAAATCAAGAATGTTGTCATACAGGACTTTGAAAACCAGTTTGCCGGGGGTGTTTTTTCTTTCTGTTGACCATTCAATACCTTCCTGAACAACAGGTTGATATACTTTTGTTCCTGATTCATTCCCAACCAGTAGTTCAACGTACATTGAACAACACCCCTTTCTTATGCTGCCGGAATGGTCAAGACCTGTCCCGGATAAATCAAGTTAGGGTTGCCACCAATGACACCCTTGTTTGCGTTGTAGATCACGGTGTATTTTGCACCGCTACCGTAAAACCGTTTTGCAATGTTCCACAAACAATCACCACGCACAACCGTATAGGTCTGTGCTGCTGCCGGGGCGGGTGAATTGTTAGTTTCCCGCTTAGGCTCTGCACTTGCCTTTGGCTTGGATGCAGCAATTTTGATGTTGACTGTCTTTGTTCCATAGTCCCGGTACTGTTTCAGATTGAACTTGACTTTGAAGTCAAACCCGTTCTTGGCATCCTCTGAAATTTTGTAATCTTCCAAAGATACCTTCATGTTCGTGTTCAGCAGTTTTTTCCCCACCGGGGTCTTTCTGCACACAATGAACTGGAATGTCTTTTTGCCTGTTTTCAACCCTTCAAAAATATCAAAGAAATACCCCGCTTCTTTGAAACCATTCTTATACACCGCATAAGGATGTTTTACTTGCGGGATTTCTGCTTCAAATTCAATGTCGGTCAACCCGGCTTTTTTCAGGATATTGATTTCACCTTCATTTATCAGGTTGACCGTTTTGTTATTACCATTGATTTTGATGCTGATTTTTTCAGGGGTGACAGGAAAAAGGCATTTGTCAAAATACATATCATATCCGCTTCTTGCCATTTACTCATGCACCCCTTCCGTCATATTGTCTACCGCTTCATTGACTGAATCTGTCAGTTTGGTCATAAAACCATCAATGTCATCACCGCTGTTCACGGTGTTCTGCATACCTGACATATCAACATTGATTTCAGCGGTTGTGAATCTGTTAATTGCTTCTTGTTCTGCAATATCACGCAAATACTTCAAATCTTCTTCTGTAATATCCAAAGAATCCTTGATCTTGCCTGTGTTATCGTCAATGTTTCCAATGCCATCACCCACGCCTGAATTTGCTATTGCATCACTGAACCCTGATGTGTAATCACCCACATTAGGAATATCTGTCTGACCGAATACATCCGACAGACTAAAGTTTGAAACCTTATCAGCAACACCGTCACCCCATGCTGCACCCGCATTGAACGCATCTGATGCCCAACCATCCTGAAACGCATCAAAGGTTGTGAAACCTTCATTGAACGCATCACTGATTGACTGGTAATCTTCTTTGTTCCCGGCTGCTTCACTTGCTTTGGCTGCATAGTCATCCGCTGCGGATGAAATGCCGGAATAGTCAAATTCAACAAACGGTAACTTATTCAGTGCTGCACAAATACCTTCAATGACTGAAAGTGCCGTGCTTAACAGGTTATAGAACCATGACTGAATAGAACAGATCGCATTGTGAAATGCTGTCATCATATTAGATGCAAGTGCTGCAATAGCGTTTCCAATACCCAAGGCAATGTTTGCCACGGTCAGACCCAAATTCTTGAAGAACTGAATCACTACGTTCACACCACCAGTAATCACACCGAACCCTGAATTTGCAATACCTGTCATTTTTGCTATTGCTGAACATACCGCCATAATTACCGCAATCAATGCAATAATCAGCACGATAATCCAAACGACAGGACACGCATACAATGCACCGTTATAACCCATCTGTGCAGCAGTTGCAGCCATTGTCTGACCTGTAAGTGCTGCCATAACACCGATTTTTGCAGACATTGCCACTGAATGAATTGCTGTTGCAGCTGCGGATGCAATTTCTATTCCCTTCACAATGCCAAGGTATGCTGCATATACAGCCAGTGCAGCAATGACACCGTAAATGATTGGACTGATAACAGACCAATTATCCGCAATGAACCCGCCGACAGTTCCGACCAGTTCAAAAATATTCAGAAGGATATTCGCAAGGGTTGCCATTGCTTCAATAGCACCCTGAATGAAAGTCTGAAATGCTTCACTATTGGCTAAATCGTTCAGTCTTTGAAGAACAGGCTGAAATGCAATCAGTGCGGTGTTCTGCATTGACTGCCATATCTGCCCCCAAGTCATAGGCATTTCATTGAATTTGCTGTTAATGTCATCAGCAGCAGAAAAGATTGCTGCCTTGACTACATCAGCGGAAAGTTCCCCATCCGCTGCCATTTCTCTGATCTTACCGATTGGAACATCAAGATAGTCCGCAATGTTCTGAATCAGGTTAGGTGCTTGTTCAAAGATACTGTTCAATTCATCACCACGAAGGACACCTGAACCAAGTGCCTGTGATAACTGCAATTCTGCGTTTGCTGCTTCTTGGGTGCTTGCCCCGGCAATCGTCATCTGTTTTTGAATCAGATCAGCAAAAGCAACAACTTCTTCCGAACTGCTGAACGCATCCTTTGCGTTGTTACCAAAACGGGCAACAACATCAGCCATCTGACTGAATGAACCCCTTGCATCCTGTGCTGCTGCATATACCATGTTGACAAGTTCAGCGGTTGTCTGAACCCCGTCATTCATCATGTTCAAACGGGATGTTGTCTGAACAAGTTCGTCTGAAATGTTCAGTGCTTTCCCAACTGTCTGAATACTGACATATGCTGCAACCGCCCGCTTGATGGTATTGGTCAGTTCATTTGCCTGTTGTGTTCCGGCTGAAACTTCCTGATTGAAACGCCCCTGTTCATCCACATTGTCACGGATATACCTTTCTGTGTTGCCAACCGTCTGCGACAAACGCAAATAGGCATCATTGGCAGCAGAAACATCCATATTCTGCATTGCCTGATTCAGTGAATTTTGTTCCTGAATAGCCTGATTCAACTGCATACGCAACTGTTCCAGTTCTGCATTTGCATTGTCTGCCCCAACATTTACCGGGTTGTTCTCAATCTGCTGAATCCGCTGCTGAATTGCAGATAACCGCTGTTGCATAGTGTTCATATCCTGAACTGCTGCATCCGGCAGTATATCCATTCCCTGTGCGGTCTGTGAAATCCTTGCCTGTGTGGTGTTCAGTGTGTTCAACATATCGTTTGCACTCTGAACTTCTTGCTGAAATCGTTCAACACCTGTTCCTGTGAACACATCCATCCCGTCAGTTTCCCACTGAATAGGTACGTTGACAGGGTCAGGCGGTGCGTTTGGCTGAATTTCAGGTCTGATTGGTTCAGGATTTTCAACCAAAGGGTCAGGAAGTACCGGGTCAACAGGTACAGGAATCGGTTCTTGATTTCCACCATCCACAACAGGCGGTGCAATATCAGGTGCGGTCTGTCGGCTTGCTGCCTGATTCATTGCTTCAATGGCAGCGGTTGCCTGATTGATTTCATCCCTTGCACCTTCAATACTGCTTGTATCAATATCAGCGTTCATTGACTGCTGCATATCATACATTGCAGACACGGCAAGGTTCACTGAACTGATGATGTTGTTCAACACTCCGCTGAATTGGTCATTAAGTTCAATACCTGTCTGAATAGATGACACCTGTTTCACCGTCCTTTCTTAGTGTTTTTTCTTTGCCCTTGCTTCTGCCTTTTTCTTTTCCTTCTTGTCATGCTCTGCTTTCAACTTGATTGAAGCAATCACAAAGGCTTTTTCCTGTTCATCCATAGCCAAGAACACTGATGGAAGAATGTGAAGTTTTAGAAGGGCATAGTAAGCATAATTTGCTTCACCGTCCCCTTCTTCAATTAGTTTTTTGCTTCATCAACCTTTTCATCAAGTGACTTGGTAAATCCCTGAAACTTCTGCATCCATAACTGGAAGTCCTGCATTTCCCCGGCATCATCAACCATTGCATAGACCAAATCTTCCGGGGTCATCACACCGTAACTGTCCTGTAAGTGTTTCTGTGTGGGTCATATAAGCAACCACCACATCATCAGGAAGTTCCTTGCACACCTCAATGATTTCAAAGTAATTTGCACCGAAGTCATTCCACTTGTCCCAACCATTTTCTTTGATACGGTTCATGTAAGGGACTGAAAGAATATACTGGAAGTCATCAACCACCAGTAACTTCTTCCCGGCTGCTGCCTGTTCCTTCATAAACTTGCAGATTTTGCGTGATTCAACCTCACTGTTCAGCATTGTGAACTTACCCTTGAACGGTAACGGCTTACCAACCGGGTTCACAACGGCAGTTGTTGCCGGATCGCAATTTCTCATACTGGTACTTTTTCCTGTACCTGATTCACCCATAATCAAAAGCATCTGTGCCATATTATTTCACCTGTTCCTTTCTAATTTTTTCAAAGTTTCCCGCCATGTTAGCAGAAACATGATGCTGACCAAACTGTTTCTGAACTCCCGCACGAATCACTGAACGTAATAACTTTCTGTTATATACCGGGCGGGGATTGTAAACTTTTCCCTGTCTTTCATTTACCATACTCTTATACCTCACTTTCCTTGATAATGATTTTTAACTTTCTGCGTTCATCCATTGGTATGACTTCAACAGAATAGTTATTTGCAAGAAGAATACCAACTAAATCCTGATACGCTGCACTGGTGCGACTTCCTTCAATTACAATACAACCACATTCAGCAGCACATTCCTTTTCAATATCTTCACGCATAATATCATTCACTGACTGAATATCATTGATGATATATTTCAATTCCTGATTTTCAGCCATTAGCTGATTGCGTTCATTTTCTAACTGTCTGATTTTCTTATCTCTTTTATCCATTATTCTTCACTTCCTTCATCTGTGCTGCCTTCTGTTACTCTACTTGACCATAAATCAGCATAGTGCAGAATCAAATATAACGGGGTTTCATTTCCCTTCACCGCATAGTTTGCTGATTCATACAGACCATCATGGTATCTGATCGCAAATTCTTCATCTTCCGTCAGGTCAATGAAAAGGGTTGCTAACTTGATGCTACGGGTTGCATGGTCAAGTGGAAGAAGTGCCGGGTTACGCTTGAAAGGCTTGCTTTCAGACTGTTTATATTTCTGTTCCGGCTCTGCCTTGGTGGGTCTGCCGTCCTTAATCATGTTAGGCACATACATCTGCTTACCAAAGTCACCGCACTTGCCAAGGTCATGTAATGCTGCTGCAATGATGACTGAATTACGAATTTCTGCATACTTGACTTTGCCAAGAAGTGCGTAACCAATATTTTCTGCTGCCATCATTACGTTTCTGCTGTGATGAACAAGACCGAACTGACAAGCAAGATGATTTCCACCACTGCAAGGTGCTTCAAAGAATCCGATTTCTTCCATGTATGCAATCAGATCTTCCATTCCCTCACGCTTGGTTGAAAGTAAGTGGTCAACCACATACTTCTTATTGTCAAGTTCCTTTGCATTGTCTGCTGCCACCTGTTCAATTTCTTCCTGAACGCTTTCCTGTGTTACTTCTGCGGTATTCTCAACCGCTGCATCTGCTTTCTTTTTTGCTGCCATGCTCTTTCACTCCTTATTTTGATAATTTTATTTCCCAACGCTTCTGATCTTCAATATTGGAAAGATACCAAGCGTTAAGTTCTGATTTTTTTGCAATGAACATTTTGAACTGTTCAAAATCCTTGGGGTACAACAAAATTCCATACCCGCCTGATTCTCTGATTTTTTTGAGGTTGACCAACTGCAATAGTGACGGTTCACCGTTTGGTGCTTTGACTTCAATGCCAAGGAAACACCCGTCTGAACAAACCAACAGGTCAGGAATACCGCTTTTTGTATAAGCAGCACCGCCCCAATATTTCAGCAACCACGCCCCGGTGTCCTTCAGGAACGCTTTGACCTTATTTTCAAAATTCTTTTCTGCTGCCATTTAATCACCGCCCAACTGTTCATTGAACTGTGTCTGATAGTTCAGTATTTTTTCTGTATAGTCGGTTGAATAGATGCCCTTTTCCCATAACCGGGCAGCACCATCTTCACCCATGTTGTACGCCATCAAGACCATATTGGTATCTTGATACCGTTCATATAACTTTCTAAGTACGAACACACCCGCCCTGATGTTTTGGTATGGGTCTGTGAAATCCGTAACCCCAAGGGTATCAGTCAACCATTGATGATTGATTTTATTGATCTGCATATAACCGTAATCATTGGTTACGCTTATAACTGACGGGTCAAAACTGCTTTCATTCTGAATCAGTGCCATAACAAGGGTAAAATCAATGTTGTACCCAGTACAAAGGTAATATGTAAATTCTTGTTGTTCTTCCGGCATCTTGCAGTCAAGTGGTGTGAAGTCCAAGTCACCCGCACCCCAGTCAAGAGATATTTCCTGTGTGAAAGTTCTGTCATCATACGCCCCATATACAAGGGTTTTAGTGCTTGACCGTTCAAGTGTCTGTTCTTCTGTTTTCTGCTTGTCCTTGGCGGTTATATGAGTTTTCAGGGTATATCCTGACACATTACCAATCACCAAACCAACGACAAGTGCAACACCAATCAGAATCAAGACCCTTTTGACCATTGCCGACTTTCTCATGCTCTTTGAATAGTTCAATTTTCATCACCCCTTTCCGTGATTTTCAAATAAATGATTCCGGGAATTATCAGAATCGCACCAATGATGTATTCTTTCAGGTGTGCAGTAAGTGGTTCATATATTCCCATTTCAACCGCATAGTCAGATGCACCGACTGCACCGATTATCAGGAATACACCGATAAATGCCATGATTCCAAATATCCAATTAAGTATTTTTGAATAATTCATCTGTCAGTTCCTTCCCTTCTTTCAACGCTGCAAGGTTTCTTTCTTCAACCGTCCCCTTCACCAGTAAGTAATAGTAAAAGCACGGTTTGGCTTGTCCTATGCGGTGAATACGCTTTTTTGACTGTTCCCACATATCACATGACCCTTTGCCAAGTGGCAAGGTGAAATAAATAATCTTGTTTGCTTTCTGATAGTTACCACCCATTGCCCCGGCTTGGTACTGTATGAATGTGATTGAATCATCTGCCTGATCGTATGCAGTCAAGTCCTTCTTTGACCCATTCACAACTGAATAAGGTCTGTTCAGATCAGCAAGTTTTTTCTGCATTGCTTCAAGTTCTGCTGTGAAGTTGTAGAATATAATCAGCCTATCTTCTGTTGATTCAACCAAGTCCCGCAAACCTTCCAGTTTTTCCTTGTGCCACTGCAATATCACTCTGAACCTGTTCTGACGGAACTGTTTTGTCATTCAGGTACATACTGATTGACCCTTTACTTTTCCCGGTCATTCCAACCACCTGTGCCTGATTGACACCTAACTGCTGCATAGCCTGTTTCAACTTTTCGCTGAATTTCATAATTTATCACCTATCCTTTCTTGTAGTAGATATTTTATCTACTTTTTAGGCAAAAAAAATCTTAGTTGCATCATCATCTGTTAAATTTAACAGGTCTTTCAGTGCCTTGATTTCACTTGCCTTGAACTCTGTTTCATTGTTATAATCCGCCTTTCTGCTTCGCGAAAGTCAC